>Ga0265292_1002655_pt1 | contig 12057 bp, 7 predicted proteins | sample Munlanlewell296A_FD_189080 | JGI IMG/M metagenome (GOLD analysis project Ga0265292, IMG submission 189080) | Leachate microbial communities from a municipal landfill in Southern Ontario, Canada - Leachate well 296A | ecosystem: Engineered > Solid waste > Landfill > Unclassified | place: Canada...
CAGCTTAAGCAATTCAGATTATAAATTACTTGCCTGGGATAGTGATTATCCTCTGGGCCAACTATACGAAAAAGAGATAATGGATATTCTTGATCACGGCATCAGTACACTTCCGGATGCCTGCCGGCAAATATTCATACTCAGTCGTAATGAAGATATGAAGTATAGCGATATTGCCGGCAAGCTCGGGATTTCAGTTAATACCGTTAAAACCCAGATGAAAATAGCGCTTAAGCGCCTGCGCGAAACTCTTAAGGATTACCTGATGATTCTTCTCTTGTTCATGGGGATTTGAAAATATTTCATTTCCTCTTAACCCTGCCTTAGTTTTTTCCTGTCTTTATTAATAGATTCATATAAATTATACGGAATTTGCAGGCTATTTGGTTAGATAGGGTTAGTTAGGCAAAGGTTGATAAGTTACCATCAATATCTTGAAAGGTGGTGGCTTATCTTTTTGATATTTAAAATTATGCAAACGAAAGAAAAAAAACAATCGCCGGACGATTTAATTCCCGGCTACCTGAAAGGAGAATTAACCGCTGATGAGACAAGAGAGCTCATCAGATGGATAAAACTCGACAGGGCCAATAAACGTCATTTTGATGAATATTGTGAAATATGGATCACTGCTAAAGCATCCTTAAAAAATCCCGGATATCATATTCAGAAGGGTTTTTGGAAATTCAAACAAAAAATTAGAGGCGATGAGGATAAAGCAATTGACTTTAATAAAACCAATTTATTTAAAATAATAACCAGATATGCAGCAATATTTATCGTTACTTTTTCTTTAAGCGGACTCTTGTTTTATTATATAGGTAAGAATCAGGTTTCAAATCCCGAACTAAGCTTTAGTGAATTAATTATCCCTATGGGATCCCGCGCCCAATTCTCTTTGTCAGATGGAACAGCAGTTACATTGAATGCTGGAAGCAGATTAAAGTATGATAACCGGTTTGGTATAGAAGACAGGGTAGTACAGCTTGAAGGAGAGGGATACTTTAAAGTTGCAAAAGATGCCAACAGACTCTTTATTGTTAAGACTTCGCATTTGAATGTCAGCGCTTTGGGAACGGAATTTAATGTAAAAGCCTATGCTGTTGACAATACAATTGAAACTACGCTGGTAGAAGGTTCCATAAAAATAGAACAGATAACTGACAAAAGCAGGGCTGAAGTAATGGTGCTTAAACCAAACCAGAAACTTACTTTTTTCAAGGAAGATTCAACTATGGTTGATGAAACAACCGGTCCAAAGGGGAAAACCGAAAACAATGCACAGCCTCTGCAGGTGCAGAAACCAATTGCAATTCCCAGGTTATTTACAGAAAATGTTAATGTAGAACCGGTTATTTCATGGAAAGAAAACCGATGGATTTTTGAGAAGCAGAGTCTTTCGCAAATGGCAGTTGACCTGGAGCGCAAATTCGATGTTCAAATAATTTTTGAGTCTGAACGATTAAAAACTTTCCAGTTCACAGGAATCATAATTGCTGAGCCTATAGAACAGGTACTTGAGGTTATGAGCATTTCAGCCCCGATTAATTTCAAACTAAGGGGTAGGGTTGTTACCTTATCGAAAAACAAAAACTTTGACGAACTTAATAAAGGTCTATATAACCAACAATAAATAAAATAGTTTGAAGAATAACCTAATTGAATTTTGCCTATGAAAAGATAAAAACGTACCCTGAAACAAAAGCGCAGGATGCTGAAACACCCCGCGCCAAGTTTTTACAAATTTCCCCAATGTGACTTTTTTCAGGAGAACATTGGTTTGTTAAACTCAAAAACATTACAAAATTATGAAAAAAAAACTTCAAAACCCTATTCCTATACCGAAATCGGGAATAAAAAAACTTCTACTAACCATGAAACTAGCTTTGATCATCGTTTTATTAAGCGTTTTGCAAGTTAGTGCAAATGTGTACTCTCAAATTACTGTCAGTTTGGATGTTCAGGATAAATCCATTCGCGAAGTGCTGAAAATAATCGAGCAACAAAGTCAGATCCGGTTTTTTTACAGCGACGACTTGCTGGTCATGAATGAACTGATTGATGTAAAAGCAGATAATAAAAACATTATAGACGTGTTAGATGATATTTTTTCAAAATCTCCACTGACCTATAAGGTTTATGATAATAATCTGATCGTAATAGTTCCCAGGCAACTGTTACAGCAACAAAAAGTAACCGGTATTGTTACCGACAAGAATGGTGCACCTATTCCTGGTGTAAACGTTGTTGTTCCCGGAACAACTCAGGGTACGATGACCGATATTGCCGGTAAATACAGTATTGAAATTCCTCAGGGAGCCAGGAGTCTGACATTCTCATTTATCGGGATGGAACCCCAGGAAATCAGTATCGGGACATTAGCCCAGATTAACGTAACTATGGCTGAGTCGTCAATTAGTCTTGAAGAAGTTGTGGTTGTTGGTTATGGGACTCAGAAGAAAGTATCTGTAACTGCCTCTATTTCTACCTTAAAAGGAGAGGCAATTGCTTCTACCCCTACCCCTAATTTAAGTAATAGCATAGGAGGTAAAATTTCGGGGGTAATTGTAAAACAGTCCAACGGCGAACCTGGTAATGACGGATCCAATATTTTTATCAGAGGAATTTCTTCAACAGGAACAACCCAACCTTTAATAATTGTCGATGACATACCTAGAGATTTTACACAACTTGATCCTAATACAATTGAGTCATTTACTGTTTTGAAAGATGCTGCAGCGGTGTCGTCTTACGGAGTGGCTGGAGCTAACGGAGTTATTTTAGTTACAACAAAAAGAGGTAAAACAGGAGCCCCTTCGTTGACTTATAATGGATATATAGGCTTTCAGAACCCAACCGTTCTGCCGGATTATGTAAATGCATATCAATACGCTACGCTGCAAAACGCGGCTGCGCAAAATGCAAGCTTACCTCTTCCATATTCTACTTATGCACTTCAGAAGTTTAAAGATGGCTCAGACCCTGATGCTTATCCTGATCCTAATTATAAGAATTTACTTGCCAGAAATGCAGTTTTAACCAATCATAATATTGAGCTTTCGGGCGGAACTGAAAAAGTTAAATATTATGCCAGTTTTGGTTATCAGTCTCAGGATGGGATGTGGTCAAGAAGCATACCACTACTAAAAAAGAAAACGAACAATGAAAAATACAATCTTGCTCTTAATTTGAATGCTCAAGTCACAAGATTGACTAAAATATCTTTTAATGTAAACGGAAGAGTTCAAAATACAACTTATCCATCCCTAGACCCAGGTCGTGTTTTCGAAGAATTCGCATGGTCTCATCCCATCTACGGCCCTTTATTTTTTAGTAATGGTATGAACGGCAACTATCTAACAGCGGCTATTGTCAATGATGGATATCGCAAAGTGAATACAATGGCTTTGTATTCTCAGTTATCTATTGAGCAGGAATTACCCTTCATTCCAGGATTGAAAGCAAAAGGAACAATTGCTTATGATCCAACGACCGTGATGAATAAACAGTGGCTTACCCCTCTTCACATAGCCTCGATTGACACTACACAACACCCATATGTAATCACGGATGGGATATATCAACAAACGAGATCGTCATTAAACCAAAGTTTCAATCAATCACACCAACTTACTTATCAAGCAAGCCTAGACTATGTCAAATCATTTGGAAATAACAACATAAGCGCCTTGGCTGTATTTGAAGCCAAAGGCAATAACTACCAGAGTTTGCTGGCTTCCAGAAGAAACTACGATCTGGATATCGATGAAATTAGTATGGGTAGTTCAAGTCAGGCTGATATAGCCAACGACGGAGCATCAAGTGATTCAAGACAAGTTGGTTTGGTATATCGTGTAACTTATGGTTATGCGAATAAATATTTATTCGAAGCCAGTGGAAGATACGATGGAAGTTACTATTTTGCTTCAGAGAGTCGATTTGGCTTTTTCCCGGCCTTTTCTGTTGGGTGGCGATTATCTGAAGAAAAGTTTATTAAAAAGGTAGATTGGATAGATAATCTTAAAATAAGAGCATCCATTGGAGAAGTTGGTGCTCTTGCAGGATATCCATTCCAATATCTTAGTACATATAACGTATATGGTCCAGCCTATGTTCTTGGAGGACAAGCCGTACCAGCTGCAAGTGAACGTAGCGAACCTAATCCAAATATTACATGGGAAAAAGCTAGAAAATATGACATAGGCATGGATGCATCTTTCTGGAAAGGATTGTTAAGTTTGGAAGCAGATTATTTTTATGAGAAAAGATCCAATATGCTTGTGCAGCCTGATGTGGTTGTTCCTGCGGAATATGGAATAGGACTTAGTCAGGAGAATGAAGGCATTATGAAGAATCAGGGAATCGATTTCTCCATTGGCTCAAGGTACAGTATATCAAAAGATTTTCAGGTAACTCTCGAAAGCAATTTTACATATGCAAAAAATACTTTACTAAAAGTTTTTGAGACGCCTGTAACGTATAATAATCCGAATCGTCGAAGAACAGGCAAGCCACTTGGAACTCGGTTCGGTTTCCATGCGTTGGGTTTCTTCCAGCTTTCGGATTTTAATGCCGATGGGGCATTAAAAGAAGGAATAGCTATACAGCCGTGGGGTAAAGTACAACCTGGTGATGTTCGATATGAAGATATGAATGGTGATGGCAGTATTAATGACGATGACCAGACAAATATAGGAAATCCCGCAACGCCTGAGATTATCTATGGTATATCTTCTAAAATTCGTTACAAAGGGTTTACCCTGGATTTGTTATTTCAAGGAGTTGCTAAAACAGATATTTGGGCTGGTGGGTGGCTGTCAGGGGCTTTTGAGGATGGAAGATCTGCTTATGTTGATAATCTCAATTATTGGACACCGGAAAATCCAAATGCGAAATATCCACGAATTACTACTACGAGTACCACAAATAATACCCAAGTATCATCATTGTGGATGCGTAATGGTAGTTATTTAAGATTGAAAAACGCTACGCTTGCTTATGCTATTCCTTCGCTTATCACTGATAAGATTAGAATCCAAAGTGCAAAAATTTATGTTTCCGGACAAAATATTTTAACATGGTCCAAAATGGTAAATTATGATCCTGAGAGTGGTAATTATTCGAATCTTTATCCTCAGCAGAAAGTCATTTCCATAGGCGCTAATATCACTTTTTAAGAACTAGTAAAAAATAGAATTATGAAAAAGATAAGTGTAAGTTTTAATATAAAAATTGCTTTGCTAATGTTTGTTATTGGCTTGGCTTCCTGTCAGAAGTTTTTAGAAGTCAGTCCTAAAGATCAGGTTACAGATATTTCCCTTTATGAAAGTACCGAAAATGCAGACTTGTTATTAAATAATATTTACGCAGGGCTGCAAGGGCCATTTAACGGCGGTGACATTGAGGAAAATTTTACGGATAATTCCATGAGTTCGGGTGGTTTTGCATTTAGCAGAAGTATTTATGCTAATTCCGAATATAACGCCAGTAATGCGCCTAGCTATTGGGAACAATACGTCAATATCAGAAGCTGTAATTTATTCATTGAAAAAGTTACAGCTTCTAAATTACCTGATTCCTGGAAAAAACAAAGGCTGGCCGAAGCCCGGTTTTTAAGAGCATATTTCTACCAGTTATTATGGACACATTATGGAGGAGTTCCTATTATTACGGATGTATTGAACCGGCATACCCAGGGAGACGAAATTTTTAGAGCACGAAACACTGATGCTGAAACATTTAAATTCATTACTGATGAGTGTGCGGCTATCGCTGACGATTTACCTGTTCAATCGGAAGCAGGCAGAGCGACCAAAGGAGCAGCGCTGACTTTAAAGGGATGGTGTGAATTGTTTGACGCCAGTCCTTTAAAAAATCCATCGAATGATAAGGCCAAATGGGCTTTGGCAGCAGCTACAAATAAGAAGGTAATTGACTTAGCTGCCTATAACTTGTTTCCAGACTACACCACCATGTTTTTTGAAGATAACAACAACAACACAGAAGTAATTTTTGATAAGCAATATTTAGGAGGAACAGCACTCGGAGGAAGCAGGGAAGGTTTACAGGGGCCAGCCTTTGCTGGAGGAGCACAGTTGTCGTATGGAGGAGGTCCTAATCCTACTCAAGAAATTGTTGATGAATACGCGATGTCAAACGGTCTTCCTATTACGGACCCCGCTTCAGGCTATGATCCTCAAAATCTTTACGTCAACAGGGAAAAGAGATTTTATCAATCAATAGTGTACGACGGATCATTTTGGTTAGGTTTCGAAATAGTCATGAAGCAAGGGGTAGGCAGTAAAAATGCAACAGATTTAAGCGATAGAAATGATGCCGTCACCAGAACAGGGTACTATGTGCGTAAAGGTTTAAATCCAAAATATGCTATCAGCGGGCCTAACTATTTGAATAGTGCCAGCTTTATTATTTTTAGATATGCTGAAGTCCTACTCAGTTATGCAGAAGCGCAGAATGAGGCAATAGGCCCGGATGCGTCTGTTTATGAGGCGATCAATCAAGTGAGGTACCGATCCGAATTACCGCCTTTACCGGAAGGTTTGAGTATTGAGCAAATGCGTGTAGCCATACACAGGGAACGTAGAGTGGAGCTTGCTTTTGAAGAAAAGTACTGGTATGATTTAATTAGGTGGAAGATTGCAGAAAAGAATCTAAACGGCATCTTACATGCAATGTTGATTGAGGAGCAAAATAACAAATGGGTATATAAAGTTATACCTGCTGCTGGTGGATCCAGAATATTTCATGCTGACAAAAATTATCTATATCCTATACCGCAATGGGCAATGGATCAAAACCCTAAGTTGGTACAGAATCCGAATTATTAATGCTTCTCAAATTAATAAAGATAAATTAAACCGGTTCTGGTCTCTGTCGATAAACAATGCCATCAAGCCCTCTTCTGTAAAAATAGTTACGGAACAGATCTTATTGCAGATTCGCAGGGGCAGAATAAATTCAGATAAATTAAATATTAATAAGATGAAACGACGCAATTTTGTAAAAATCACGGCAGCCGGGTCAGCATTTCTGTTTACCTCCGGTGCCTTTGCCTTCAGTTCTTCTCTGTCAAAACGTAAAAACACGGTAGCCACCGACACGGGTGGGAGCGCGGCCGCGCAGCAAGTCAACGATGGTAAACCCAAGAGCTCTGGCGCGTACGAGGACATGCCCAAGGTCATCGTCAAACCCGCTCCCGACCTATCGTTTCCTTCAAATATCGACAGCAACAGCCCGGCTCATTGGGATGGCGGTCTGTTATATTTGTTCATGTCGAGAGGTGACATACTGCCAAAGCGCGCCTCTGGTCCCGATCTGTTCAATCTCAGTAACGTCATTGAAAGCACGATCGACAACGATGACAAGTTCCACAACGGCCGCGAGGGGGCACGTTGGATTGAAGCCACGCACAAGGACGAGTCCGGTACGCTCTACGGCTGGTATCACAACGAGCCTAGGGGTTGCTGTTCGCAGTTGAAACCGTCGGGATTGACGGTTCCGCGCATTGGAGCGATTGTGTCGAAAGACAACGGCAAAACATGGTCTGATCTGGGGTATATCCTATTGTCACCGCCCGGTAGTGAAGACTGCAGCACGCCGAATGGATATTTTGCTGGAGGAAATGGAGACTTCTCCGTGTTGCTTGACACAAAGAAGGAATTCTTCTATTTCTTTTTCAGCAACTATTGGGGTCCGGTCGAACAGCAGGGTGTTGCCGTGGCGCGCATGAAGTACGCGGACCGGGGTGCCCCAGCGGACAAGGTCTTCAAGTGGCATCAAGGTGCGTGGAAAGAGCTGGGAAAGGGTGGCCGTATGACACCCATTTTCCCGGCGCGGTCCAGCTGGCACGGCTCGAAACCCGATGTTTTTTGGGGACCATCTGTCCATTGGAATACGCACCTCAAGAGCTACGTAATTCTGATGAATCACACCCTTAAAAGTAACTGGGAGCAGGAGGGTATTTACGTTACGTTCAATTATGACATTTCAGATCCCACAGGCTGGAGCAAGTCGCAGCAAATCCTGAAGGGAGGCAAATGGTATCCTCAGATCATCGGCACAGGTGCAGGTGAAACCGACAAACAGATGGGGCGAAAAGCCCGCTTCTTCGTGGATGGAAAGTCAAACTTGGAAATCCTCTTCCTAGCTCCCGGTGAGATAGAGTGAGGCCCTATCCCACAACGCTGGTTGGAGGCCGGGCCGAAAGTGGAAGATGCCAAGGGAAATTGTTGATTAGTGCATAATAATTAAATGAAACCGGTTTAAATTTTAATTATGATGAATTTTAAATTAAATTCTATTAAAGGATTTGTATTAGCTATATTTTTTATGCTTGTTTATATAACCGGATGGTCTGCAGATACTTTGCAGGTATGTTCTCCATCAGGTAAGATTTGTGTAAAAATCTGGATGGGTAAACAACTGACCTATCGCATTTCGCATGATAATAAAACCATCCTGGAACCTTCATCAATAGACCTGTTATTAGAAAATAACCGATCACTGTCGCTAAACAATGCCATCAGGTACTGTTCTGTAAAAAAAATTAAGGAACAGATCATCTCTCCTGTACCGGAGAAAAGAAGGATCATTCCGGATGTGTATAATCTTTTATCCATTGCATTCAGGCAACCTTATAAAGTTGAATTCAGGGTTTATGATGATGGGGTGGCCTACAGGATTTCCACCTTGTATAAGGATTCGATCTATATAAAGAATGAGGTAGCTGAATTTTCTTTTCCGGGTAAGCCATCCGCCTATTTTCCGCAAGTACAGAAAAGGACGGATTGGGACATTTTTCATACAAGTTTTGAAGAGGAGTATCCATTAATAAGGTTGGATAGTCTTTCAGAGGGGACTCTGGGTTATTCGCCTATCCTGGTGGTTCCGGAATCTAACCCCAAGATTGCCATTACAGAATCGGACCTGGATGATTATCCGGGCATGTTTTTAGGAGGCACAGGTTCTTCCAGGTTGAAGGGCGTATTTGCCGGTTACCCGCTCGAGGAACAGGCGACAGAAGGAATGGCGGCCATAAAGGTCACCAAACGCGCTCCGTACATTGCAAGAACTGCAGGCACCAGGACTTTTCCCTGGCGCGTAATGCTGATTGCAGAAGAAGATAAGGACTTGCCGGGGAATGATATCGTGTACCGGTTAGGGGCGCCGTCGAAGATTGGCGACGCTTCATGGGTGAAGCCGGGAAACCTCCCTGATGAGTGGACCATTGGTATCAATCTTTTTAATGTTCCCTTCAGAGCTGGTTTGAATACGGCATCCTACAAGTATTATATTGATTTTGCCAAACGTTTCGGTTTTGACCATATCTTTATGGATGCCGGTTGGAGCGACATCTACGACCTTTTCAAGATAAATCCTGATATCAGCATGGATACGCTCGTAGCCTATGCAAAAGAGAGAGGAATCAAAATAAGCATGTGGACGCTGGCCAAGACCTTTGACAGGCAGTTGAATAGCGCCATGGATCAGTTCAATAAATGGGGAGTTAATCTTATCATGACCGATTTTATAGACCGTGATGACCAGAAAGCGGTCAATTTTTATCACCGGGTAGCCAAAGCATGCTCTGAGCATAAGATCATGATCATGTATCATGGCGCTTTCCCTCCCAAAGGATTCAACCGCACTTATCCTAACGCAGTGGCAAGGGAAGGTGTACTGGCTGCTGAATTCAATATATGGAGCAACCGGGTGTCTCCCGGACATGATGTTACCCTGGCTTTCACCCGGATGCTTGCGGGTGGATTTGATTACGAGCCCGGCCTGTTGAATAATGCGACCAAAAAAGGTACAAGGCCAGTTGTAGGTGTGGTAACCAGTCCGGGAACACGATGTCATCAGTTGTCCATGTTTGTTGTGTATGATAGTCCCATGCAAATATTTTCAGGTAATCCGTCAGAAGGTATGCTGGAGCCGGAATTCATGGAGCTTCTCGGAAACCTTCCAACCACATGGGATGAAACCATTATAACTCACGCCAAAGTGGGCGAATACATTGTTACTGCCCGGAAGAAAGGAAATGATTGGTTTATTGCCGGTATGGGTGATTGGACTGAAAGAGACCTTGATATTACATTTGATTTTTTAGATGATGGCAATTACAAAGCAACAATCTGTAAAGATGGTATAAATGCAGACCGTTATGCGGCGGATTATGTGATACAGAAAGAAGTTCCGGTTAAGAAGAATGACGGGATCAAAATTCATCTTGCACCGGGCGGCGGGTTTCTGATACGGATGGATAAACAATAATCACTGCCCTGAAATAAAATGATTTTTCGCTAGTATTACGTTAAATGGACTAAATACATTCACATAACTCAAAAATCTGATATTAAGTTTTAAATAATAATTTATGAAAAATCTGATAATCATTGCGTTATTCTTTACTTTAACTGGGAATACTATTTTCGGACAAAGGAGAATTGTTAACCTGCCGGATATTCCGGGATATGTAACTCTCAAGTGTGATTTTCATATTCATACGGTTTTTTCAGATGGAGATGTCTGGCCAATAGTGAGAATCGATGAAGCATTACGTGATGGTCTTGATGCCATTTCAATTACCGATCATCTTGAATACACTCCTAATGAGAATTTTATTCCTGTTGATTACAATGCAGCCTGGAAAATTGGGGAAGGATATGCCAAAGAAAGAAATCTGATACTGGTACATGGTGCAGAGATCACAAGAGAAATGCCTCCCGGACATTTTAATGCACTTTTTATCACTGATGCGTCACTTATTGCAAAAGACTCCGTATGGGATGTTTTTGAAGCAGCAATAAAACAAGGTGCATTCCTGCAATGGAACCATCCAGGTTGGAAATCGCATCAACCTGACGGAATTCCAAGGATGTATGAGATTCATCAAAAGCTTATCAAAAATGGATGGCTTCATGGAATAGAATTTTTTAACTACAACGAATATTATCCTCTCGTTTTTACATTCTGCAAACAATACAACCTTGCACTGATGTGCAATAGTGACGTGCATGGAATAATAAGTGAGAATTATGCAGAACCAGAAAATACAAACAGGCCAATGACTCTTGTTTTTGCCAAAGAAAGAAGTCATGATTCCCTTAAAGAAGCAATGTTCGCCGGTCGTACAATGGTCTACTTTAGAGATACTCTTGCAGCAAAAGAGGAATATGCAAAACCATTTTTTTATCAGTGTATCTCTGTAGGTAAAACATATTACCATAATGACAAAAGCCTATTTTTTGAAGTGACCAATAAATCAGATATTCCATTCTATCTTATCAAAGGGATTGAAAATGCTCCGGAATCTGTTACCCTTGCTGCCAATTCAGTAACAAGAGTTGTACTTAGTAAAAATGTTACCGGTCCTTTGGTTTATCAAGTAAGGAATGTGCTTACAGGGGAAAAAGAAGTACTGAAAGTAGAACTAGTGTTAAGTTAAGTGTATTATGACGTATTTTATTAAAATATTTGTATCTTTGTCAAAAATTATACAAATGATACGTTATACAGTTAAACTAACCAAAACCGAGGTAGAGGAACTTATGAGCATTATCAATAAAGGATCTCATACTTCTCAAACATTTCGTACTGCTTACATTCTGTTAAATTGCGATGAAGGCAGGTATTCTGAAAAAGTAACCAATGAACAAATAAGCAAAGTGCTTAAAGTTGGGATGCGAACAGTAGACAGGGTAAAGAAGAAATTTATCGAAGAGGGTTTTGAAGCAAGTTTGGAGAGACGACCCACTTCCCGGATTTATGAAACAAAGACAGATGGGGATGTGGAAGCAAAATTGGTAACTCTCTGTTGTAGTGAGCCCCCGAAAGGATTTGCCAAATGGTCGTTGAGATTATTGGCTGACAAGATGGTTGAATTAAACTATGTTGAAAGCATATCTCATGTAACAGTAAGAAGCGTGTTAAAAAAAACGAACTTAAGCCTTGGAAAGTAAGAGGATGGGTTATTCCTCCGGAACAAAGTAGTGAGTTTGTAGCTAATATGGAACGTGTATTGGATGTTTATAAAAG
>Ga0265292_1002657_pt1 | contig 12044 bp, 5 predicted proteins | sample Munlanlewell296A_FD_189080 | JGI IMG/M metagenome (GOLD analysis project Ga0265292, IMG submission 189080) | Leachate microbial communities from a municipal landfill in Southern Ontario, Canada - Leachate well 296A | ecosystem: Engineered > Solid waste > Landfill > Unclassified | place: Canada...
GAAAAAACCACAGCAATGATCAGACTGAGCTGGAACCAACCTGAGAAAGTATCCAGGGTCTGGCTGTTCGACCGCCCAAACCTGAAAGATCAGATTACATCGGGAATGCTGGTTTTCAGTGATGGCTCAACAATCAAAGTTTCCGAATTGCCTAATGATGCCCGTTCCTGCAAAGAGTTATCGTTTCCAGAGAAAACCATTACCTGGATGGCCTTTTTCGTCAATACGGTGTCAGCAACAACCAGCAATGTCGGGTTGGCTGAGATTGCGGTGTTCAATAAATAGTATAAGTTTCCTCTGATGGCCTTCATTTTATTAACTTACTTCTCTGCGGCCCTCTGCGAAATATTTGCGCTCTCTGCGGTTTATTTAAGATTTAACCGCAGAGAACCGCAGAGTTTATTCGCAGAGAACCGCAAAGATCAATCTTTAGCAGTCAAATTTTAATGTCATTATTTCAGACCAAATGTTACTTAAAACAACATACATCATCGCTATTCTGGCCGCTTTTGCCGGATCATCCTATTCTCAGCTCGTATTCGAAAAGAACGAATATGTTGCCCGCAGAGAAAAATTGATGGATCAAATCCCGGATGGAATTGCCATTCTTCGTGGTGCTTCGTTGCCGGATGGCGATAGCCCCTTTTATCAGTTCAATAACATGATGTATTTCACGGGATTGGAGATTCCGAATTTGATTTTGGTGGTGGACGGTAAGGAAAGAACCAGTACGCTTTTTCTTACTATAAGCGACAATGACGCGTGGGGAGAAGGGATTTCAATTGATCTGGTTAAAGATCCGGGGCGGTTTAACGGAATCGAAAGGACCCTGCCCTATGATAATTTCTCCTCCTACCTCGCAGCTAAAGTTGAAAATACCCGTATCATTTACACTCCCTTTAATGCCGAGGAACTCCAGTGGGAGGTTTCTGCTGAAAAGACTCAGAGCCTGAAGAGTTCGATGACTAAGAATGAATGGGACGGCCGGCTTTCCCGGGAATTGCAGTTTGTTTCTAAGCTCAGGGAGGTATTTTCCGGGATCGATGTGAGAGATTGCTCTGCCAGGATCAGCGATCTGCGTAAAATCAAATCCAAAGCTGAAATCGATATTATGCGTGAAGCCGGCAGAATAGGCAGGCAGGCTCATCTGGCTTTTATCAGGGCTACCGGGGTAAGTGTTAAAGAATCAAACCTGGCCAATCTTTTTGAGTTTACCTGCAAAAAGGAGGGGGCACAGGGACTTGCATACAATACGATCGTTATGTCGGCCGAAAATATTCCCTATGGTCATTACCACCGGTACAACCGGATCCTGAAGGATGGTGATTTTGTGGTCCTCGATGCCGGACCCGATTACAATTATTATGATGTGGATTTCTCAACCTCTTTTCCGGCAAGCGGGAAGTTTACCCCTAAACAGAAGGAACTTTATGAACTTGCAAACGCCATACGCGAAGTCTGCGTAAAAAGCTATAAACCCGGAATAACACTTGGACAGGTGGGACAAAACATAAAAAAGCACCTTACCGACAATGGGTATAACACCGATGAAGCCAGGTTCAAAGGATTGATCAGCTACGGCGGCTATAATCATTCCATCGGTATGGCGGTTCACGATGGAATGGGAACCTTTAAGGGACCGAATGAGGAATTGCAGGAAGGATTTGTATTTGCCTGCGATATAAATATGATGTATCCTGATATTGAGATCGGTATCAGGCTGGAGGATACGGTTGTCATCACTCAGGACGGCTGTGAGGTGCTTTCCGCGGGTTTGCCGAGGACCGTAAAAGAGGTGGAAAAAATGATGGCTGGCCGGAAGAATGCACCACAGTAGACACAATAGAATTATGCAAACAAAGTATCTGGTTTTATTATTCGTCCTGATATCGAATATCGCTTACGGACAAAAGGTTGATGTGTATCAGCGGCCCATCCAGGTGGAGCGTTCCCGCGACTTTGATGCCATCCATTATAAAATTATGCTGAATGTTGATCTTGATAAAAAAAGGCTGACGGGTGAAAATCAGGTCACAATGTCGCCGCTTAATGACCAGTTGAGTAAGTGTGTCCTGGATGCTGAATACCTTGTAGTCAGTAGTATAATAAATCGGGACGGCAAGAAACTTTCGTTTGAACAGAAGGATAATCAGGTTTTTATCGAGTTAAACCATTCGTATAATCATATAGATACAATACAGTTTACGGTTAAATATACTCTCGATAAGCCCAACCTGGGTTTGCGGTTTATCGATGAATCGCCGACCAACCCCCGGCTCGTGTCATCCGATTGTTTTCCGAATAAGGCCCGACAATGGATCCCTTGCTATGACTATCCTAATGATAAGGTCACCACAGAAATGATTGTAACAGTTGATGAAAAATACAAGGTACTTTCCAATGGCAGGCTGGTTAGTGTAACCGACAACCGGCAACCGGCAACTGGCAACCGGCAACCCGCAACCAAAACCTGGCATTGGAGCCAGGATCTTCCGCATGCAACTTATCTTATCAATTTAAGTATCGGGGATTATGAAGTTATTGCGGATTCGCTGGGATCGTTGCCAATTAACTATTGGGTATATCATTGGCATGCTGATGATGCAAGAAGGTCATTCAGCAAGACTCCCCGCATGATCAGTTTCTTCAGTAAATTATATGGTTATAACTATCCCTGGGCTAAGTACGACCAGGTAATTACCCCCTACATGGGAGGTGGAGCCGAAGCCACCACAGCTACCCTTTTGGGCGAAGGAGTGGTGACAGATAAAAATGCCGAACAGGATTTTTCCTGGGAAAGGGTTATTGCCCATGAAATTGCCCATCAATGGTGGGGTGACCTGATCACTTTGCGAAGCTGGGAGCACACCTGGCTGAATGAAAGTTTCGGAACCTATTCCGATTATTTGTATACCCGCAACGAGTATGGAGAAGATGCTGGTGCATATGATTTGCTTGGAAAGAAAAACCAATATCTCAACGAGGCTCATAACCGGTACATCAGGCCGATCGTTTTCAACCAATACGATGATCCCGGGGACAATTTCGACAGCCATACCTATCCCAAAGGGGCCAACGTTTTGCACCTTTTGCGGTATATCCTTGGCGACGAAACCTTTTTCAGGACCCTCAGTACCTTCCTTCATGAAAATGCATTCAAGCCGGTCGATACCCACGACCTGATGAAAACGGTAAAAGAGGTCAGCGGTAAAAATATGGATTGGTTCTTTGAACAATATATTTTCAGCCCGGGTCATCCGGTTTTTGAGGTAACCAAGTCGTGGGATGAACTTCGCAAAACATTGAAAATAAATATTATACAGAAACAGGATTCCTTGCCTCCAGTGCCCATTTATACGGTGCCCGTTAACCTGGGATTTTCCTTTGCGGATAAAAAGGTTGTCAAGGAAGTCTGGCTGAAGAATAAGGTTGAGTCTTTTGAATTTGCCTTTGATTCGGAACCGCTTATGGTTCGGTTTGATGAGGGAAATTACCTGCTTAAGGAGTGCACTTTTAAGAAGGATCTGAAAGAATTGCTTTATCAGGCCGAACATGATGATGTGATCGGCCGGCTGTCGGCTGTAGATGAACTGAAAACCTTCGGCGGAGATCAGTATGCAATCAAGGAATGGTCAAAGCGCGCTGCTGAAGACTCCTTTTGGGCCGTGCGTCAGGCAGCGCTGGTGAACCTGGCTAGGTTTTCCGGCAAAATCCACCTTGATCTAATAAATGCCTGTACCAAAGATGAAAGTTCAAAAGTCAGGCAATCAGCTGTCCGGATTCTCGGAGACCTGAAAGATCCGGCATTGGTTAAATCATTCAAAAAAATATTTGAAAAGGATAATAGCTATGTTGTTCAGGCAGAGGCTCTGCGGTCGATCGGTAAATGCGGCGGCAAAAAGGAGATCGCTTACCTGGCTAAAGCTTCAGCGAAGGTGTCTTATCGGAATGTGGTCGGTAAAGCGGCCGCAGATGCATTGGCCTCAATCAAATAGTCTATTTTACGGCTGATCCTGTCCGAAACGTCCGGATTGTTTACTTTAGCATCGGTTGATTTATTTTCAGCCAAAAATCAAACAATGTCAGATCTCTGTGTAATTCCGTGTTCTCCGTGTCTCCATGGTAAAAGGAATAATCAATTATTGAGCATATGAAAACTAGAGCAAATTACCTTGTATTGTTTTTTTTACTGATTGTCATTCAGGCCAATGCCCAGGACCGGTATCAGGCCACCTGGGAATCACTAAAGAATTATGAATGTCCGGACTGGTTCCGCGACGCCAAATTCGGCATCTTTATTCATTGGGGTGTATATTCGGTACCTGCTTTTGAATCGGAGTGGTATCCCCGCCTGATGTACCTGCAGGGATCCCCGGCATACAAACATCACATTGAAACCTATGGTAATCAGAAAGATTTCGGCTACAAAGATTTCATTCCCATGTTCAAGGCTGAGAAATTCGATGCAAATGAGTGGATCAGCCTGTTTATCAAGGCGGGAGCAAAATATGTGGTTCCTGTTGCTGAGCACCACGATGGTTTTGCAATGTATAAAACGGCTATATCAAAATGGAACGCTGCAGAAATGGGCCCCCACCGTGATATCGTTGGCGAGCTGGCAGAAGCCTCCAGAAAGCAGGGACTGATTTTTGGCCTTTCCTCGCACCGGATCGAACATTGGTGGTTCCTTCAGGACGGCCGGAAATTTGATTCGGATGTCATGGATCCCAAGTATGCCGATTTCTATGGCCCTGCCCGCGAACAAAACGAAACCATGTCACCGGAGTTCATGAACGACTGGTTGCTGCGCTGTACCGAACTGATCGATAAGTATCAACCCCAATTGTTCTGGTTCGACTGGTGGATCGAGCAGCCTGCACTGGAACCGTACCGTAAATCACTCGCTGCTTATTACTACAATAAAGGCATGGAGTGGAACAAAGGGGTAGCCATCAATTACAAGAATATTTCTTTCCCGGATGGCACTGCCGTTTATGATATTGAACGGGGAAGCAGCAAAGCCGGCAGAAAGTATCCCTGGCAAACGGATACCTCTATCGGGGAAAAATCATGGGGATATATCCTTGGTGAGGAGAACAAGAGCCCGAATGAACTGATCGATGAATTGGTTGATATCGTCAGTAAGAATGGTAATCTTTTGCTGAATATCGGTCCAAGACCCGACGGGACCATCACACAAGAGCAGCAAGATGTACTGCTTGCCATCGGCAAATGGCTGAAAATTAATGGGGAAGGTATATATGGAACCCGTCCATGGGATGTATTCGGCGAAGGTCCGACTGAGATGGAGGGTGAATCTTTCAATGAAGGAAGCGGCAAGGGTTTTACCGAAAAAGATATACGTTTCACCGGGAAAGGTGATCTTTTATATGCCTACTTACTGGATATTCCGAAAGAAAAAATCGTTATCAAGTCACTGGCTGCCCAATCGAAATTCGGTAAGGTCGCCGGCGTGGAGTTGCTGGGAAGCACAGAAAAAATTGTCTGGGTGCAGAAACCGGAAGGACTGGTTATTCAGCCATCAAAAACCTGGCCGGGCGACTGTGCAATAGGATATAAAATCATTAAATAAATAAGATGAAAACCCTTGACAGAATGCTGGTTGCGTTGCCACTAATCTTTTTCTCCTTAATAGCTAACGGTCAGGATCGAAAATTTAATCATCAGGATACCCTTCGGGGATCAATCACTCAGGAAAGAGCTTGGTGGAACCTCAAATACTATCATCTGGATATTATTGTAAATCCATCCGACAGCACTTTGAAAGGCCGGAATACTATCCGATACCAGGTGACTGATCCTTTTCAGATTATGCAGATCGATCTTCAGGAACCGATGTGGATTTCGAAGGTATACCAGGATGACAAACAGGTGCAATTTAAGCGTGACGGAAATGCCTGGTTTGTTCTGTTGTTAAAAGTTCAAGAGCGTGGGGATATAAATGAGATTATCGTACATTTTGAAGGCCGGCCGCGTATCAGCAGGAATCCGCCCTGGAGCGGCGGCCTGTCATGGAGACGGGAAAACAACAACAACCCTTTCATTGTAACAACCTGTCAGGGCGACGGTGCCAGTATCTGGTGGCCGTGCAAGGATCATCAGTACGATGAGCCCGATAGCATGCTCATCAGCGTAACCGTTCCGGAAAACCTTACCGATGTTTCAAACGGCAGGTTGAGGGGAGTGGTACAAAATGCCGATCTCACAAAAACCTTCAATTGGTTTGTCTCCAATCCGATTAATAATTACGGAGTGAATGTCAATATCGCTGATTACGCTCATTTTTTCGAAAAATATCAGGGGGAAAAAGGAGTTCTGGATTGCGACTATTATGTGCTGAAGGACAATCTGGATAAGGCGAAAGTTCATTTTCAGGAAGTGCCGAGGATGCTGAAAGTCCTGGAGTACTGGTTCGGACCCTATCCTTTTTATGAGGACGGATATAAACTCGTAGAGGTGCCTTATCCGGGAATGGAGCATCAAAGTTCGGTTACTTACGGCAATGGTTTTAAAAACGGTTACGGGGGAAGGGATGTGAGTAAATCCGGCTGGGGAATGAAATTTGATTTTATCATCATCCATGAATCGGCTCATGAATGGTATGGCAACAGCATTACTTCAAAGGATATAGCGGACATGTGGATCCATGAAAGTTTCGGTGCCTACTCTGAAACTCTTTTTGTTGATTACCAGTTCGGTAAGCAGGCCGGAAGCGAATACTGCATCGGAACCCGCAAGAACATCGGTAACCGGACTCCAATTATCGGCCCCTATAATGTGAATACCGAAGGTTCAGGCGATATGTACAGCAAGGGGGCCAACATGCTGCACACATTAAGGCAAATAGTTAATGATGATGAGAAATTCCGGGGCATCCTGAGAGGGATCAGCGCGAAGTTTTGCCATCAGACGGTTACGACGGAACAGATTGAGAATTTCTTCAGTGAAGCCACCGGGATGGACCTGAAGCCTTTCTTCGACCAATATCTGCGAAATACAAAAATCCCATATTTCGAATATGCTGTTGAAGGAAAAACATTGAAATACAGGTGGAAAGATTGTATACCCGGTTTCAATATGCCGCTGAAAATCAAGATAAACGATGTGGAAAAATGGATTAACCCGTTGACGGATTGGCAACAGATGGATGTCGGTGTTGATGCAAAAATTGCAATTGATCCTGATTTTTATATTCAATCACAATAGGCACATCAGGTCACAATAGTTGTTTGTCGGAGGATTTTATGACCTGGAAGCAGGAGTTTATTTCTATACCCTAAAGGCAGGAAGTTTTGTGCAGACCAAACAGATGGTAATAACGAAATAAATGAGTCTCTTTAAAGAAAAGGAGACAGCCTCTTTTTTCATAGAATTCCTTAAGTTAAATTCCAGATACCAAATGACAAAAAACAAATAAATTCCAAATCCCAAAAAGCAAATCCCAAACGTACACCAAGCAACGTGCAACCTGCAACCGATAACTGAAAACTAATAACTGAAAAGATGATCACCTACGGAAGCATCTACGGATCAAAGAAGATACCGCTCAGGCTAATAATCCCTCCGCGTACCTTATCGATCCTGAATTTTAACGATTTGTTATACGAATAAACCAGGTAGGCCCCGCCGGAATGGTTCTTTACAATCTTCACCGGGGCGATCAGGTTGAGGGTGGCTGCATCAAACATCTCCACTGCCGATCTGCTGCCCTTCTTGTCCCAGTCTACGAAGTAAAGGGCTATCTGATAGTTCTTTGTGCCATTAATTCCGATCGTGAGGGACATGGTTTGGTCAGAGTTGGAGAAACATGCGGCATTTCGGGGGAACCCGTTGCCTGCATCCGGCGCCGGTGCCCTCTTATCGATAACTCCGGATGCCCAAACTGTCGGATCCGGCAGACCGTTCTTCGGGAAAGCCCTGAAATAGTCAATCGAAGTAACGTAAGATGGTAATGACCGTATATCGATGCCTTCGCCGCTGTAATTACACAGAATATATCCGTCTTTACCATAAGTGCCGCCCCAATTGCCGCTGGTAGTGGTATCAGTTTTAATAAACAGGGCTGCATATTCTTCCGGCTGTTCTTTATAAGCCGGAGTGGTTCCGCTGTACATGACAGATATTTCATAGCTTCCAGGCTGAACATCAGTAAAATAAACGAATTCCTTATCCTGATTTGCGCCGCTGATGCCGGTTACGGAATGCCAGGTGCCATCCCAGGCAAGTTTTCCATTGATTGAAATCTTTTTAATTGTCTTCTCCACTTTGGGTATACCGATTCGGCCATTGGTTTCTTCCGGTGCGGAAATATTGCATTTTCCAGAAGCGACATCAAAACTTGCAGATATAATTCCGTGAGGTGTTGGTGTGGCTCCCGATACCTGAGTCAAAGCCCTGCCCGGATGGGGAATAATGTTATAAGTTTTAAAGCCCGGTGAGGCAGGAACGATACCCAGCACCTCTTCGTTGAGCCATTTCACAACCCCTGCACCCCAGGGATGGCAAAGACTGGTTATACCCGACTGGGTATTCGGGACCGCATCATTCGGCCCGATGACCAGGTTCCAGGAGGGCCGGTAAGTTTCGAAAGTAGTAGTACCACCATACGCCACCATCCCGCCCCACATATCCCTCACCGACGTCAGGGCCTCATTAAATTTTTTCATCACAGCCATCGACTGCAAGATAAAGTACTGATTAAAAGGAGATAAGGATAAACGGTTAACACGGTCAAGGAACCACTTGTCATACAATGTGTTTTGTTCATTTTGGTTTAACAGTCCAGTATTCAATGCATCAGCTGCTGAGTGCAGTCTGTAATCCGAATACCAGACCGGGCTTTTCCGCAGGTCCGTCATTTTTTCAGAAGCATACTTTTCATATTTATCCTTCAGGTCAATCCGGCCAAGGCTACCCATGGCTGCTGCGAAATTCTGCCACGATCTGATCGATAGCATCTTATAGGCATTCTGTGCTTCGGGGCTCTCCTTGAACCAGATCTCAAATCCCGCACAAAGACGTTCGTCCCAACCGTAAAAGCTGAGTTTCGGATTGGTCCCAAAGACTTTATAAGCATCATCGAGCTTTTTACAGGCGTTGCCGATATAATGGTTAAGTGTTTCCGTATCTCCGGTATAATTATAGTAATCAAGCAGACTCAATACCCAGTAAAGCGAGTAGCTCCTGATCCCGTTGCTTTGTTCAGAGGTATTATCGATATTCTTTTTTATGAAATCGAAATTACCGAATGCTACCAGCGCAGCAGCCTGTGAGGTATGGGCATCACCGGTCCACGACATCCGGTCTCCGCGTTCCATCAGGATAGCACCGAAATAATCCTTACACAAGGATGCCTTCACCCCGTAAGCTGACATATACCAGGCCTTGGTCAGTATGGGGTCACTGCACGAAAAGCTGCCGTTGTAATTGGTCGGCTTAACCTGGCAAACTGCCCGGATGCCGGTTATATGCCATTGATTCCTAAAAGTTTTTACATGGATCCATGCGAAACGCACCCCTTCATAAAGCTCTTTATTCAATTCAAGCCGGTAGGTATTGCCATATTTAACCGGAACTGCCGTTTTTTCGACACCGGGTTCATTGTATTCGCTGATGCTCATCTCAATCCCGCCCGGGCAATCGGGACTGTCAAATTCCACCCAGGCACCATTTTCAAGGCCGAAATCTATTCTGATGGAACCGGTGCCTTGAACCAAAACGTCCGGACTATTTCCGGTCAAAGATCGAAGGTTTTTGAAGGATGTTGGTTTATCTGTATAGATGGATTCGGGCTTTAGCAAATAAATCTCCAATCCGTCGGATGCGATGGGATTAGGCCACTGATAATTGACAAGCGGATCTGGTGATTCGGGTATGGCCGGTCCTGTGAATTTTCCGGAACTGACATACGGATAGGGCTGACTAATTGGTGATTTTTCCCTGATGTCCTGACCATGGAGGCAAACAAGGCTGAAATGAAAAACAAAAATGCCCGATAATAAATAAAACAATACCTTATTCATGTCCGAAAGATATGTTTTATCGGTATTCGTTAGATTTTAAGTTTTTAATCAGTAAAAATGAAAGCGGACTAAAGCATGAAAATGGTTAAAAGGATAGTGGATAGTTACTCCGGCAAAACCCTGACGCTAACCTTATTATCACTGTTTATTGTTAAAAAAACAATCAGATCGGTCCCTCCCAGTTGATGGTTAACTCCAATTCTGCAATCCTTTATAGGTTTGCCGTTCACCAAAACCTTTGCGCCATCAGCGTTCCAGTTCTTTATGTAAATCGCTGGGTTCATGATCGGTGATTGTTTAGTTCCATCCAGGGTAAACTCGATGGATTTTGATTGATCAGCCAGATTTTCAATCTGATAACAGCGCTCGGTCCTATCATAACCGTTCGATTTAAAGCCGGTACTTTGAATAGTAAGCACTGGAGAATAGGCCCACGATCTTCCGAACCGGATTAATTCATTGATCTTCATGGTATTCATACCATATACCGCGTTCCAATATTCTCTGTCAGCCGTTTCGTGAACAACCGGATCGGATATCGGGAAACTCGTGCAATGGGAGGGTTTATCGGATGTACGCGTGGTTCTCCCGTCGCAGCGGGCCTGTCCCACCGGGAAATGATTGCACCCCTCTGCCTTATCATAGCCATCAAGACCTTCGTACCTGATATACATTTCATTACCCGGTTCAAAACAGATAAATGGTTTATTCCCGGACTTGAAATTGTACTGCTGAATGGTGAAAGGATATTTTTGACTCCAATCGAAAGGACCATAGGGGGCGACATTCGGATTTTCAACAAATGATCCTTTGCCCAGTTTTCCCTCATAATCAGCCGTGGTGGCATAATCTATTTCAAGCAGATCGGAAACTTTCTGGCCCGGATGCAGTAAAGCCAGGGTTTCCTGGAATTGCCTCGTAAAGCCCAGCGTTCCCTTTTTCCACGATACCTTCCGTATGGCTGTTCCATCAGGATAGATATAGTAATACTCATCAACCCAGCATTCCCAGCCTGTTTTGGGATCGACTCTCCAGGTGTTATTATAAGCGCTGACCGGGGCATATCTCCAGTGCACGACCACGCGTGCATCGTTATTCTCGATGATCCTGACATGCGAAAACCGGCAATGCCTGTCCTGCATGTGCTCAAAGCATCCCTCACGGTCATTGGAACTGTCCTCCCAGGCTTCCACACTCTGATCGGTCATCCAGTTCTCATTCTCCGAAACCCAAGATGGACTATACCGTGTTCCTCTCCAAAACATCAGCTTGATCGGTGACTTCCCGAAACACACCACGATATCCGGATCCTGATCAACCGGCCAGAGATTATCCCAGCCCGGATAATATTTGAGTTTGGTGTAAAATGCACCAAACCGGCGGGGATTTTTTTCGATGGTTGGAAGTTTGCGTATTGCGATGCCTGGATCTCCTGTCTTTATGGAAGCAAAGTTGCTTCGGACCTGGTCTGCCGACAAGGCAGTGTTGTATACCTTCACCTCGTCCAGTATTCCATCGAGACCAAAAAACTGGGCAACCGTCCCCCAGGAGCGATGGATGTCGGAAGGTTTGTCGGGAAAGGCAACCATTCCCAGAACAAAACTGGATTGAGTGGGTGTAACGGAGCCATTGATTTTTAGGTTGGCTTTCAATTCACCGTTGATATAAAGATTCATTTCTGAATTTGCCCGGCATACTCCAACAACATGCATCCATTTCCTCAAGGGAAGGGCGTCTCTTTCGCTGGTGCAGGATATCCATTGCTCACCGATGGCGCATTCCAGGGCAGCTTGTCCCAATGGCCCCACCATCAGCCGGTATCCCTTGACTTCGTTTGATTCTGTCGTCAATATCGGACACCAGTTCCATGGATATTCCCCCAGTGCGATCCAGGCTTCCACGGTGAATTCTTTCATTCCTTTGAGCTGCGTGGTTCCGGTACCTTTTAAACAGGCAGTAAACCCATCTAATGCCAGTCCTTTTCCTTTTACACCGGCAGCT
>Ga0265292_1002658_pt1 | contig 12035 bp, 8 predicted proteins | sample Munlanlewell296A_FD_189080 | JGI IMG/M metagenome (GOLD analysis project Ga0265292, IMG submission 189080) | Leachate microbial communities from a municipal landfill in Southern Ontario, Canada - Leachate well 296A | ecosystem: Engineered > Solid waste > Landfill > Unclassified | place: Canada...
CGGCCTGCACGCATACGGACCAAACAATGATGGCGTTGGGGTCGGCGTGAGTGTGGGCGTCACGTTGGGATTAAATCCTCCGGCAGGGGTAGCCGTGGTTCCCGATGCAAGACAGTAATTCCAAAATGCTCCCCACCCGCATCCACCCTGCGGATCACATCCTAATTTAGTGATATCAGGATCGCTAAAATCCTGCAGTTTCGCACACAAACGATTGCCAAGACACAGATTCGTATCGCTTTCCGGCTTATAAAGATACGGTTGTCCGGTGATCGGATCACATGGTATCTTTGCCAAATACGGAGAAAGCTGAGTGCCGTCACAATTGTTGAGGATGTCAGCCGCGGGATAACACCCTTTGTCATTATAATATTCTTCAAACGAACGCCTTATGTTTACCAAATCTGTTTTTCGCTCTACATCAAAACCGGCATTAATACTTTTGCGCCAATTCATAAGAAGAAACATCAAAGCAACGATGCCAATAATAGAAACGACAATGAGAAGCTCAGCTAAGGTATATCCGTCACTCCTGCGGGAAACTTTTAATCTGACCATGGTATACAACCTAGTATGCGATCAGAAGAACAAAAATGCAAACGGTGTGTCTTTATTTTGTATACGTCAGTCGACCAGAAATAGCCCCGGCAAATATAAAACAATAAAGTACAAGCCCCATAAAAAAGCTTTTTACCGCAAACACAATACCTCGCTCTCGATAGACAAAATAAAGAAATTTCCATACAAAAAGAATATGGAACGCCAAAAGCATTCCAAAAGCCATTCCTATTATTTCTATAAATCGTATCTGACCTATAATTCCTATAAGTCCTATTGTCCCCACTATAACTACCCCAACTCCGGAAAGTGTGGTCATCGCCTCTTGAAGAGTCGTAGCGACGGGATCAAATTTCTTTCGTCGGCTATAAAGCTTCGTCCAATAATATGCACGAAGAAAATATTTTTTCGCTATCGGATAAAAACTTTCAAACTCGTGCCGCACGCGCACTTTCGGTGCAAAAATTATTGCGTATCGCCTCGCTATCCTATACGTAAGCTCTATATCTTCAACCAAAGGAGCAGGATAGGTTTCGTCAAACCCGCCTAGACGTAAAAAAACAGACCGCTTTATCGATGCGATACGGGTAGAAAAAAGAAAATAATATCCGCTCTTATCCCGTTCATTTATCCAATAACTCCAGTCGCGAAGCGCTTTAAAGTTGGGGAAAAAGTCTTTTGACTTTTGATCCTTTACCCACACGCCGGTTAATGCCACCACATCAGGATCATCTTTATAGACCTTTGCAATCTCTTTTAATGTGTCGTCAAACACTTCCACATCACCATCAAGAAATACCACAAACTCGCCTCTGGCCGCTTCTACTCCTCGATTGCGGGCGATCGCCGGACCCCTATTTGTTTTCAATCGAATAATACGCAATGAGTGATCTGACGACTGACGACTGATAACTGACGACTCTGATGTTGATCCATCGTCGACAATAATCACTTCAAACGTCGGCGCGTTTTTGCTTTTTGCGATAGACGACAAAAGAGACTGGAGTTTCTCCGCAGCGTTATAGTACGGAATAATGACTGATAAATATGGTTTCATACTCAAAACTTCTTTTTGATACGTGCCGGCACTCCGGCAACTAACACATGATCAGGAAACGATTTGGTTACGACACTTCCCGCTGCTGCGACAGTCTCTTTCCCGATGGAGACGCCGGGCAAAACTATCACACCCGTTGCCACATACGCGCCTTTTTTGATAACGACAGGTGATTCCTTCATCGGATAAATTTTTTGCAATGGATGGTCAGGATATCCCACATTTATATGCGTAACGATGGTTGCTCTGTTTGAAATAGTCACATCGTCTTCAATGGTAATGCCACCACGAATGTCAAGCATCGCCTCATCTCCTATAAAGCATCTGTTTCCAATAGAAAGTCGAGAAAACCCGTGCTGATGGATATTGATAAACCGAACATCCATAAGGACTGTATCTTTTCCCACTCTCGCTCCTGCCGCCTGAAGAAGCCATACGCGTACCGGCGGCAATGAAATATGGATAAGCCACCCCAAACCCTGAAACCACACGAAGCGCATCGCCTGCCAAATACCGATAGTTTTTAAAGCTTTCATATTGGTCTTATAAGACTTATAAGACGAATGAGTCTAATGAGTTTTATGTAATCTTTCTCGAAATTTCTCTATATGTATCAGATAATCTATCGTATCTTTTATAATATTGACTGATGACAGTTTATCAAATCGACGAAGAAACAATACAGGAACTTCGACAATTTTTAACTTTGCTCGCTTGGCATATACCATAATCTCTGTATCCCAAAACCAACCCTGATGCTCTATGTGTTTAAAAATGGGTACAATTTTTTTCTTTCTAAAAATTTTATATCCTGTCTCTGTATCAAGGCCTCCGGTACCTACCATGCTATCAGCCAACCACCGATATCCCCGACTAAACAATTCCCGAATCATTGAACCTAGTGTAGAACGATAAAAGCGCTTTCCGATTACAACATCTGCTTTGTTTTCTACAATAAGCGAGATCATGAAAGGTATATATACGGGTGATACTTCACAGTCTATATCGATATACCCTACTACCTCAGCTCGTGCTTTGGCTATCCCATCCATCACCGCTCTCCCGCGACCCATATTCGTTTGATGATACACAGCATGACAAAAAGAATATTTTTTACACGCTTTTTCTATCAGCTTTACGGTCTTATCCGTACTTTTATCATCGACAAAAATAATCTCATAGCTAAATGCGCCGGCTTGAAGCGCGCTGATAATCCTGTCAACACTATCCTGAAATAGTCCTTGTTCATTAAAACATGGCAGGACAAGGGAAAAAGCAATTGTTGATGTCATTTGACCAAATAATACGATGTTTATAAACTTTTAACAATTATTAATTTTTTCGTATAAAAATATGAGAATCGGGCAATTTATTAAAATGATCAGCTATATACGCTTGATCCTTTAACGATAACGTCTGGATGCGCCCTAATTGACCATCATAAATATATTTCGTATTTGTGCGTTCCAACGCCTGAGAAAGAGAAGGCAGAGGACGTGAAAGATACGGCTCCCACTGACCAAACGGCACACTACTGACATAATAGGGATCTTTAAAATAAATAGTCGACCCATCCAAATCCAATACATAAGAATCTTTGGGAATTATAGTCAGGGCAGAAGTCAATGCGACAATATTTTTGCTATTGTTATACGAAAGCTTTGGTATATTTACGGAAAGATTTATCTCATACAAATATCCTAATCCGAAGATATAAACGACCGCAAATAATACTGCTCCCCATGTGCTGTTTCGCAATTTGTTCCAAACCATAAGTATCGCATCTGCCCCGTAATACGCGACAAAAACAGAAACGGGTATAAGATACTGTGCATGCCGCATCGGATACCATAATACGTAGGAGAAAATAGAAAGAATAAATGATCCGGCAATGAGAAGCTCAACCAAAACGCCGCTTTTTCCATTGGCAATATATGGAGTCATCAATCGCACAATTCCCACAAACAGACCCACTAGCCAAATCAGATGATTGGCTATAAGACCGCTGCTTACCCCCCCCTCTCCGTAATATATAGAGTTAGGATAAAAAAACAAATCAGGCTGCATAAAAAATTGCTCGCCGAGCCTATTTACTTCAAATGGTAATTTCGTCAAAGAATAAATAATCGTATCAAGATCTCGTACGGAATGGCTAACACTCAATACCCAAAGACCAAATGCCATAAATGGCAGCATGAGGCCAAAAATAAACATCCGCAATAAAATAAGCCGCTTCTGCCGCATTTTTGTATCACCCCATAATGCCCAACATACTAAGATAACAACGCCAATTGCTGCCTGCAGCAGAGCTTTTGGTAATATAAGAAGCGACACTGCATAAAAAACTCCGGACCAAAATGCCATGCTTTTTTGTTCATATTTTATCAGTCGAATCTGACAGAGAAGACCTATTAAACTCAAAAGCATGGAAAGATTATCCGGTCGAATTTCTATAAATTTATCAAAGGGCAATGGAAGAAACAATAAAAATAATCCGGGCAGAAGAAATAACCAGATGTTTTTCCATCTTCCCAAAAATTCCCCATGCTCGCTCTCCCCCCGAACCAATATAAAAAGAAAACCAAGAGCTGCACATATTCCCACAAAAATAACCCATGCCATCACCCGTCCTGTAAAAAAGATGGCCGTACCGGAAGAAATGATATAAAGAAGCGATAGAAGATACAAAAACGCCGGCGGCACATACATAAGAAAATCAATCATCGGCACGCGACCTGAAAATACGTTATGTGCCCAATGAAGGTATGCCAACTCATCAGCATCAAAGTAGCGTATACTGCCCAGTTGGTAATGCCACCACAGAAATGAAAACAGCAATAAACCAGAAAGAAACGAAAAAATAATGACAAAAATTTTCTGCAATTTCATTTGGAAACTAGTGTAGCATATTATATGATCATCAAATGACCACAGTACTCATTGGCGTCTTTGCGTTACTCATAACACTCACAAACTCCATAGGATTCTTTGTGGGATTGTTAAACCGTCCGGCAGGCACTGTGTATTTAGGCACCATCCACTACTTTGAGGATTATTTTCTCTACATTAATCATTTTTTCCAAGGAGCAAGTGGTGCGTTTCTTACCACAAATCGCTACACAAGTGAGGAAACACCGGTAAGCTTTCTTTATTGGACCGATGTATTTATGGGCCGACTCGGCGGGCTCATCGGACTATCCCCAATCACAAGCTATCACGTTTCCCTTATTATTATTACCGCTTTAACAATTTTTTCTATGTATTTTCTTCTACGACGTATGTTTCCCCAAAATACATACCACGCGCTCTTAGGATTTATCATTGCTTTGCTTTCAACATCTTTTCTAAATCACATTGTAGTAAACAAAAGTCCCATGTGGTACCCGTTTCAACTTTGGAAAACTCCGCACTTTGCATTTGATCGTTTCGGCGGTGTTCCCCACCAAACGCTCCAATCTCTTCTCTTTTTTATTCTTACTATGCTCTGTTTTACAAAAAATACATATTCGCGTCGCCTTACACTCTTTCTTATAATTGTCATTTCGTTCTCCCTCACATCAATAAATCCAATTCAGGCCATTATTTTTCTTGCGGCATTTTTGGCAACACAGGCAGTTTTGTATTTCCAAAAAAAACCAGTGTCTGTCTTTAAACTTCTCGTTCTTCTATTTACAATCATAAGCACCTTCATTTATATGTACTACCTCTCAACCACCCTGCCGCATAGCCAAGCCAGGGCTTGGGATGGGCTACAGCACACGACCACAACATTTCCCTTTCTTCTTTTGTCATTAGGACCTATAAGCATCTTTCTTCTTGTGGGAATTCTCCCGTCTTTTCTCTCCGGCAATGCACTCTTTATCTTTTCCGTAATTCTTGTTTTAGCAACGTACGGCTTGTTTCTTACAAATATTCCTCAAACTATCGGCATATCAAACGTGCGCATCATATTCCCGGCTCTCTATCCGTTTATGGGGGTAATTACGGTAAACGGTATTCTTACTATTTCAAAAAAACTTGTTAAAATTATTCCTACCATTGTAGCTATCAATATAATGGTGCTTCTTTTTGTTCTTTTAAGTCTGCCGACGCTCTTTTGGGAAATACAGCAAAAAATCCAAAGCCAGAAAGACACGTCAGACCAAACTCTTTATCTGTCTTTACCAATTTATGACATGTTTTCCGAACTTAAAACAATCGGACAATTTAATGATGTGGTACTGGCAAACCCAAATACACACATGGACACGCTTCTCCCTGCCCTTTCCGGTCATACCACGTACTCGGGACACATGCTTCTTACCATTCGTTCAGAAGAAAAAAAGCTTTTTGCACAACAATTTTTTACGTTACACAAAAAAGATACGCTCCAGTGGCTCAAAGAAAACGATATTCGCTATATTCTTTTTACTCCTCTTGATGGAGACATAAATCAGTTTTTAATAACTTACCCGTTCTTAAAAATCTATAAATCGTTTGGAAAAGCTGCAGCAATTTTTGCCGTATGAAACAAAGGACACAAAACATCTGGGAATCAGCTATTGTTTTTATAACAATCGTCGTTTTTACTATCAGTAATTCGCTCCAAATGATACTCGAGTGGCGCAAAAATAAACCCGAACAGGTCTTTCACGCGATAGCACATTCATATCCTGATTATTTTATCTACCTTTCTCATGTTGCTCAAGGAGCGAGCGGCAAACTCATTTTTACCAATCATCAATTTACCAACGAAACGCTAGCCCCTACAAGCATTTATTGGTTTTACTCCCTGTTGGGATTTGTGGGAAATATGTTTGGCATCTCACCTCCATGGATATACAATCTGTCGTTGCTCTTTTTAAGTGCAATAGTCATGCTTTTGTGGTATCTCTTTTGCCGACTTCTGTACCCATCAAGCTACCTTTCTCGACTATTTACGTTTCTTGTCATTCTAAGTGCTTCGCCGTTTATCAAAATAAAGGATTTTCTAATGACTGGGGTCGTTACGTTCCCGCAGTATCTTTGGTTTTCTCCCGCTCTATCGTTTAACCGTTTAGGCGGCGTACCACATCAAATACTTCAGACTATTTTGCTCCTTATGGTACTTTTCGGATTTTCAAAAAAAAGCAAATCTCTTTTGATCCTTATGGCACTAAGTTTTCTTGCGACCTATGCGCATCCCCTGCAAATGGCGCTTCTTCTTGTCTCTATAGGAGCTTTTGAAATGCTCAGCATGTGGAAAGAAAAAAATATTGATATAAAATCACTTGTCCCCGTTGTTTCGTGCGGACTGGTCAGTCTAGCGATAAGTATTTTTATAAATCATGAATTTACATCCCCTATTTATAACAACGCAAAACAGTGGGAGATGCTCCAATACAGCCCGACGAGCTTTTCCTGGTGGATCAATGCGATAGGTCCAGTAGCAATTTTTATACCCTTTGGCATATGGCCATTTATCAAAAAATCGGATCCGCTTCGCTCGATATATCTTATCTACGGCGTGCTTTGTTTTGCTCTTTATAATTCACCTATTCCAAAAATCATGGGGATTGTTCCACAACGATTCCTGCACCCGGCTTCCTACGCGCTATTTCCAATCCTTGCTGTTTTGGGATTTTTTACGATTCTTCAAGCACTTTCAAAAATGGGTAAACGCCGCAAAGTATTTCAATTTCTCTACGCTGGTTTTTTCATACTCACAATAATTACCTACCTCGCGTACACAGTACCTGCAAATATCGCACAAATAACATTACGGATATACGATCCAAATCTTGCCGTTGCAACATTTTTAAATCACACACCAATTGACGTTATAAAAGGCCTAAAGACCATAAAAACAATGAAGCCAAATACGAAACGTAACGTAATTCTTTCAGAAGAAAGCCTTGGCATTGATCTTCTTATTCCTTTACATACAGGCTATAAAAATTTCTTGGGTCAATCAACCCATACACTCTATCCTGATGTGAAAAATACCCTGCGTAGACAATTCTTTTCTGAAACGATGACTGAAAAAGAGGCATTGCTATTTCTCACGAATCATTCCATAGGCGTAATAATTACGACACCCAATTCCCCTCTCTCAAAATACTATCCATTTCTCACAAAAACATTCTCAAATAATTCACTGACCATTTACACCGTATCAAATCAATAAACCCATGAAAAAAATAGCGCGCTGGATCCAAAATAATACGGCATTCTGTCTTCTGATTATTCTTCTAAGTGTTCATCTTTTGATCATAAACGACTACGGTTTTACATGGGATTTTCACTTTCACTTCTTTGGGGGCGGAAAGCTCTTAGGTCTCTCATGGCAAGAGCTAGAACCAAGAATATTGCCTTACGTCGAACCGGACCCGCGAGCGGCATGGAGTTTGCCGTATGGCCCGCTTATGTCTATTCCACCGGTCGCCTCATATCTTCTTCTCTATAAATACTGGCAGTTTCTTCCACAAGACAGTGCCTACCATCTCCCCATAATCCTTTGGGGAATTGGCGGAATACTCGCGTTGTATGGATTTTTAAAAGAAGCGATAAACAAACGGGTCGCTCTCTTTGCTGCGTTCTTTTTAAGTGCCATGCCTCGATTTTTTTCTGATATGCATAATAATATGAAAGATGTGCCGTCAGCCGCCATCTTTGCAGTCAACATGTGGCTGTTGTGGCGACTTATAAAACACAAACGGCTCTCTGACCTTTTTTTGGCTGTACTAGGGTTTGCAGCGGCATTCAATGTCAAAATTAATAGTATTTTCATCCCAATCATCTTTGCCGCATGGCTATATTTAATAAACGTTTGTGCGGGGAGAAGTAAACAACACAAAGTGCGAGCAGCGGAACAAGAAAATTTTGTTTCGACCTCAGCACATAAAGTCTGGATAAACATAATTTACTTCATCGCTTCTCCCATAGCGGCCTTCTTGTTATGGTGGATATTTTGGCCAAATCCTATCGCACAACTTGACCACGCATACCGCACATTTGCAATTGGTACTAATAATATCGAGGTACTTTTAAACGGAAACTGGTACTGCTCCGGCAATAACGTCCCTTGGTATTACCCATTTTGGTATCTCACTATTACAACTCCACTACCAATTTTGTTATTATTCCTTATGGGACTTATAGGTCTTATAAGACATATAAGACCTATTGGAATTCTCTTACTTCTCTGGTTTTTCCTGCCCCTCTCACGCTATCTTTTGCCCCACATCGGCGTCATCGACGGCATACGGCACTTTGAAGAAGTGCTGTTCCCGCTGGCCGCAATTGCCGCCATTGGCTTAGATTTTATGATAAGACAAATAAATCTTATACGACCCATAAGACCTATTAGTCTTATTCTTATTCTCTCTACTATTTTCTCTTTACTATTCACTCTCTACTCCTACCACCCATTTCAGATTACGTACTTTAATGAGCTCGTGGGTGGGATCAAAGGAGCGTTTGGAAAATATGATCTCGACTATTGGGGAGGATCGCAAAAACAAGCCGTTATTTGGGTAAACGAGAATGCCCCGCAAAATAGCAAAGTACACATCGTCATGTCTGCTGATGTTGCCGGCAGATACTTACGACCCGATTTACTCGTAAATCTTAATAAATACAATTATGACGAGTCAGATTTCGTCATATTTCTTAACCGTCAGTCCTTCTTCTACCGATTCTACTACGCCTATGAATACCTCCTGCATCATACCCCAAGCTTTGTTGTTCAAGTCAAAAATACTCCTTTAGTCTGGGTATTTGATAACCGCACGGAAAATAAAACTGTCCGTCAAACGCCGTGGTGGAAAGGTGAAGATCCCTGTATTATAAAATATTGGTAACCCTATGAAACACACGCTATCTTCACGCCTCATCACAAAAATTCTCGCGGCTCTTGGCGTTCTTTATCTTCTTTTTCATATGCTATTTCTCTGGATGTATACCAACATCGACGGCTATTTCTACTGGGCCATAGGCCAATATTTTAAAACAGGAACATATCCATTTATTGCACCCTTTCTCTATAACAAACCCACTACTATTTCTCCGCCGCTGTATGGATTGTTTTTAGCGCTTATCGGATCCTTGCCACGCGGTGATATCTTCCTTCACGCGATCCACCTCCTGCTTATGGCGACTACCACCCTCCTTCTTTTTCGTATTCTTTCAAAAATTATATCAGCAAATAGTGCTGCGTTTATAAGTTTTCTCTTTCTTATATTCCCGACAAATGTCATCTACACGAGCTCTATGATGACCGAACTACCAGCCCAAACTGCCATGACCGCGTATCTTTTTCTTGCAGCGCGATTTTTAAAAACTCGAACCATCGCACCTATCGCCTACGCGCTTCTTCTGTCTGCGGTCATGACGCTTCTTAAATATCAATTCATTATTCTTTTTATCTTCACCGGTATAACACTTTTTTGGAAACTCAAACAATACAAGGGTCCGAAACTATTCCCAGTTTTTTCTGCAATAATCGGCACACTTATTATTCTTCTCTGGGTTATTACCAACCACTCGATAACTGGTGTATGGGGGCTTTCTGATACCAAAAAAATGCCGTTTTACACAAATTTTGTGTGGGATGGACGCCACTATCCCAAAGAATCTAATCCGGCAGTCATCGCGTTGCGAACGCTTGTACCCAATACCACCGATCGTTATGGACAGTATTGGGATCTCCAAGACTATATTTTGCCCTACACAAATCGCGACTGGCGTATGGTAGATGAATTATTAGGAAATGTCGGCGTTGCCGCAATTTACGAACATCCAATGGAATATCTGTTCAACGGTATCCGTATTTTTTTCCAAACTCTCACCCATCGAGCTCCTTGGTGGCAAAATATTCAAACATTCGGAACAATTGATCCGATCCAACCATTGTATTGCGATCATCTAGAAACGATACAATTTTGTCAGCCAATCATAAAAACCGCAGATTCGTACTCATTATGGAATGCGTATGTAGCAAAATCCCGAACGCTTTACGATACGTTCATGCCGTCTATTTTTCTATTCTTATTTTTACCATCACTAATCATTACGCTTGTAGATAAGCGCTCTCGCGTACGATTCTATAGCATCATGTATCTTGTAAATCTTGTCCCAATTTCCTATCTTTCCATGACAGAATCTCGGTATCTTATTCCATATTACCCTCTCATGATTATCATCACAGTCTACGGAATGAAAAAAATACAAGCGACAGTATCGCGATACTACTTATCAGAGCCCCCCATAGAAAAATAATCGGCTTATATTCATAAATAATTGTATGCTTTCCTTTCAAAACAAAAAGTGTTCGAAAAGTATTGTTTAGCTTACCAATGGTGACTTCTTCCCCATCTATAGTCGCGTGCCATCCGGGGTACCAATTTTCAGAACTAAGCAATGTATCGTCACACGTTGATGTAACAGTTAATTCAATTCTATTGGGTGTATATAAGGTCACGTTTGCCGTGCCGCACTCTTTTTGGGAGAAATAAAATCGTGGAAAAACGGTCGTATTTTCGTAAAGTCGATACTCTTGTTTTTTGTCTTCGCGTCGCAATATGTATCGACTTTTATTTGCGAAAGGATCGTAGGCAATGGGCACCATAAGGTATTTGATATTTAACATATCAATAGCACTTGCAGAATCTAGAGAAAGATATGGCACCTGGACATCAGCATCCAAGACCGCCGTCTCCCCACTCTTGCCGGAAGCAAGAGCTACAAATTCATAATAAGTCCGAAGTATTGAGGGATCATATCCAGTCGCTGACTGTATGCCATACGCCATCACACCGTCAAAATCCAAACTGTCACGTTGAGGAAGCCATGCGCCAAAATTTTGAAGCAATCGATACGGCTGCGGATCTTTTTTTAACAATGCGATAAATTCTTTGTCATGACGCGTTTCCGGAATAGGCTTGAGTTCAATAAAATTTCGTGCAAAAAACAACATTTCCGCCACCACAATTCCAAAAATAAATATCTTAATAAACGCAATATTCTTAAGTGACCTTACAATGACTTCAAACCCAATTCCGGCAAGTCCAGCCAATCCAAACACAACCAGAATAAGATGCCGAGGAGGAATCCGAAGATAGTGATACATAGGTACAATTTGCCAAAGTATTTTTTGCAAATCAATCGGTGCATTAGGACCGAGAGATACCCAGATACCAAAAAAAATTATTGCAATCAATCCAAAACCAAATAATGGCACGGGGAGTTTTGACAATTTTGAGCCCTGCGCCAAAGGGGCCTGAGTTGATGCGAAGGATTGCAGAACACGAAAAATTGGCGAAGCGACCAAAGTGCCAGCAATAACTTTTATAAATCCTATCAAAGCTAGTATCAACCCCCCCACTCCGATAAACGCACTATGCTCAATAAAATTAGGAGGCGGACCGGAATACGTATATTGATTCCCAAACGCAAAAGGATT
>Ga0265292_1002659_pt1 | contig 12029 bp, 10 predicted proteins | sample Munlanlewell296A_FD_189080 | JGI IMG/M metagenome (GOLD analysis project Ga0265292, IMG submission 189080) | Leachate microbial communities from a municipal landfill in Southern Ontario, Canada - Leachate well 296A | ecosystem: Engineered > Solid waste > Landfill > Unclassified | place: Canada...
AGACGGTCCAGTTCCCGGCGCGCCTGCTTCTCCGCCTCCTCGGGCATCGCCGCGGAGGCAATCCGCTTGCGGAACTCTTCGACCTCGACTGCCTGCTCGTCCGATTCGCCCAGCTCACGCTGGATCGCTTTCAGCTGCTCGCGCAGGAAGTACTCACGCTGGACCTTCTCGATCTCGGTGCGTGCCTCCTGCTGGATCTGCTGCCCGAGCGACAGCACCTCGATCTCGCGGCCCAGCAACGTGTTCAGCCTGCGCAGCTTGGCCTGGACACTGTCTTCCTCCAGGATGGCCTCTGCCTCCTCCAGATCCATCCTCTGATAGTTGGTGATCGTGTAGGCGACGTGGACCGGGTCCTCGAGCAGGACCACGCTGGCCACGATTTCGCGCGGAAGGGTCGGGGCGAGTTCGGCCGCCTTTTGAAACTGGTCTTTGGCGGCGCGCACCTGGGCCTCGATCTCGAGCCCTTCCTCGACCACCTCCGGCCGCAGGTGAATCCGGGCGACCAGATACGGCTCGAGGCTGGTGAACTCCCCCAGCTCGAAGCGCGCCAGCCCGTGGACGATCATGCGAATCGTTCCATCCGGCGCTCGGAACAGTCGTTGAATCGATCCGACCGTCCCATAGCGATACAGGTCATCCGGGGAGGGTTGTTCCAGCTCCGGGTTGCGCGACGCTACCAGCCCGATCAGGCGCTTCTGGCCGGCGACGTCGTCGATCAGCTTGATCGACCTCGGCTGCCCGATGGTCAGGGGGACTGCCGTATGCGGATAGACCACCAGGCCGCGCAGGGGCAGGATCGGCAGCTCCTCCGGGAGCTGCATCAGATCCGGACCCAGACCGGAAGGCTCCCGCGACGGGCCACCCTCCTGGACGATGATCAGCGGCGCCGGGGTCTCAAGGTCGTCGGGAGCTTGCATTCCGACGTGTCCGAGCGGGAACAGGGAAGCGGCAGCCAGGCCAGGGTCCTCCGGGCGCGCACGATCCGGCGCTGCCGGATCAGGAAGCAGGCTCGAGAGGGATGCGGCGGGGATGAGTTTTGGGAAGGATGACACGCAGGAATCCATCGTTGTAGGACGCCTCGATGGCGGACTCGTCGACCGCAGCGTGGACGTGCACGCCGGTCTCGAACTCGCCGTAGGCGATCTCCATCTGGTGGTAGGCCTTCGATCCGCCGTCATCGCCGCGCGAACCGCGGATCCACAGGATCTGACGTTCGAAGGTCACCGAGAACTCCGCCCCTCGCATACCGGCCGCCTCGACGACCACGATGAAGGCTTCCTCCGTCTCATAGGCGTCCGTGGGAGGCCGCCACAGGTGGGAGCGCCGGGTGAGGTGCCATCCGGCGGGCAACCCGGAGTGGCGCGGCCAGGACTCGTCGTCGCCCAGCAGGCGCAGCGGCTCGACGGTCTGCAGGGTCACGGTCTTCATCTTCGGGGGCCTTGCGAGGGTTGGCGGATAGCAGATTCTACCACATTCCGGACCGACTTCCGAAGTCCGTCGGACTTCGGAAGTCGGTCAACACACCGGCGGCCGGTTGCTCCAGGCCGCGCCTGCACTACAATTCACCCGCACGGAAACCTCCCGGGAGGGTGAGCCATGGACCTGTGGCCGGTGCTGAGCAAGGTCGAGCTCTTCGAGGGACTGACACCCCCGGAGCTGACCGACGTTGCCCGGATCTGCACGCAGCGTGAATTCCGCACCGGGCAGGTGATCACGATCCAAGGCGAGCCCGGGAGCGAGCTGTTCGTGATCTGCGACGGATTCGTTGAAGTGGTCGTCAATCCCTCCGGCCAGAACCCCGCCCCGCGCACCGTGGTGCACCTCGGCCGCGGGCAGCTCTTCGGCGAAATGGCGCTGGTCGACTATGGCCCGCGTTCGGCCACCGTCAAGTCAATTGCCGATCACACGCTGATCCAGGCGATCGACCGAGACGATTTCAACCGGCTGTGCGAGGCCAACCATCACCTGGGCTTCATCGTGATGCGCAATATGGCAGCCGACCTGTCGTTCAAGCTTCGCCACTATCACCTGACCGGCCGCTGAGGAGCCCGATGACCGCCATCTACAAGGTCAGCTATGTCGTGGTCGGCGAGACGCATCCTGGCGCGATCTTGAACACTGAACACAAGCCGGCGGTCGGGGACCATATCACGCTTGGTGGGCGCGAGTTCATCGTGCTGGAGATCGTCGACCTGATGCCAGCCCGCGGCGAGTTTCACTTTCTGCACGCCACGCTCCGCCCCACCCCCGCCTGATCCTCGTACACCAGCCACACAGACGCGCGGCGGGGGCGGCTCTAGGGCCGCCCCCGCTTTCGTGGGCCGTGGCCACCCCTACAGTGGCAGCTCCATCAGGTCTTGCGCCAGCTGCACCTCGCCGGCGAACGCCGCACTCGCCTGCTCCACCAGCCCCTGCCTTCGATCCGGAGGGTAGTGGATCAGCAGCAAACGCCGCACTTCGGCCTGCTGGGCCGTCTCGCCGGCCTGTGCCGCGGACGAGTGCCCCAGTCCATCCCCGGACGACTCATGCAGCAGGACGTCGGCGCCTGCGGCCAGCCGGACTAGCGCCGGGCAGGGCTCCGTGTCGGAGGAGTAGCACACCGACCGGCCGGCGGGAAGCCCTTCGAATCGCAAGCCGATCGTCGGCACCATGTGGCGGACTGGCGACGACAGCACGCGGTGGTCGCCGCGTTCCAGCACGACCACGCCCTCCTGTTCGGGGAGGCGATGGAATGCCACCGGGAAGAAGTCGGGCCAGTTGTGCCACTGGTAGAACCCCATCATGTCTTCCAGCCGCTCGAGGCAGTGGTGCAGGCCGTAGATGCGCAGCGGCGTCTGGCGGCCCGAGAGCCACATGCCCATCAAAAGCAGCGGGATGCCGGAGACGTGATCGGGATGGAAGTGCGTGGCGATCAGATCGGTGATCGACTCCATTTCGAGCCCGGCCTGCCGCAAGCGCAGCGTCGGCGAACCTCCGCAATCGACCAGCGTGATCCCGTCGACCCCGACCACTGCCAGATGGGTGTTGTCGTGGTCGGCGTCCGGGATGGCGTGTGCCGTGCCAAGGATCACCAGGCGGGCCATCCGGGTCAGCCTCCGAGCAGCCAGGCGGCGACGCGCGGGGTCACGAAGACCTCGAGCAACGCTGCGACCATCAACAGCGGCAGGACCAGACCCAGGCCGATCCGAGCCCATTCAGCCAATGCCTTGAGCCAGCTCTCGCCCAGCGATGTACCCTGCGGCAGGCTGACCGCCGCCAATCCGAGGCGTAGAACGGCGGCGCCTGCTAGAAGCGCAGCCGGGACTTCCAGCGTTGCGTGCGGCAGGACCAGGCCCGCCAGGTACAGCCCGGCATCCTGTCCGGCCAGGGCCAGATTCCCGGCCAGGTATCCGACGAGCCCGATCGGGGCCATCAGCAGGATGACCGACGCTACACCGAAGGTGAACATCCCCAGCAGCGCGGCGATCGCCAGCGCGGTCAGGTTGTTGCGCAGGATCCACCACCAGCCCTCGGCGCTCATCATCCCGAAGTTCTGCAACTGCTGCCCGAGGTTGTCCGGCAGCGCCTCGAAGGTCGAAGGATCCAAGGGCAAGACAAAGCGTGGCGCCAGGCGCACCCCGACGAAGAAGGCCGTTCCCAACGCCAGGACCATCAGCAGCAACGCCGGCCGCAGCGGCGGAAGCGAGTGCCGCAAGACGCCGGCATACCATCCCCCTACCGAGCTCGCCCCATTGCGGAACGCCGCCCACAGCGTGCGCCAGATCCAGCGCAGATCGAGCACGTCGATCTCTCGCGCCAGCAGCTCCTCCCGGTTAAACAGGTGCAGGCCCATGCGCGTCAGAACCACCGCCACCAGCAGGAGCGCGGCCACGATGAACCACAGCACCGTGTACCGCCCCCAGAACATGATCATGCTCTCGCCGATGATCAGCTGGGCGATCGGGACGATGATGAACGACGCCAGCAGGTTGGCGGCACGCACCGAGGTCGTTTGAGAGGAGATCACGACGGCGCCGCTGACCATGACCACTGCCTGCGCCGTGGTCAGCATCAGGATTTGGATCAGGAGCGGCGCCGGCGCCGTCCACCCAATCTCGCGCCACAGCCCGAAGAGATAGACGCCGATTCCCAGGTAGGCCGCTCCGAGCGGCGGAACCAGAGACGCAACGACCTTCCCCAGGTAGAGTTGCGCGTCCGAGAGTGGTGTGGCGAGCAGCGGCTCCAGCGACAGGCGCTCGCGTTCGCCGGCGAAGCTCTCCAGCGCGATCACCAGCGAGATCGAGATTGGGAAGAACCCGACGATCATCAGCAGGAAGGGGATCAGCCGCTCGCCGATGATCGGGGCATCGTAACGGGCAACGAAATCCACCGCCTGGCGAGCGGTGAAGTTCATCAGGGCCGGGAAGAACAGGGTCAGCGCGACGATCGGGGCCAGGATGCGCCAGTCGCGCAGCTGGTCGCGGATCTCGCGGCGGGCGATGATCCAGGCGCCCGGGAGCAGATGGCGCGGCGGCCCCAGCGTCGCCTGCACGCTACCCCTCGCCTCGCGGGGCCGGGGCGCCGACCACGCGCAAGTAGACGTCCTCCAAGCTTCGGCCCACCTCGGTCAGCGTCACCACCGGCAGCCCGGCTGACGCCGCCGCCGCCAGGACGCGCGGGTTAGCCTCGGCCGGCACAGGCGCCTGATATCGCAGCCAGTCTTCCCCGCTGGCCACCATCTTAAGCTCACCGAGGAGCAACCGTACATCGCCATCCAACGGACGCGCAGCCCGGAGTTCCATGATCGGCGGGCCAACGTGGGCCAGCTTGAGCTCCTGAACCGTCCCCTGTGCGGCGATCTCGCCCCGACGGATGATGGCGATCCGGTCGGCGAGCTGCTCGGCCTCCGCCAGGTTGTGGGTTGTGACAACCAGTGCTCGGTGCGACGAGCGGAGTTGCAGGATGCTGTCGCGCACCAAACGGGCACTGGCCGGGTCCATCGCCGAGGTCGGCTCATCCAGCAACAAAACGGGAGGGTCATGCAGAAGCGCCCGGACGAGTGCCAGTTTCTGGCGCATCCCCTTGGAGAACTCGCCCAGCCGCTGGTCGATGACGCCGGGCATCCCAACCTGGTCGAGCAGGTCTTGGGCGCGGCGCCGGGAGTCGGGGACCGACAGGCCGTAGATGCCGCCGAAGAAGGCCAGGTACTCGCCGGCCCTCATCCGGGTGTATAGCCCGTGGTGCTCGGTCAGCAGGCCGATGTTTCGACGGACCTCCGCCGCGTGCGTGGTGACGTCGTAGCCGGCGATGCGCGCCTGACCTTCGGTTGGAGGGAGGATCGAGGCGAGCATTCGGGTCGTCGTCGTCTTGCCCGCCCCGTTAGGCCCCAGGAGCACCAAGACCTCGCCCGGCCGCACCCGCAGCGTGACGTCGGACACGGCGGTGAAGTCGCCGAATCGCTTCGTCAGCCCGAGGGTTTCAATGACGTATTCCATGGCCGTTTCCAGATTATAGCAGTCGGGTTGGTCGACAACAATCGGACCCCTCTCCCAGCCATCCCGGGCGTAGGATATGGAAAGGCCCGGCCGAAATCGGCCGGGCCGGCTCATGCTTGCGCCGTCAAGCCTCAGGCGCTCGCACCCGTCGGAGGAGCAGCCGCCCTGCGGTGCCGCCAGAGCAGGACGCCGCCACTCACCAACGCCGTGGCCAGCATGATCGCCTGATTGACGTTGATGCCGGCCATCGGCACGTAGTCCAGCCGCAGGAATTCAAGCAGGAAGCGGCCCACCGGGTAGCCGATCAGGTACAGGAGGAACAGGTCCCCCGGCTTCAGGCGGTCGCCGTACCGCTTCCACAGGAAGTACAGCACCGCCGCATTGAGCAGGTTCCACAGGGACTCATACAGGAAGAGCGGGTGGAAGCGTTCGAAGCTCTCGAAGCCGGCCAGGCGATTCGCCGGTTGGATCGGGATTCCCCAGGGCAGGTCCGTCGGCGGCCCGTAGAGCTCCTGATTGACGAAGTTTCCCCAGCGGCCGATCGCCTGACCGATGGCGATCGCCGGCGCGGCGGCGTCCAGCAGGTGCGAGAACACCAGCTTGCGTCGCCGGGCGAAGATGTACACGCCGAACGCGCCGCCAATCAGAGCGCCCGGCATCCCCAGGCCCCCGTTCCAGGTGAGCAGGATATCGAGCGGGTGCGTCAGGTAGTAGCGCGTGTCGATGCCGGCGTCGAGCAGGCTCTGCGACGGTGTGAATACGTGATACAGGCGGGCGCCGATGACGCCGAAGATCAGGGCCCAGATCAGGGCATCCCACACCAGATCCGGGTCCTTCTCGCGCTTGGAAAGGATGCGGCGAGCGATGAACGCGCCGACCACGGCGCCGGTCATGATGATCATCCCGTAGTAGCGGAAGTACAGTGGGCCGAGGTGGATCCCGTAGGCGTCAAACATTCTGCCCCCTCGCCTGCCGACGGACGGAGTAGATGCGCTGGACGGCGGTAAGGTTCGCCAGCAGCGCGATCAGCACGATCCCCAGCCACGGCGCACCGAGGATCAAGGTCGGCGCCAACACCAGGTAGCGCTCAAACCGGCCCATCAGTCCGCCCTTGGCGTGAAAGCCGACCGACTCGGCCCGTGCCCTAACGTAAGGGACGAGCACTGAGCCGGCAGTCGCCAGGAAGGTGGCCAGCACCATCAGGTCGTCGCCGCGGTTCAGGTAGTACGCCACCATCCCGCCGAAAATGGCCAGCTCCGAATAGCGGTCCGACACCGAGTCGGCGAAGGCGCCGAAGTCCGTGCGCTCGCCGCGCAGGCGCGCCATCGATCCATCGATCGAGTCCAGCGCGCCCATGACGATCACCAGGATGCCGCCGCCCAGGAACCGCCCGTAGCCCAGCATCACGCCGGCCACCAGATTGCCGAGCAGTCCGGCGAGCGTCACCGTATTCGGCATCAGACCCAGGCGATTCAGGAACCCAGCCACGCCGTCGAGCAGGCCCTTGAACCGGACGCGGAGCGCGTCTGAAAGCGTCAGCGGTGGCGTGCGCACCGTCTCTTCTGTCTGCATCCCACCACCTTCCACATCAACTTGCGGCTATCGTAACCCGCAAGCAAACGAGCGTCAAGAAAGCCGCTTCCTTACTCGTCCTCCGAGTCGTCCTCGCCGCGAAGGACCTCGCGCGTCCGGCCTCCGCTCTGTGACCGCCCCACGATTCCCAGCTCCTCCAGCTCGTCCATCAGGCGAGCGGCACGCGGGTAGCCGATCCGGAGCCGGCGCTGGAGCATCGAGGCACTGGCGTTCCCGGTCTGCTTGACCAGCTCGATCGCCCGCTGCAGGACGTCGTCCGGTTCATCGGACGTCGCCTGGCGCGTGAGGATCTCCTCCCATGGCGGGCGGACTTCGGCCGGTCGCTCCGAGGCACCCTCCGACTGAGCCGCAGCCTCGCCTTTCCAGTGATCGACCAGGCGCTGTATCTCCGCGTCGCTGACGAAGGCGCCCTGCAGCCGCTGGGGTCCGGAGGCATCGGCGGACAAGAACAGCATGTCGCCGCGCCCGAGCAGCGTCTCCGCTCCCTGCGTGTCGAGGATGACCCGCGAATCGACACCGGAGGCGACGGCAAACGAAACGCGCGCCGGGAAGTTGGCTTTGATCAGCCCGGTGACAATGTCCGTGCTCGGGCGCTGGGTCGCCACCACCAGGTGGATCCCGGTGGCGCGCGACATCTGCGCCAGACGGACTAGCGTGCGCTCGGTCTGATCGGGCGCCATCATCATCAGGTCGGCCAGCTCGTCGAGGAGCACGACGATCCGCGGCAGCTTCTCCGCCCCCGGCCGCCGACTGGCTTTCTTGTTGTAAGAGTCCAGGTCGCGCGCCCGGGCCTCCTCCAAGAGCTTGTAGCGCCGGTCCATCTCGGCCGTGCACCAACGGAGCACGCCGACGATTCGCTCCAGATCGGTCTCCACCTTGCCGTACAGGTGCGGCAGCCCGTTGAAACGCACCAGCTCGACCATCTTGGGGTCAATCATCACCAGGCGCAGGTCTTCCGGCGTGTTGTTCATCACCAGGCAGGCCGTGATGGCCGTGATGCACACCGACTTGCCCGAGCCGGTCGTCCCGGCGATCAACATGTGGGGCATGCCCGCCAGGTCGGCGGCGACGGCCGCGCCGGCGACATCGCGCCCCAGCCCGATCGCCAGCGGCGACCCGATCGCCTGGAAGGCGTCCGACTCGAGGATCGGCCGCAGGCGCACCATGGCCGAACGACGGTTCGGTACCTCAATCCCGACGTAGGCCTGCCCCGGGACGGGGGCTTCGATCCGAATCGTCGGCGAAGAGAGCGCCAGGGCCAGGTCGCTCGCCAGCGCGGAGATCTGCGACACGCGGACCTTCTGCTTGCGCGCCCCCTCCTCATCCCCCGGGTGCTCGATAAAACCCGGCTCGACGGCGAACTGCGTCACCGCCGGGCCGGAGCGGAAATCGACCACCTTGGCCGGCAATCCGAAATCGGCCAGGGTCTTCTCGATCAACCCGGCCGTCAGATTGATTTCCCTCGAGGTCACCCGCGCAGATTCCCCACTCTCCAGCAAATCCATCGGAGGCAGGCGCTCGTCGCGGGACGCCGGCCGAACGGGTTTCTCCGTGAGCGTGTCCGAGACGGTGAAAGTCTTGCGGAACTCCCGCGGCAGCCGTGCCGGCTTCGCACCTGCCTCCGCCACGGGCTCGGCGAGGACCGGCGCGTCGAACGCCGGAACACCGACCGCGGTGAAGTCCCCGCTCGCCCGAGACGCAAGAAGCGAGGCCCCCACGGCGCGTACCAGCGGCAAGCCGGGCAAGACCGTGATCAGGAGAAGCACGACGGCCGAGGTGATCGGCCCGACCGCGTCGGTCAGGAGTTTGGCGATCCCCCAGCCAACGACCCCGCCCCAGCCTCCGGCTTCGGCGGCCGGCAGGTCAGTCCCGCTGATCAACCCCAACAGTCCCAGCAGGCCGGCCAGTGCCACCTCGGCGGCGATGATCTTGCGCCAGGCGATCGGCGCGCCCAGGCCCATCCTGTGGCGGATGAGGGAGATGGCGCCCAGGACGAGCGCAACCGGGACCAGCCAAGCGGCCCATCCGAGCCAACGCTTGAGCTCCGTAGCCAAATCGACGGCCAGCGAGCCGCGCGTCGCGCCCAGGAGCGCAAGGAGCGCCAGCAACCCTGCCGCTCCCAGGCCCAGCGCGCCCAGGTCCACCGCCGGATCGCGCAGGCGCTCGAGCAAATCGCGCCCGTCACCGGCGGGAGCGGGGTTGCGTCTGGGCTTTGAAGGGGGGATCTCCCCCGGGCGTCCGGTCATCAAGCGACCCCACAAACGAAGGCCGGGCGCGAGGCAGCCGCGCCCGGCACGCGGTGTCTCGCGATCGCGGTCAGTGCGATGCCACTGCCTCTCGCTCAGAAGTTGCGGGGGGCACCTCGGGCGCGCCCGGTTCGTCCTGCGCGTTCAACCGCAGGCTCAGCCCCAAACGGCGTTCGGAGCCGTCGATATGGACGACGCGCGCCCGCACGTGCTCGCCTTCCTGGACGATACTGCGGGCGTGCATAAAGCTCCCTTCGCCGAACTCTGAAACGTGGATTAGTCCTTCCAACCCCTGCTCCAGTCCGACGAAGGCACCGAAGCGCACCACGTTCGTCACCACCCCTTCCACGATCTCGCCGACCCGGTATCGGTCCTCCACCGTCATCCAGGGATCGGGCAACAGATCCTTCAAGCTGAGAGCCACCCGCCCCTGCTCGCGATCCACCGAGAGGACTTTCACCTCCACCGACTGGCCGCAGCAGACGGCATCCGAAGGATGCCGCACCCTGCCCCACGAGAGCTCGGAAACATGGATCAGGCCTTCTACGCCCCCCAGCTCGACGAAGACGCCGAAGCGCGTGATGTTGGTGACAACACCCGAAACCCGGTTGCCGGGCTGCAACTGGGCGAGGAGCGCCGTCCGGCAGCCCGGACCGGCTTGCGCTGCCCGCTGCGAGAGCACCAGGCGGCCACGCTCCGGGTCGAACTCGATCACCTTGAGGCACAACGTGGAGCCAACGAGGAGCGCCAGCTGTTCGGACCGGTCTGCCCCCTCCCCCGCCGGCGGCAGGTCCACGAGGTGCGAGACCGGGACGAATCCGCGCAGCCCGCGGGCCTGGACCAGCAGCCCGCCCCGGTTGTAGCCGATGGCGGGCAGTTCGACCGTGTCGTCCGACTCATACAGCTCCCGCGCCCACGACCAATCCTCGGCCGAACCCGGACAGTTGCTGCGGTCGATCCCGAGCTCGCCGGGGCGCGGTCTCGTTGGCGGCGCTTGAGCTTCCTGTTCCCCCAGAACGGATGCCCACCAACCCTCATCCATGGGAGGCGGGCCCTCCTCCCACGGTCCCCCTCGCTCACTCCCCATCCCCATGGCCCATACCCTCTCTGCACTCTTTGACTTCTCGAAACCTAAGCCGACGAACCAGAATACTCCAATCGACAGCCGACGCAAGCGCCAGCGGCGCGCCTTCAGCGCCTGCCCGGACGCCCCGGCTTCCGGGAGGCCGCCTCCCGCTCCATCTCGGCGATTGCCTGGGCGACGGCTTCGATCGCCAGGCGCTGCTTGCGGTACAGGTCGGCCTCCGACATCGCCAACCGCAAGGCAACGTCGCGCACCTTGCGGCCCTCGAGGAACTTCATCTCCAGGATGTTGTACAGCATCCACTCGCCCGTGAAGCGCCGTTCGCCGTCCGGGCGGGTCCGCTCAATCCCGCGCCGCAGGATTGAGCGCAGCGCGTTGACCGGGTTGCCTTCGTGTTCGTCGAGCGCGTCACGCACCACACGCAAGGCCAGCAAGGGGCTGGCGGTCAGGCGCGGGCCACCCCAGTAGTGCCCAAGCGCCTCACGCACCATGTTGACCAGGTCGGCCTCCGGGGGCAGCTCGGCCTCCGGAGCGGTCAGCGCCTGAACGCCGGCATACCGCGCCGCAACCCGCATGCGCTGGATCGCTTCCACCTGCGGCACCAGGCGGTCCATGGTGGTGAAGACTTCCCGCTGCAGCAAGCGGTCGGTCAGAGCCACTGACGCCCGTTCAGCGAGCACGGAAAGCTCCTCCGCCTGCGCCTCGGGGAACGCCTGCGCCGGGTCGGACGCCCACAGCCCGAGCAGCCCGATCATCTCCATCGATTCCCGGGCATGCAGCGGGATCAGCCAGCAGCCCTCCCAGGTGAAGACCGCGCCCAGGGGCGGGATCTCCCGCCGCTGCTCGGGGCGGAGCATCGACGGTACGTCATCCCCGGACTGCAGCGCTGGTTGAGGGCCGACGGCGACCTCCAGGTCGAGCCCGGTCGGGCCGAGCGCGGCGACAAACGCCCCTGGCACGCCGGTGATATCGCAAGCGGCGTTCAAGACGGATTCAAGGAACTGCCGCAGGTCCCCCGTCGTCAGCAGGCGCTCCTCCAAGAGCTGCAGCCGGGCCACATCCTCGCGGTCTTCGCCGTAGAACAGCCAGCGCTCGACCGGCGGACGGATCAGGGTGATCACGAATTGGAGCAGCAGTAGGCTGGCAACCATGGCGAACGGAACCACGCCGCTGTACCCGAGCCCGAGGAGCTGCATCGTCCGGTTGACAACGACCGTCACCGCCAACACGGACGAGGCGACGACAGGGCCGCGCATAATCCACTGGAACAGGCGCGCCTTGACCACCCGGTCGGGGAAGCTGACGCCGAAATACGCGATCGCGTAAGCCATCAGCACGAGCAGGATCGCCACGCCGATGTTGACGATCGCCAGCCCGCCCCAGAAGAGGAACGGTATCGAGGCCAGCGCAGGACCGCCGAGCATCAGGAAGGGAAATCCGCCCAGGACGGGCGCCAGTGAACCCGCCGCCAGGTAGCCCATGCGCCGCCGGCTGTCGGCTGTGAGACAACGCCGGTAGGCACGGATGTAGTTGGTCGCCGTGATCGCCATCGCGCCGGCGAAGAACAGAAGGAACAGTGGGAAGAGCGGTCCGGGCTCCAGCATCCCGGCCCGGTCGGTGCGCTGCAGGCTT
>Ga0265292_1002660_pt1 | contig 12018 bp, 11 predicted proteins | sample Munlanlewell296A_FD_189080 | JGI IMG/M metagenome (GOLD analysis project Ga0265292, IMG submission 189080) | Leachate microbial communities from a municipal landfill in Southern Ontario, Canada - Leachate well 296A | ecosystem: Engineered > Solid waste > Landfill > Unclassified | place: Canada...
ACATTGAATTATTAAACGAGCTCTGCCTGGCGGTGGTGGGGACGCGGCGCGCCTCTCTGTACGGCTTAAGGACTGCCGAGAAAATCTCCACCGAGCTGGTCCAAGCCGGGTTTACCATTATTTCCGGACTGGCAGAAGGCATTGACGCCGCGGCGCATAAAGCAGCGCTGGATGCGTTTGGCAATACCATTGCGGTTTTGGGATGCGGCATTGATGTAGTGTACCCATCAATTAATAAAGATCTTTACCAGCGCATCTTTGATAACGGTTTGGTCATTTCCGAGTTTTTACCCGGGCAGGAACCTTCTAAATATACTTTTCCCAAAAGAAACCGGATTATTTCCGGCCTCTCCAAGGGAGTACTGTTTGTGGAAGGTCTGCGCAAAAGTGGCGCCATGATTACGGTTGATTTTGCACTGGAGCAGGGGAGGGATGTGTTTGCCATTCCCGGCAATATCGATGCCGAACATACGGAAGGGGGCAATTGGTTGATTCAACACGGAGCTAAGCTCACGCACTGCACCAACGATATTTTGGAAGAATACGGTATGGTTTCCGATGCTATAGCAAATGATCGGCCGTTATCTGCAGTTGGGTCAAAACAGCTCCAATCGCTGGATGCTGAAAGTCAGCAGATTATTGAAGCGTTAAGGTCGGGCGAACAGAATATTGAGGTTTTATCGCAAGTGTTGGACGTTAACGCGGCGGCCTTGCAGGCGCGCTTAACGATTTTAGAATTAAAAGGGATTGTCCGGAAAGTTTCGGGGAAGGTGTTTGGGCTGGTGTGAGGGTGGCAGACGCCCCACTAAAAACAATTACTAAATTTATAACCCCTTTTCTTGATCAGCTCAATTATTTTCGGTAAAGCTTCAATCAACGCTTCTCTTTTGGGCCCACCGTCGTGCATGAGAATGATAGCGCCATCTGCTAAGTTTTCTGCTACGGTCTTAACGTATTGGTCGGACGAATGCACGCTCCAATCCGATAAGTCAAAAGTCCAAAGCGCAATCTGGTAGCCCCGGCTTTTGGCGGCGGCGAAAACACGCCAATTAAAAAAGCCAAAGGGCGGTCGAAACAGAGTAACCTTGACCCCGCAGATGGTTTGGAGGAGTTGATGGGTTGAGTTTATTTCCGCTCGGATTTTTTTTAGGTCTACGACTGTCCCGTCAATGTGGGTAAAAGTATGGTTGCCCAGTATATGTCCGTCGTATTTTATCCTTTTAATTAATGCCGGATTTTTTTGTGCCTTATGGCCCAGCACAAAAAAAGTTACTTTTACATTATATTTTTTCAGGATGTCCAGGATAATCGGCGTATTAACCGGATCGGGGCCGTCGTCAAACGTGAGATAAACAGTTTTGGGTGAATCCATTTGCCAGATAATTTGGCCGGAATGGTTAAGCGTAGCCGGTTTTTGCAAAACTAGTTGATGGGGGAGAGTCTGGTTGCGTCCAGTGCAGGCTGCAAGCATACCGCAGCTAAAAACGCACAACCCCAGCAGTAAAATCGCCACTAACTTAATATTCACGGATCGATTTTATCATAAAAAAAACTAGGATGCCTAAAAAATAAACATCCTAGTTTTGAGGGAAAAGAATTAATTCTTTTTCAATAGTCTGTGTTTCTTTATGACGCCCCAAATTACTTTGGTCATTTGGGTAACTGGAATCGGTTTGGCGCCGAAGACATCCTCTAAGGATTCATCTCTACCTTTAAAATTTACGGTCATTTTCTTTAATCCGCCTCTTGCCATTGCATATCACCTCCTTCTTACTCTGAAATTTGCACTATTATAAACATACTTTAGAGTGAAAATCCAGTGTTTTTATTGCTTTTTTTATTTTATTGGTTAAAGATGGGTTTTCCTGAAGGGATATATGGCCGAGCGTCTTTGCCGAATTGCTTTCTGGCATGGTTTTCAATATAATGTTGCACATGTTCAAGAAAATCCTGATTGCCAACCGCGGAGAAATTGCTGTACGCATCATTCGCGCCTGTGTTGAGTTGGGGATTGGCACGGTGGCGGTTTACTCTGAGCCCGACAAAGATTCACTCCACGTAAAATTAGCGGACGAGGCCTATTGCATTGGTCCCGCTTCTCCTGCGGAATCATATTTAAACGTTCCGCGTCTAATCAGTGTGGCGGAATTATCCGGGGCGGAAGCGGTGCATCCGGGTTATGGTTTTTTGGCGGAAAATGCCAAGTTTGTTGAAATTTGCCAGTCGCATAACCTTACTTTTGTCGGGCCGCCGATTTCTGCCATGGAACAAATGGGCGATAAGGCCACGGCCAGAAAAACGGTGCAAAAGGCGGGGGTGCCGGTGGTGCCAGGGTCTGAAGGCACCATTTCAGATGAAAACGAAGCCCTGCGCATTGCGCAGAAAATCGGTTATCCGGTAATCATCAAGGCCACGGCGGGGGGGGGCGGCAAGGGGATGCGGGTGGCCCGGACCGATGAGGAATTTTTAAGATTTTTTAAAACCGCTCGGGCAGAAGCCGGGGCGGCGTTTGGCAATCCTGAAATTTATGTGGAAAAATTCATTGAAGAGCCGCGTCACATTGAAGTGCAGATTTTGGCGGATCAACATGGCAATGTCGTGCACTTGGGGGAGCGCGATTGCTCGATCCAGCGCCGCCACCAAAAGTTGATTGAAGAATCACCCTCGCCTGCCCTGGATGATAGATTGCGGCAAAAGATTGGGGAGGCTGCGGTTAAGGCCGCGCGCGCCGTTAATTACTATAGCGCCGGAACAATTGAGTTTTTGTTTGACCACGGCAAATTTTATTTTATGGAAATGAATACCCGGATACAGGTGGAGCATCCGGTATCCGAAATGGTTACCAATCTTGACATCATTAAAGAACAGATTGCCATTGCGGCCGGGGAAAAACTCAAGTTTAAACAAAAGGATATTCATTTTTGTGGGCATGCGATGGAATGTCGCGTCAATGCCGAAAATCCGGATAAAAATTTCATGCCGTCGCCGGGTGATATCCAGGTTTATTTGCCGCCCGGGGGACCGGGAGTAAGGGTGGACAGCCATGCTTATCAGGGTTACCGGATTTTACCTAATTACGATTCCTTGGTTGCCAAACTAATTGTTTGGGCGCCAAACCGGCATGAATGCATTTTGCGTATGCGCCGGGCCTTGGATGAATACGTGATTGACGGTATCCACACTACGATTCCTTTCCATTTAAAAGTGTTGCAGCATCCGGCGTTTTTGGCCGGCGACTTTAACACCAAATTCATTGAGAAATATTTTTCTGCTGCCACAGCGCCGCCTTCCCATGGGTAAACGGTCAACCGCCAGGCGCCTGGCCATGCAAATACTTTTTTCCGCTGATTTAGGCCAAGGAGATATTGAGCAGGCGGCCAAAGATACGCTTTTGGAAAATGATTATATTGAGGATACCTGCGTTTTTGCGCGTGCCTTGGCGAAAGGGGTTTGGCAAAATAAAGTTGAAATTGATGCGGTCATGTCGCGCCAAACCATTGGTTGGCCGCTGGACCGAATGAGCGCGGTTGACCGCAATATTTTACGTTTAGCCATCTATGAATTGAATTATCAGCCAGAAACGCCGCCTTCGGTGGTAATCAATGAGGCGGTCGAGTTGGCTAAAAAATTTGGGACGGACGAGTCGCCAAAATTTATCAACGGCATTCTCGGCGCTTTAGCCAAAAAGCAGTAATTTTCTTCAGTGTTGCCTCACGTTAGGTTTGTGTTAGAATAACTGCATTATGGTGCTTTTTTCCGAAATGTATATCTCCGAATTAATTGGCGACCAAGTGGTGGATTACCTGCAGCATCCCATTGGCCGGGTTAAGGATTTTGTTTTTACCGTTGGAGAGGTTTTTCCAAAAGTTACCGGCTTGCTGGTGCATTTATCGGATAAAAATGGGGACGCGGTAATTTTGATTGGCGAAATTAACATGATTGGACAACAATTTATTGCGACGCGTTCGGTGCGGGAGCGGATTGTTTTTACAAAATTGCGGCCCGAAGAATTATTGTTGTTGCGGGATGTGGTGGATAAGCAGGTAGTGGACACGGCCGGCGCCCGGGTCATTCGGATCAACGACATAAAGCTGGCCAAGGTTGATCAGGATATCCGGCTGGTGGCGGCGGACGTGGGGATGCGCGGGATGCTGCGCCGCTTAGGCCTGTTGAATTATTGTGACGCCGTTTTGGGCTTATTTAAAAGGAGTGTCCCGGATACTTTAATCGGTTGGGATCATATTGAATCGTTTAAGTCCGGCAAGGTTAAGGGAGAGATTACCATTCCCACCAAGCATTTGTCGGACCTGCACCCGGCGGATATTGCGCAGATTATCAGCCAGGTACACTCGGAAGAAAAAACTGCAATTTTTGCTTCGTTGTCTGAAGGCACGGCGGCCGAAGCCCTGCACGAATTGGAGCCCAAAATCCAGGCCATGCTGCTTTTGACGATTGACACCAAAAAGGCGCTGGCGATTTTGGATAAAATGCCGGTGGACGAGGTCGCGGATGTTTTGGGTGATTTGCCGCAGGAGAAAACGGAAGAGTTTTTACGCTTGTTGCGCCCGCGCAAGGCGGCGGAAATTACTAAACTTTTAAAGCATACTGAAGAATCGGCGGGGGGATTGATGACGACGGATTTTGTGGCTCTGCCAGAGAACCTGACGGTTGAGCAAACCATCCAGCTGTTGCGTGAGTTGGCGCCCAACGCAGAAACGATTTATTATTTATACGTGATTGACCAAGAGGAAAAGTTGATCGGCGTTTTATCTTTGCGCAATTTAATTGTTTCACCGCCCGAAAAATCAGTGGCGGACATTATGATTCGGAAAATCATTACGGTAGGGCCGCAGATGAACCAGCGTCAGGTTGCCGACATAATTTCAAAATATAATTTGCTGGCGGTGCCGGTGGTGGACGAAAATAGCCGCCTGCTGGGGATTATTACGGTAGACGATATCATGGATTTGGTGCTCCCTCCTCTGGCGCGCCGGAAAAGGCAGATGATAGGGTGAAGCATCTTAGTTTTTGGCGAGTGCGCCTGCTGCTGTTTTTTTCAATTCTGGGTCCGGGGATCATAACCGGCACTGCCGATAATGATGCGGGCGGGATTGCCACCTATTCGATTGCCGGGGCGCATTTTGGTTATCAATTGCTGTGGCTGCTGATTTTGATTACTTTTATGCTTTACGTTACCCAGGAAATGGGCGCTAGATTGGGGGTGGTGACGGGGAAGGGCTTAGGTGATTTAGTCCGCGAAAATTTTGGTTTGCGGTTGGCCTCGCTTTTGATGTTATTGATGTTTGTGGCCAACTTTGCAAATATTTTTGCGGATGTAGTGGGCATTGCCGCGGTGGCGGATATTTACAGCCTGCCGCGGATGATTTTTGTCCCCATTATGGTGGCCCTGATCTGGTATATTATTTTGAAGGGATCGTATAATTTTGTCCACAATGTTTTTTTGTCCTCATGTATTTTGTTTTTTTGTTATATTATCAACGGCCTGATTGCCCGGCCGGATGTGCCGGCCATGCTGGCGGGGTCTGTGATTCCCGTGGTGCAATTTAATCGTGAATTTATTTTTACCGCGACGGCCTTAATTGGCACCACGCTGACGGTTTGGGGGCAGTTTTTTGTCCAATCGTATTTTGTGGATAAGGGAGTGGAAAAAAAGGATTTGAAAAATGCGCGCCTCGATGTTTTCTTGGGGGCCTTTTGGACTGACTTTGTGGCTTATTTCATCATTATTTCTGCCGCGGCCACCTTGTTTGTCAATAAAATTAGAATTGAATCTGCCACGGATGCCGCGCGGGCGCTGGGCCCCCTGTTGGGTCCGTTTGCCAAACATCTTTTTTCCTGGGGATTGTTAAATGCTTCGATGCTGGGGGTTTCGGTGATTGCCATGGGGACCGCCTACGCAATAACCGAAATTTTAGGCACCGAAAGAAAAGTCAATGCTTCGTTTCGTGAAGCCCCGCTTTTTTATTCAATTATCGGCTTTTGCCTGCTGGCCAGCGTGTTGTTGCTTTTTATTCCGCAATTGCCGGTCATGCTGATTTTAACCGCCTCGCAGGCCTTAAATACGGTTTTGCTGCCTGTTATTTTTGTAGCGTTAATTAAATTATTAAATGACAAAAAATTGATGGGAAATTACGTGAATAATTTGGCATCCAATGTGGTGGCCTGGATCACCGTGATATTTTTTACCTTGATTTCGTTGACGATGCTGTTTTTGATGTTATTCCGGTAATTTGGGGTGGTGGATTCGATTTTGGCCCCTTGTTTTTGCCTCTGTTTTAGAGTAAAATTAAACCCAGTTTTTATTTTACTGAAGGGGAAAATATGTTTACCGGCATCATTGAAGAAATCGGGATCATTAAAAATATTATACAAAAACCCAACCTGAAGCGGATTACCGTGAAATCAAAAAATGTAAAAAACGGGTTAAAAGTTGGCGCTTCGGTTTGTGTTAGCGGGGTTTGCTTGACGGTAGTTGAAACCAAATGGGATTATTTTACGGTTGAAGCGGTTGAGCACACCTATAAAAGTACCACCTTGAAGCAGTTGAAAATTGGCGATTCAGTAAATTTGGAGGCTGCCTTGAGCGCGACGGGCCGGTTTGACGGGCATTTGGTATCCGGCCATGTGGATACGGTAGCGGTAATTGCCAGAATGAAGCAGGTTGGGGAACAGCATGAAATTTTTATCCGCATTCCGGCAGATTGTTTGGCCAACGTGGTTAGTAGAGGGTCAATTTGCATTGAAGGCATCAGTTTAACGATTGCGGGGGTCAGGCAAAATGTGATCAAAGTGGTGGTAATTCCGCACACTTTTCAAAATACCACATTGAGCCGCAAACAGGTTAATCATTTTGTCAATATTGAATTTGATATCATCGGTAAATATGCCTTGCAACGCATTGGACAGTTAGTTGCTCCCGAACACGGCCACCTGGAGGCCAAGTTCCTTGAATTTTCAAAATTTGTTTACCGCGGAAGTTTGAATTAGGCCATGGCGATGAAATTAAACACGGTTGAACAGGCATTGCGGGATATCCAAAGCGGTAAAATGGTGATTGTGGTGGATGACGCAGCGCGGGAAAACGAGGGCGATTTGGTGCTGGCGGCCGAAAAAGTTACGCCCGCGGCGATCAATTTTATGATCAGTCAGGGCAAAGGCTTGGTTTGCGTTCCGATGCGAGCAGAAAAATTGGATCAACTGGGCATTCAACCGATGGTGGCACATAATACCGAAGCCATGCGAACGGCTTTTACGGTTTCGGTTGACGCCGCAAAAAAGTTTGGTGTCTCCACCGGCATTTCACCTTCTGACCGGTCAAAAACGGTTGAGGTTTTGATTAATCCCAAAAGCCAAAAGAAGGATTTGGTCCAGCCGGGGCATATTTTCCCCTTGCGGGCTTATCCCGGTGGAGTATTGCGGCGGGCGGGCCATACCGAGGCGGCGGTGGATCTGGCGGCGCTGGCCGGCTTGATTCCGGCCGGGGTAATTTGTGAAATCATTAATGACAGCGGCCGGATGGCGCGCTTACCGGATCTGTTTAAGTTTGCTAAACGGCATCAACTTAAAATCATCAGCATTGCGGATTTGATTCGCTACCGCATCCGCCGGGAGCGGCTGGTGGAAAAAGTTTCCAAAGCCCATCTTCCCACCCGGTTTGGGGAGTTTACTTTATTCACTTATAAAGATAAAATAAGCGGTGATCTGCACCTGGCGCTGGTCAAGGGTAAAGTTGGGGGCAAAAAAAATGTTTTGGTGCGGGTACATTCGGAGTGCCTAACCGGAGACGTGTTTAAATCGAGGCGGTGTGATTGCGGGGAGCAGCTGGAAACTGCCTTGGAAACCATTGCACAGCACAAAACTGGTGTTTTGTTGTATATGCGCCAGGAAGGCCGCGGGATTGGGTTGGAAGCCAAACTCAAGGCCTATCAGTTGCAGGATCAGGGGTTGGATACGGTTGAGGCAAACCAAAAACTGGGGTTTGCCCCTGATTTGAGAGATTATGGTATCGGGGCGCAAATTTTATCAGAATTGGGATTAACTACGATCCGTCTCTTGACCAATAATCCTAAAAAAATGGTTGGATTGGAAGGTTACGGGTTAAAAATCACCGGTCGCGTTCCAATCAAGATTGTGCCGAATGAACATAACCGGCGGTATTTGGCGACCAAACGTGATAAATTGGGGCATTGGTTGTCTTAAAGGAGGAAAAACATGGTAAAGGTAATTGAGGGTAATTTGATTGGGCAGGGGTTAAAAATTGGTATCGTGGTTTCCCGTTTCAACGAACTAGTATCCAAGGGCTTGCTGGAAGGGGCGGTAGATTGTTTGAAGCGTCACGGCACAAAAGACACTGATATTGAGGTAGCGTGGGCACCCGGTGCGTTTGAAGTGCCGGTGGTAACTAAAATGCTGTTGAAAAAGAAAAAGCTGGATGCGGTGATTTGCCTGGGTGCGGTTATCCGCGGCAGCACTCCGCATTTTGATTTTGTGGCGTCAGAGGCGGCCAAAGGAATTGCCAAAGTATCTTTGGATTCAAGTGTGCCGGTTATCTTTGGCATTTTGACCACCGATACGCTTGAGCAGGCCCTGGAACGCGCCGGCGCGAAGCCCGGCAATAAGGGTTTCCAGGCCGCCATGTCAGCCATTGAAATGGCCAATTTATCGAATGAATTAAGTTAAAGGAGGCCACGGTGGCGCAGGTAATTATTGATCAGGTCACTAAAAAATTTGACGAGGTGGTGGCGGTCCAGGATGTCAATTTACATATCCGGGACCAGGAATTTTTAGTGTTGGTGGGACCGTCCGGCTGCGGAAAAACTACTCTGTTGCGCATGATTGCCGGGTTAGAAGAAATCACTTCCGGTAAAATTTCGATCGGGGACCGCGTTATCAACGATGTGCCGCCGAAAGACCGCAACATTGCAATGGTTTTCCAAAACTACGCGCTTTATCCGCATATGAACGTCTACGATAATATGGCTTTTGGACTAAAACTCCGCGGCTATCCCAAAAAAGAAATTGACCAGCGGGTTGCCGAAGCGGCAGAGATTTTGGATTTAACGACGCTTTTAAGCCGGTTGCCCAAACAGTTGTCCGGCGGGCAGCGGCAGAGGGTGGCGCTGGGGCGGGCAATTGTCCGCAACCCGCAGGTATTTTTGATGGATGAGCCGCTTTCCAACCTAGATGCCAAGTTGCGGGTCCAGATGCGGGCGGAACTCAAAAAAATCCATGCCAAATTAAAAACCACCATTATTTATGTAACCCATGACCAGGTTGAAGCTATGACCTTAGGCGAGAGGATTGCCGTAATCTTAAAAGGCGAGCTGCAGCAGGTGGATAATCCGATGAAGATTTATGAAAAACCGGATAACCGCTTTGTGGCCGGTTTTATCGGCAGCCCGCCCATGAATTTTGTGAAAGGTCAGCTGATCCAATCCCAGGATCGGATAGAATTTGAGTGCAGCAGCTTTAAGCTGATGATCCCAAAGGATTTTGAAGAGTATCTACGTAACTATTTAGGGAAGCCGGTAACTTTGGGAGTGCGTCCCGAAGATATTATTGATGCCAAAAACCAGGATTGGGTGGCGGAGCGCGCATCTTTTGGTGCCAAGGTGGACTTTAGGGAATTAATGGGATCGGAGACAAATTTATATTTAAAGGTTGGCAGCGAAAGCTTGACTGCGCGCATGGATGCAATGTGCGGCGCCACCTCGGGATCTGATTTTAATGTGGTGGTTAATTTGAGGAAGATCCATCTTTTTGAGTCCGAAAGTCAAAAAGTAATTTTATAGGAAACGGGCTTGTCTTTGCCAGAAGAAACTATTCCAGAAAAATTGATATTTGACTTATCTCATCCAGGCAATTGCGGTGTTTTCTTGGACGAGAGCGATGTGCCGCCATGTAGTCTATCCCCACAGTTATTAAGAAGCAATTTGCCCCTGCCGGAACTTTCAGAGATTGAAGTAGTGCGGCACTTTACCCGGCTTTCCCGCCTCAATTTTGGCGTTGATTTGGGCTTTTATCCACTGGGCTCATGCACCATGAAATATAACCCCAAAATCAACGAGGAAATGGCCGCCTTAGTCGGATTTTCTGCGGTGCATCCATATACGGATGAGGGGAAAATCCAGGGGATACTTGAGCTTTTGTACAACTTTGAGCAGTATTTAAAGACCTTATTAGGTTTTTCCGCTTATACTTTCCAGCCGGCGGCGGGAGCGCATGGAGAGTTGACAGCTTTAATGATGCTTAAAGCTTATCATGAAGATAAATCCCAAAATCAAAATCCCAAATCCCAAAAAAGGAATGAAATTATAGTCCCGGATTCTTCTCATGGCACTAATCCGGCGTCGGTATCGATGGTTGGGTTTAAAGCGGTGGTGGTTAAGTCCAATCAAAACGGCGGCGTGGATATTGATGAATTGAAAAAGGTGGTTTCCGAAAGGACCGCGGGGATGATGTTGACTAACCCGAATACGCTCGGCATTTTTGATGAAAATATTTTACAAATTGCCGAAGTTATCCACAAAGCCGGCGGACTTTTATATTATGACGGCGCTAATGCCAATGCCTTGCTGGGTCAATGCCGCCCCTCGGATTTGGGTTTTGATTTGGCACATTTTAATTTGCATAAAAGTTTTGCCACGCCGCATGGCGGTGGAGGTCCGGGAGCGGGTCCGGTGGGGGTGGTTGAAAAACTGGTACCGTATCTACCTAATCCGCGGATAATTAAAAAACCGGACCAAACCTTTGGGTTTGATTCGTCAGCCAAGCAGTCAATTGGTAAAGTACATTCGTTTTACGGCAATATCGGCGTAATTTTGAAAGCGTTTTGTTATATTAAGCTGTTGGGGAAAAATATCGCTTCGGTCAGTGAAGATGCGGTGCTGTCAGCCAATTATGTAATGCGGAAATTGAAAGATTATTATTATTTACCCTATGCGCGGACCTGCCAGCACGAGTTCGTAATTTCGGCTAAGTGGCAGAAGGAAAAGTATGGCGTTAAGGCGCTCGATATTGCCAAACGGCTGATTGATTTTGGGTTCCATCCGCCCACCATTTATTTCCCCTTGATTGTAGAAGAAGCGCTGATGATTGAGCCGACCGAAACCGAGTCGAAAGCCACTTTAGACCGATTTATTGAGGTGATGATTGGTATTGCCAAGGAATGTGAGACCGATCCTGAAAAAGTTAAGGGCGCGCCTACCACTACAGTGATATCACGGCCGGATGAAACCCGGGCGGCCCGTAGTCCTATCCTCAAATGGGAATCTTAATCGAAACGTCCCCCAACCAATCCGGACCCCAAAACATGCAGCGGGATTTAGACCTGTTCAGAGATTTCGAACAAGGTAAAATCGGCCCGATTTTAAGAGTTTACTCGTGGAATCCATCCTGCATTTCTTTGGGTTATTCACAATCTGTAGAAAAATTATTGAATTTGGCGGCAGTCAAAAAACTGGGGTGGGATATTGTGAAGCGGCCTACCGGAGGAGGGATGGTTTTTCATAATACGGATGAGGTGACGTTTAGTTTAATTTTACCTTATGATTATCCGGGACTGCCGTTGGGGTTGATGCCGTCGTATAAATATCTGGCGCAGGCCATTGTCGGTTTTTTACGAGAGCTAGGGATTAATGCTGATGTTAGCGCTAATCGTCACCCTAAGCAGTTTACGCGACCCTCTCATGCAGCAGCCGAGTCGCGCGAAATAAAGCGACAAGCGGACTTATGCTTTTCTTACCCGGCAGACTATGAAATTGTAGCCGCGGGCAAAAAAATTGCCGGTTGCGCCCAAAAGCGCGGCAAAAAAGGATTTTTGCAGCAGGGGAGTATTTTTGTTTCGCGAAAAGATTTTACGCAATTTAAAAGATTTTTAATTGATTCGAGCGCGGCAGGTTTGGAGAGTGCGGTTAGTATTGATGAGATTATAGGCGTTGTGCCGGATTTTAAAAACTTAAGTGAGAGTTTAGTTAATAATTTCAGGCGAATGATGGT
>Ga0265292_1002661_pt1 | contig 12015 bp, 10 predicted proteins | sample Munlanlewell296A_FD_189080 | JGI IMG/M metagenome (GOLD analysis project Ga0265292, IMG submission 189080) | Leachate microbial communities from a municipal landfill in Southern Ontario, Canada - Leachate well 296A | ecosystem: Engineered > Solid waste > Landfill > Unclassified | place: Canada...
GGACGAGATCGGTACGCCATATTGCATCACGGTGGATTTTGATACTTTGGAAAACGACACCGTGACCGTGCGTGATCGCGACACCATGGAACAGGAGCGGGTGAAAACTGAAGAGCTGCCGAATTATCTGAAAGAGCGCTTGGGTAGTTGCTAAAAATATTAAGCTTGCTATAATATAAATAGTCCGCGAGGTAACTCCGGGCTATTTATATTATTAATCAATAATATTCGCATGTGCCCCATTTGTCCCGCCACTTATATTTAATATAGAGGGCGGGATCCCGCCAAAGGCGGTGATAGCGGGGCTTTTGCGAAGCAAAATAACATGATAAAAGTTGATCAGGAGACTTGCATCGGCTGTGGCACCTGCGTGGCACTCTGCCCTAATACATTCAAACTGAATGATCAAGGAAAGTCCGAAGTCATCAGCCAGGAGGACGTAGCGTGCGCCAAGAATGCCGCCGCCAGCTGTCCGACTCAATCCATTTCCGTTGATTAATTTCGCTGACATAAAAAACGACTTCAGATTTATCGGGGTTGTTTTTTTGTTGAAAAAAATGTAATCTGTGGTTACGAATATGAACCTAGAACAGGTTAAAAAATTAAACATCCCACAAAAACCCGGTTGTTATCAATATTATAATCGGCTGGGCAAGATTATTTATATTGGCAAGGCGGCAAACTTGAAATCGCGAGTACTTTCTTATTGGCAAAAAAGCGCCGAGCACACCCCGGCCAAGTGGGCGATGCTTAAGCGAATCGAGAGAGTTGATTGGGTTGAGACAGATAGCGAAATAGAGGCATTGCTCTTGGAGGCGAATTTAGTCAAAAAATATCAACCGGAATTCAATGTGTCGTTACGAGACGACAAGAGATTTGTTTATATTAAAGTTTCTCTGGAAGACGAGATCCCGGGAGTGTTTTTGACCAGGAAAATTGACAAGGCCGGCCGCTATTTCGGGCCGTTCGTTTCTACGCAAGCGGCGCGCGAGACAGTAAAAACTTTACGCAAAATCTGGTCTTACTGCACGGTGCGCAAGCCGCAGCTCAAGCCCTGTTTTTATTATCAGATCAACCGATGTTTGGGTATTTGTAGTGGCGCGGTTTCCAAAAAAGAATACCTGACCAAAGTGATTAAGCCCATCACTCTTTTTTTAGAAGGAAAAAAAGAGCTGATAGTTAAAAGTTTAAAGTTTAAAGTTAAAAGTTTGGAAGCAGAACTCAAGAAAGAAAAGGATGATGATAAAAAAGAAGAGCTGGCACGTGAGTTGGGGCAGTTGAAATTCCAGCTTGGTAATATGGAGCAGGTGTTGGCGCATGCAAATATTTTAGGTCTGCTTGATAAGTACGCGGCGGATGTGGTGGAGCTGGCGAAGCTTTTGGGGCTGCCGCGCGTGCCGCAGCGGATCGAGGGCTATGATATTTCCAATATTTTTGGGAAAGAAACAGTTGGCTCAATGGTGGTATTCGCCGAAGGTGAGCCGGATAAGAATGAATATCGGAAATTTAAAATTCGCGTTGGTTCCTCCTACGCTGAAGCTTCGGAGGACAAGCAGGGGCAGTTTGTTAATGAGATTATTGAAAAAAGAGGAGATGTTCAGATGCTACAAGAAGTATTGGAAAGGCGCTTTAGAAATGATTGGCCGTTACCGGATTTGATTATTATTGACGGTGGTAAGGGGCAGTTGAATGTTGCGTCACAAGTTTTAAAAAAATCTAAACTAGATATTCCGGTTATTGCTATTTCCAAAGGGGAGGGGTTGCGTTCCGCAGGCGCACCCGACAAAATTTTTTTCCCAGGCGAAAAGAAGCCGCTGGAATTGTCGCTCGCTTCACCGGCGATGCATATTATTAAGCGCGTGCGCGATGAAGCGCACCGCTTTGCAATCGGCTATCATCGGAAGTTGAGGAGTAAAAATTTTTTAGCCGATCGTTTCTAAAAAATCGGTTTTGATGGAGCGCGGCGTGATGCCGTGCTTTTTATTGTAGGTTTTTTGGATTTTGCGGCGGCGTTCGGTTTCTTTGATGGCGAAACGCACTGCCGGTGTCAACTTGTCCGCGTACATAATTACCCGCCCCTCAACATGGCGCGCGGCGCGTCCCATGGTTTGGATTAAGGAAGTTTCATTGCGCAAGAAACCGGACATATCAGCATCCAAGATGGCAACGAGCGAAACCTCGGGCAGGTCCAGGCCTTCACGCAAGAGGTTGATGCCGACCAGCACATCGTATTTGCCTTTTCTCAAGTCATGCAGGATTTCAATTCGTTCCAGCGTATCAACTTCACTATGCAGATATTGGACCTTGATTTTCCCGCCTCCTCGGCGGGCAGGCCCGTCTGCCGATGAGGAGGGTTGTTCGCGCAGATATTCCGTCAGTTCTTCTGCCATCCGTTTGGTCAGGGTAGTAATCAACACCCGCTGACCCTTGGCCACGGTTTTGTTGATTTCAACGATAACATCCTGTATCTGATTTTTACTCGGGCGCATCTCAACTGCCGGATCAAGCAAACCGGTTGGGCGGACAATCTGCTCCACCACCTGTTTGGAATTCCTGAACTCAAATTCCTGGGGCGTGGCGCTGACGAAAATTACCTGATTGATTTTTTTATAAAACTCCTGAAAATTAAGCGGCCGGTTGTCAATCGCGCTCGGGAGGCGAAAACCATAATTGACTAACGTTTCTTTGCGCGAGCGGTCGCCTGCGTGCATCCCGCGAATTTGCGGCAGACTGACATGCGACTCGTCAACGAACAAGAGAAAATCTTTTGGATAAAAATCAATCAGAGTGGAGGGCGGTTGGCCCGGGGCCCGTCCGGTGAGATGGCGCGAATAGTTTTCAATGCCGTTGCAATAGCCGACCTGTTCCATCATTTCCAAATCGTAGTTGACGCGTTGTTCCAGCCGTTGGGCTTCTACCAGTTTGTTTTCTTTTTTCAATTCTTTCAACCGCACTGTCAATTCTTCACGGATGGTATTCAAAGCTATTTTGACCCGCTCCTCCGGCGTCATAAAATGTTTAGCCGGCAGGATGGTAATCTCGCTGAGCTCACTGCCGGCGTCGGAAAAATCACCGGACCAGACGAGCGTCTTACCCGGCTGAACGGTGTAGATAATAATTTTTTCAATCAAATCCACATTGAGCTCAAAGCGCACCACCGCCTCACCGGTCGCCAGATGGACATCAACCCGTTCGCCTTTAACGCGGAATTGTCCGCGCAAGAATTCCAGGTCGTTGCGTTCATATTGGATTTTGATCAGCCGGCGCAACAGTTCATTGCGTTTAATTTTTTCACCGACGGCGAATTTTTGGCTCAAGGTTTCATAATCCTCGCGCTCGCCTAAGCCGTAGATGCAGGAGACAGAGGCGACAATAATTATGTCGCGGCGATTCAACAGCGACTGGGTGGAGGTGTGGCGCAGGCGGTCAATCTCCTCGTTGATGGTTGATTCTTTTTCAATGTAAGTGTCCGTATGCGGAATATAAGCCTCCGGTTGGTAGTAGTCATAGTAGGAGACGAAATAGTGTACCGCATTGTTGGGAAAGAATTTTTTGAACTCACCATAAAGCTGGGCGGCCAGCGTTTTGTTGTGGGAGATGACCAGCGTCGGTTTTTGCACCGCCTCAATTACCTTGGCCATAGTCAAAGTTTTGCCGCTGCCGGTTACCCCGAGGAGCGTCTGTTCGTGATATTTTTTATTTAAACCCTCAATCAGCTTGGCAATCGCCCGTGGCTGATCGCCCGCCGGTTGAAATTTACTTTTAAATATAAATTTAGAACCCATGATTTAAATTCATTATTTTCATTAACCAAAGAATTATATCATTTGACATTGATTTTTGGCAATTGTTTTAGGACGGATATTTTGCTAAGATATATTTAAGATAAGTTAAACGACCGTATGAGATTATTTAAGCGCCACGACGGAGAAATTAGTTTAACGGTGGTTAATTTTGCCAGATTGCTTTTTCTGGGGTTGTTTATTTTTGAATTGTTAAATTATTTGGATGTATTGGAATTTAACACGCAATACACCTGGCTGGGTTTAGTTATCACTTCAGCCGCGGCTTTTATCCTATTGGAAATAGTTGCATATCAATATCAAAAAATCAAAAACCATCGCCTGCATTGGATTATTTGGATTATCATGGTTGTTGGTTTGGGCTTAGACGCTTTTGGCGACTTTTTTCATTTATACGGCACTTATGGCTGGTGGGATCAGGTCGTGCATTATGGCGTAAATGCAATTTTATCGTTTACTTTATTCAGCATAATCAGCGCTTTTTGGATTGATAAATTCAAATTTAGCTTGTTATTCAGGTCGGGCCGCTTGAAGTTGGCGCTCTTACTATCTTCTTCCATAACCGTATTTTTGTCCGCGCTTTATGAGATTGAAGAATATATAGAAGATTTGCTATTTCATACCAACCGCTTGGGACCGGGAACCGATACGGCTAACGACTTGTCGTTTAATCTTTTGGGAGTTTTAACCACGGTTGTCTTTATCACCGCATACTATTTAATTACTCATAAGCGCGAGGTGATTGAGTGAAAAAATTTTGACAAAAAATCGTAATTTAAGGTAAAATTAGAGTGATAAATCATGGGCTTAGCTGAATCGGCTAAGCTCTCTTCAGATTAAACGATTTATGTCTAAAGAGGCGGAGCAAAAATCAATAAACCCGATCGTCAAGCTGGAAGAAGAGGTTTTGCGTTTTTGGGACAAGGCGAAAATTTTTGAACAGTCCGTTAAACGCGAGGCGCCGCAAGGCGACTATGTTTTTTATGATGGGCCGCCCTTTGCCACCGGTTTGCCGCATCATGGACATATCGTGGCCAGCCTGATGAAAGACGTGGTGCCGCGTTACTGGACGATGAACGGATACCGCGTTGAGCGTATGTGGGGTTGGGATTGCCATGGTCTGCCGATTGAAAATATTGCCGAAAAAGAGCTCGGCTTCAAACGGAAACAAGATATCATTGAATACGGCATTGATAAGTTCAATGAGTTTTGCCGTTCAAAAGTTCTTTCTTATGTGGAAGACTGGAAAGTCATCATCCGGCGCCTCGGGCGTTGGGCGGATATGGAGAATGATTATAAAACCATGGATTTGCCTTTCATGGAATCGGTCTGGTGGGTGTTCAAACAGCTGTGGGATAAAGGCTTGATTTACGAAAGTTATCGCTCCATCCACATCTGCCCGCGTTGCGAGACTACCTTGTCGCAGCAGGAAGTGACCGAAGGTTATAAAGAAGGCATTAAGGATTTGTCGGCGACGGTTAAATTTGAACTGGTTGATGAACCGGGAACTTATGTTTTGGCTTGGACAACTACGCCGTGGACCTTGATTGGCAATACGGCGCTGGCAGTGGGAAGCGAGATTGATTATATTATTTTTGAAAAAATAGAAGGATCCAATGATCGCATTTTAAATGGAGAAAAAATTGTTTTTGCTGAAGGGGATATAACATCATCAAGAAATGTAACTTATTTTAGAATATTTGGAGAATATTATACAGAAGATAAGGTTGGAAGATTTATAACGCCTGACAATGAAATATATGAACGAAAAAAATTAGTTAAAGGAAAATACTTAGTCGGCAAGAAGTATAAACCTCTTTTTGATGATTATTCCAAAGATGAAAATTTAAAAAATAGAGAGAACGGCTGGAAGATTTATGCCGGTGATTTTGTTTCAACTGAAGACGGAACAGGCATCGTACATATTGCGCCGGCTTTCGGCGAGGACGATTTGAATCTAGGGAAGATTGAAAACCTGCCATTTGTCCAACACCTAGGCATGGACGGCATTATTTTGTCGGAAGCTAAAGATTTTGCCGGCCTGCACGTCAAGCCGATAGAGGACGTGCAGGCGACCGATAAAAAAATTGTTGATTGGTTGGATAAAAATAATAAGCTTTTTAAAGCGGAGCAGTATGAACACAACTATCCGCATTGTTGGCGTTGTGAAACGCCGCTCTTGAATTATGTAACCACTTCTTGGTTCGTAAAAGTCTTGGATTTGAAACCGGCGATGTTAAAAAACGCTAAAGAAATTAATTGGTCACCGGAGCATATAAAAGAAGGTCGTTGGGGTAAGTGGCTGGAGGGCGCGCGTGACTGGTCAATCAGCCGCCAGCGTTTCTGGGCGTCCGTTATGCCGATGTGGCGCTGTCAGGGCAGCGAAGTCAAAAGTCAAAAGTCAAAAGTCAAAAGTGATAATAATTCAAAAGGATGCGGTCATACAATTGTTTTTGGTTCCGTTTCAGAATTAGAACAATTGTCCGGTGAAAAAATCACCGACTTACACAAGCATATTGTAGATAATATAACTTTTAAATGCGACAAATGCGGTGGTGAGATGATGCGTATTCCCGATGTTTTGGATACCTGGTTTGATTCCGGCTCTATGCCATACGCGCAGATGCATTATCCTTTTGAGAATAAGGAAAAATTTGAGGCCAATTTCCCGGCCGAATTTATAGCCGAGGGAACAGACCAAGCTCGTGCCTGGTTTTATTATCTGCATGTGCTCGCTACGGCCACGCAAAACAAGCCGGCTTTCAAAAACGTGATTGTTAATGGCATGGTTTTGGCTGAAGACGGCAAGAAGATGGCCAAGAGATTGAAAAATTTTACCGATCCTGCGGTCATTCTTGATCAGTATGGCGCTGACGCAATCCGGTATTACCTCTTGTCTTCTTCAGTTATGGTTGCTGAAGATTTAAATTTTTCTGATCAGGGGGTGGTTGAGGCCTTGCGCAAGAATTTGATGGTGCTCTGGAACGTCTACAAGTTCTACGAACTTTTCGCGAATGATTACGAATTCAAAGCGAATCAACACGAATCAAATAATATTTTAGATAAGTGGATTGTTGCGAGATTAAACCAATTGATCGGAGAGGTGACGAAACGGATGAATGCTTATAATCTGCCGCGCTCGGTCCGGCCAATCGGCGATTTTATCAATGATTTGTCCACTTGGTATTTGCGCCGTTCGCGTGAGCGGTTCAAAAGCGAAGATAAAAAAGATAAGGAAGCTGCGATTACAACCACCAAGCATGTTTTAACTGAATTGTCAAAAGTGATGGCGCCGTTCACGCCGTTCATTGCTGAACAGATTTGGCAGAAAGTTGCCGGCAATAATTTTAAGGATGAAAATAAAAGTGTTCATCTTGAAGAATGGCCAACCATATCATTGCGAGGAGCACAAGCGACGAAGCAATCTCAGGATTCAAGCGATAAACCAGAGATTGCCACGCTCCCTTCGGTCGCTCGCAATGACAATGAGATTTTAGAACAAATGAGCATTGCCAGAACAAGTGCTGCTGAAGGATTATCTGCGCGAGACGCCGCTGGGATAAAAATTAGACAGGTTTTGCCATTTTATGAATCTCCTTTAGCTAAGGATTTATCCGAAGAATTAGTACAGTTAATTAAAGAGGAAGTAAATGTTTTGAGGTATGCATATGGAAGTGAAGCAAAACTCGGTACCGAATTGACCGAAGCGCTGAAACTGGACGGCGTGCGGCGGGAGCTGGTGCGCTCCATCAATAACTTGCGCAAGAATGCCGGCCTGACTATTGCCGACCGAGTCGAGATTTATTGGAGTATCAGCGAGGCCGATTTCGCCGCGCCGCTAGTTAAACAGGTTTTTGAAAAGTTTGGCGAGGAAATAAAAAAAGACACCCTGGCCGTTAACATCGAGCATCAACACAATCAGGAAGCGCTACAAACTAAAGAGGTAAAAGTTAACGAAGAAACAGTTTGGCTGGGGGTAAAAAAGGTATGAATATTAAAAAGAAAGCCTGGCCCGCACTTTTTCAGGCAGTGCTTGAGGGCAGAAAAAATTTTGATTTAAGGCTTGCCGATTTCGAAGTCAGCGTCGGGGATGTCTTGGTGCTTAAAGAATGGGATCCGGAAGCCAAAGAATACACCGGCAGAACACTTGAAAAAGAAGTTAGTTATGTATTAAAAACTAAAGAACAAAAATTTTGGACCGAAGAAGATATTGAGCAATACGGCTATCAAATTATTTCTCTTAAATGAAAAAAGTTAAAGCGCTAGTTTTACTTTCCGGCGGCCTGGACTCAATGTTAGCCGCCAGATTGTTAATAGAGCAAGGCGTGGAGGTGGCCGGCATAACCTTTGTCAGCAATTTTTTCGGTGCGACCAAGGCGCGCAAGGCGGCCGAGCAGCTCGGGGTTAAGTTGATTGAAGTTGATTTCAGCGAAGAGCATTTGGCGATGGTGAAAAACCCGAAATACGGTTATGGGAAGAATCTTAATCCGTGCATTGATTGTCATGCCTTGATGCTTGGGCGAGCTAAGGAGATCATGGAGAGGGAAAAGCTTGATTTTATCGCGACCGGCGAGGCGTTGGGTCAGCGGCCGATGTCGCAGAATCTTCAGGCGCTGGCAACGGTCGCTAAAATTTCCGGTGTTGGCGATAGATTGGTTCGGCCGCTATCAGCCAAACTGCTTGCCGAAACAGCGCCGGAAAAGGACGGATTAATAGACAGAAACAAATTATTGGATATCAGCGGCCGCTCGCGCAAGCGGCAGATTGAACTGGCGGCGAAATATGGTCTTAAAGATTATCCCAGTCCGGCCGGCGGCTGTTTGCTCACCGACCCCGGCTATAGCTCAAAATTGAAAGAACTTTTTTACGCCTGGCCGGAATGTCAGGGGAGCGACACAGGACTGATAAAGCACGGCAGAGTGTATTGGCTGACCGCAAAAATTAACAATACTGCAGAGAAAGTTTTATTGATAATCGGGCGCAATCAGGCAGATAACGAGGCCTTGCAAAAATTGGCAAAATCAGGTGATATTATAATAGAATTGGTTGACGAAATCGGACCGACCGCTTTGATTAGGATCAATAACGCGGATTTGAAAATTAGCGACCGGGAATTTGAATTAATAGTGCCAGAGGTTATTAATCACGATCGTCTGAATTTTGGCGAAGTTAAGACGAAAGAGGAAATTATCGGTCTCGTCGCCACCTTAACCGGTTATTACGCCGTTAAGGTTCGCGGGAAAAAGGTTAAGGTGAAAGTGCATAATATATTAAAAACTAATTAAATCGGGATGATCAGAATAAAATCGAATTATTGATTCGCAATATTCGGGAGTAATTCGTAATCATTCGCGATAAAAAACTTATGACAACCACTCTCTGGATCGTGCTTGGTGTCGTGGCGGCGCTCGTCCTCTACGTCATCGCCATGTACAATGGCTTAATCCGCCTGAAGAACCGCGTCAATGAAGCTTGGAGTGACATTGATGTGCAATTAAAGCGACGTTATGATCTGATTCCGAACTTGGTTGAAACGGTCAAAGGTTATGCCGCCCACGAGCAGGCGACTTTTGAAAAGGTGATTGCGGCGCGTAATGTGGCCATGAACGCTACTGCCGGCGAGGCCAAGGCCAAGGCGGAAAACGCTTTGTCGGAAACCCTAAAATCAATTTTCGCGCTGGCTGAAGCCTATCCGGATTTGAAAGCGAACCAGAACTTTTTGGAATTGCAACGGGAGCTCTCCGATACTGAAAATAAGATTCAGGCCTCACGCCGCTTCTATAATGGCAACGTCCGTGACTTCAACACCGCGATTGAGGTTTTCCCGACCAACCTGATCGCCAACATGCTCGGTTTCAAGGCGCGCGAATTTTTTGCCGCTGACGAATCCGAAAAAGAGCCGGTGAAGGTGAAATTTTAAATTGCATAACGCATAACTCATAACGCATAACGAATTAGTTGTTGTGTTACGTGTTACGCGTTACGTGTTACGCGAGCATGGCTACTCTCTACACTCAAGCCGATTCAAACAAAAATAAGACCTGGATGTTCATGGCCGGTTTTTTCGTGTTTGTGATCTTAATCGGTTATGTGTTCAGTTATGCGCTGGATAATCCCGGCATTTTGGTTTTTGCGGTGATTTTCAGCATTGTCTCCAGCTTTGTAAGCTACTGGTGGTCAGACAAGATTGTGCTCGCGATGAGCGGTGCCAAGGAATTGACACACGACACTAACCGTGAGATTTATCATTTGGTGGAAAATCTTTGCATTACCGCCGGTCTGCCGACCCCGAAGATCTATATTATAGATGATAGCGCGCCAAACGCCTTCGCTACGGGCCGTGATCCGCAGCACGCGGTCATCGCTTTAACCAGCGGCATAATTCAGAAGTTGGAAAAAACCGAATTGGAGGGCGTAATCGCGCACGAGCTATCGCACATCGGCAATCGAGATATGCTGTTGGCCACTTTGGTCACGGTAATGGTCGGCATTATTGTCCTTTTGGCCGACTGGTTTCGGCGTTGGACCTTCTGGGGCAGGCGTGGCCGAGATCGCGAGGGAGGCGGTCAGTTGGCGGCGATTATGATGATCGCGGCGATAATTTTGTCTATTTTAGCTCCCTTGTTTGCCCAGTTGATGCGCTTGGCAATTTCACGCAAGCGCGAGTTCTTGGCGGATGCCTCTGGCGCTCTCTTAACCCGCTATCCGGAGGGTCTTGCCCGCGCTTTGGAAAAAATTTCGGCTGACCAGGAACCATTAGAAGTTGCTAACCGCGCCACCGCGCATCTTTACATCGCCTCACCTTTTAAAGAAGACGGCGACCCCTCCTTCGCTAAAGCTTCGGAGGGCAAGAAAAAAATCGGTTTTTTTACAAGAATGTTTTTAACTCATCCTCCTATTGAAGAAAGAATAAAGGCGTTGCGAGGGTTGAGCGTGTAATGTTCATGCTTGTCCTCCGTAGCCTTGGCGAAGGAGGAACGCATCCACCGGTTGAAGAGCGGATAAAAGCTTTAAGAGATATGGCGGTTTAATATAATTGTATGGATATAGAGACTACCAATAATAAGGTGGAAAATCCAGAAGAACCAAATACAGAAAAGAAAGACCGGCTGACTGTTAGGGTAATAATAGTAATGCTAGTGGCAATCATCGCCTATGCCGGCTATGAATATTTTTGGCGCAGCCTGAAAATGAGCGAGCTGGTTAATCAAGGGTCGGTAAATGTTGTCAGCACCACGACGCCGAAAAAAGCAGTTGATGGCAGTAAGATTGAGGCAGAACCGACCGTTACTACTTCTGAAGAAGGTGCAAAAAAAGCAGGCGAACCGCTTAAGTTGATAGAAGCGAAAAATTCCGGGCTGGCGATATTAAAAATATCAGACAAGGAAAAGATTTTTACCATCGGGCTCGTAATCAACAGCGATTGCCAATCGCCTGCGAGCGGTGATTCAGTTGAGATAGCGCGCAAGACCGCGAGTTTGCAAGGCTTGAGCTTGAATGGGAAAAACATTCCACTCAAAGAGCAGAAAATTTTAATCTGCACCTATCCGGCCGGGGTGCATGAAGCCTATGTGCCCGATCCGCGGCTTAACGTGACGAGCGTTGACCAGGCGGCAAAAAAAGTATGGTTTTCTCTGACCGGTACAGAAAATCAGGGTAACGGTCGCGAAACAATCTGGCGGGAAAATTTTGTCTTTGATTTAAGTAGCAATAAAATTACTGAAAAATAAACCCCACACCAAATTTTTTGGTGTGGGGGTGAATAAAAATATGACAACACAACAAATCTATAAACTGGCCATTGAGCTAGGCATCAAGTCAGACTTAAGAGGGGTGGAGAAAGTAAAAAAATATCTGGACCAGACTAAGAAAAAATATGAAAATTTATCCAAGGAGCAGAAAGAAGAGTTTGACACGGAAAAATTAATCAATCCCTATAGCGATACCCGCTTATTGGTTGATAATGGGAAAAAACAAATCAAGAAAGTTTTGGCTGGGATTGATGCCGAGAGCGTGGAGCTTTTGCTCGCCGACAAGTTGGGCGATATTGATTTAGTAATTACTCATCATCCGGAAGGCAAGGCCTACGCCGACCTTCATAGCGTAATGGATTTGCAGGCGCAAGTTCTGGCCGACTATGGCGTGCCGATTAATATCGCCGAAGCGCTCATTAAGCCGCGTATTTCCGAAGTCAGCCGCGGCGTGGCGCCAA
>Ga0265292_1002662_pt1 | contig 12015 bp, 9 predicted proteins | sample Munlanlewell296A_FD_189080 | JGI IMG/M metagenome (GOLD analysis project Ga0265292, IMG submission 189080) | Leachate microbial communities from a municipal landfill in Southern Ontario, Canada - Leachate well 296A | ecosystem: Engineered > Solid waste > Landfill > Unclassified | place: Canada...
GGGGTTCACAGGGGTCTATTTTGCATGCTTCGGCATCGTCTGGCGGGCTTCACGCCGCCTTACGGAACAAACTCTGGAGATCGAAAAATCGGAGGAGAGAAACCGAGCCCTGGCGCAGGAACTCACCTCCCTGATCAACAACGTCCCCGGGATCGTCTATCGGGGGTATCGGGACTGGTCGCTGTCCTTCATCGGTGCCGAGGTCGAACCGGTTACAGGCTATACCCCCGATAATTTCACAAGCGGAGCCGTGGGATGGGAGGAAATCATCCACCCGGACGACATGGAACAGGTAAAGGAAGCCTTCCGGAAGGCGGAAAAGGAAAAGTCGGACACTCTCCGCGTGGAGTACAGAATCCGGAACAAGGACGGCGGCATCCGGTGGATTGAAGACAGGCGGCAGTTGACTTACGGGGAAAGCGGCGACTTTGCTAAAGTCGACGGGATACTTCTGGACATCACGGACAGAAAACGGGCAGAAGAGAGCCAGGCCCGGCTCGCGATGGCGGTCGAGCAATCCACGGATATGATCGTCGTCACCGACCGGGAGGGGACGATCCAGTACGTCAACCCGGCCTTCGAGCGCATCACGGGATACACGAGGCAGGAGGCCGTCGGGAGGAACCCCCGGATTCTGCACAGCGGAAAGCAGGACGAGGCGTTCTATCGGAGATTGTGGGATACCCTTGTGCGGGGAGAGGTCTGGACCGGGCATTTCATCAACCGAAAGAAGGACGGGTCGCTGTACGAGGAGGATGCCACAATTTCGCCGCTTCGTGATTCCTCGGGAAAGATCGTGAATTACGTCGCCGCGAAGCGGGACGTGACAAATGTGGTGTCGCTCGAGAGACAGGTGAGGACGGCCCAGAGGATGGAGTCGGTGGGCACCCTTGCGGGAGGGATCGCGCACGACTTCAACAACGCGTTGACCGGGATCATCGGGTTCGGGGAGATGCTCAAACTCCGGATTGCGAACGACCCGAAGGCGCTTTCCGACCTCGACGAGGTCTTCCGCAGCGCGGAACGGGCATCGGTGCTTACCAGGCAGCTCCTCACCTTCGCCCGTCGCCAGATCATCGAGCTCGGCAACCTCGATCTGAACCGGGTGGTTTCCGACCTCGAGAAACTCCTCCGGAAGGTTACAAGAGAAGACATCGAGATCAAGACCTTCCTGGCGGAAGGGCTGCCGACGATCCGGGCCGACCAAGGGCAAGTGGAGCAGGTCCTGATGAACCTGAGCCTTAACGCGCGGGATGCCATGCCGGGAGGGGGGCAACTCGTGGTCGAAACACAAGAGGCATGGCTGGACGAGGAATATGTGAAGCAGTATCCGTACATGAAGGCGGGCCGGTATGCGGTGCTTTCGGTGAGCGACACGGGGATCGGGATGGACGAGGGAACCCGGGAGCGCATCTTCGAGCCGTTTTTTACCACGAAGGGGCCTGACAAGGGGACGGGGCTGGGCCTTGCCGTCGTTTACGGGATCGTGAAGCAGCACAACGGGTTCATTCACGTGTACAGCGAGCCGGGAAAGGGGACGACGTTTCGGGCATATTTCCCCGAGGTGGACGCCCCCGCCGACGCGAAGGTCTTTGCATCCCAAGGGGTAGCACACGGGGGGAGCGAAACGATCCTGCTGGCGGAGGACAATGAATCCGTACGGAACCTCACAGAGAAGACATTGAGCTCCTACGGGTACAGGGTACTTGTCGCTTGCGATGGAGAGGAGGCGGTCGACATCTTCCGCCGGCGCCAAAAAGAAATTGCGATGGTCGTGCTCGACGTGGTCATGCCGAAGATGGGAGGAAAGCAGGCGTACGACCACATGGCGAAGATTTTGCCTGGCCTGAAGGTCTTGTTCCTTAGCGGCTATTCCGCCAACGCGATTCACGACTCGTTCGTTCTGCACCCAGGAATTCCGTTCCTGCAAAAACCGTTCGGTCCGGATGCGTTGGCGAGGAAGGTGCGGGAGGTGCTCGACAGGAAGTGAGCTCGGAGGCCGTTATTGTCTCCTACCTGCCGAATCCCGAACCTCTATGGCGTTTCCGATGTAGCCAGGTGGTCGTAGTCGACTACCCGGTTTCTTCCGCCATTTTTTGCGGCGTACATCGCGAGATCCGCATGCCGGATCACATCGTCGATCGTGTCCCCGTCACGGCACCCGGCGATGCCTACGGAGACGGTGACCGACACCGGCTTGCCTTCCGGGGGCATGGGAAACCGGCTGTCGGCGATGAGTTGACGGAAACGCTCGGCGGGAACCATCGCCTCTCGACCCGTCGTTTCCGGTAAGAGAACAACGAACTCCTCACCGCCGAACCGGAAGGCGGAATCCATCTGCCGGAGTGACAACCTCATCTTATCGGCAAAACCCGCCAGCAACAGGTCTCCCCCCGCGTGGCCGTGCGTGTCATTGAATTTCTTGAAGTGGTCTATGTCGATCAGCAGAACCGAGAACGGGATCTTTTTCCTGGCGGCACGGTCAAACTCATTCTGCATGATCGGATAGAGTTGCCGCCGGTTGAAGAGGCGGGTCAGGCTGTCGGTGTTCGCCAGAACCTGAAGATCCTCCTCGTACGCCTTGATCTGCGACACATCCCGCATGATGACGGTATAGAATCTTTTCCCCCCGCTGGCGCTTTCGGAAACGGAGATGTGGAAGGGGATCTTCTTGCCGGATCTCGACACGGCGGAAGATTCCACGTACTTCCCCGACTCCGGGCGCGAGGCGTACCTCGCGAGAACCTCCCACGTGCCTTCCTGCCCCGATCCAAGCAGCCGCCGGACGTCCAACCCGACAATCTCGTGACCCGGATACTCGAAAACATCCTTGGCCGCCCGGTTCGCCATGAGAATGAGCCCATTCTCGTCGATGCTGAAAATGGCGTCACTGGCCGTCTCGAACAGAGTCCGGAATTTCTCCTCGGACTCCGCCAGGTGGTTCTGCAGCGCCAATCGACCGGATATGTCGTGGAAGAATCCGATCGTCCCGATCTCCTGGCCGTCTTCGTGAAGCAGTTCGCAGGAAAGCCGGATGGGTATCAACTTCCCCGTGCTGGTCACGATCTTCGTCTCGAAATCCTGGAGCCTGCCGCGGCCGCCGAACCCCTCGGCGTAGATGAACTCCTTGACTTCCCTCGCGCCGCCGGGCGGGTAGAGCGCAGAGGCGCGTATTTTCCCGATCGCCTCGGCGGCCTTGTACCCGAAAATCCTCTCCGCGCCCTCATTGAAGAGGAATATGTTCCCCGTGGAGTCGTTCCCGATGATCCCGTCCGGGCTGTTCTTCAAGATGTTGGCGAGAAATTCCGACTTCTTCCGGATCTCGTCCTGCAGCCGCTCCTGCACGGTGATATCTTCGGAGATTTCCACGACGCGGCGGATGGTCCCATCGGATTCCCGGATCGGATACGCCGCAAGACGACTGATCCGGGATCCCCCCTCTTTACTCTTGTGGACGTGTACGCACTTGGACACGCGTCCCGTATCCGCTGCCAGGCGGACCGGGCACTCCTCCCCGGACTCGTGACACGGTTTATCTTTCCTGTGTGTCACCTCGTAACAACGTTTTTTCCGGCTTTCTTCCAGGGGAATGCCGAACGACTCGACGAAAGACTGGTTCGCGTGGAGAATCTCGTAATTTTCCGCATCCACGACCACGATATTCTCCCGGATGTTATCGAAAATCACGGAGAGAAACCCGGAATCTTTCGCCATTCCCGTCCTTTCCCCAAACATGATTTTATCCGTAGCCGGCCCTTGTGGGTCTTTTCGGAAATATACGCAATAAACTTTACATAATCTTGTACTCTTCTCCCGGGGGCGATACGAGCTTCGCGCCGGCGGGTTACCCCCGCCACAGGACAAGCGGGGGGCACTCGGGGGGGACCCCCCTGCGCGTGCGCTCCCCGTCCCGCCCAGCATCCCCCCGACACAGGCCACAGGGGGATTTCGCAGCGGAGTATATGGCAGGAAAAAGTCCCTGTAGGGTGCAGGCGCTTTCCGGGGACATTCCCGGCAAGGGGGGACATACCTGCCATGGGGGGACATTCCTGGTTCTGACCCGGGAGGAAGGGGAGGAGTGTCCTCCCACTGCTGGGAAGGAGTGTCCCCCGCCATGAGTGCCCCCGGCGTATGATGTTCGCATGACGCCACACCGGTTTTTCGCGACGACGTTCAAGGGGCTGGAGGACGTGCTGGCGGGGGAGATCGCGGCCCTCGGCGGAGAAGACGTGTCCGCGGGCGCCGGAAGCGTCGCCTTCTCCGGCGACATGGCGCTCTGCTACCGCGCCAACCTGTGGCTTCGGTCGGCCAACCGGGTCGTCCTGCTTCTGTCGGAGTTCCCCGCGCCGACCCCCGCGGCCCTCTACGAGGGGGCGAGCGGGATCCCCTGGGCGGATCTGTTCTCGCCGGACCGGACGATCGCGGTCGACGCCACGGTGCGCGATTCCGGCATCACCCACTCCCATTTCGCGGCCCAGAAGACGAAGGACGCGATCGTCGACCGGTTCCGCGAGACGGCCGGGCGGCGGCCGGACGTGGACGCGAAGTCGCCGGAGGTGCGGATCGTCGTCCGGATCGTGCGCGACGAGTGCGCCGTCTCGCTCGACACCTCGGGGGAGAGCCTGAACCGGCGCGGCTACCGGGCGAACCCGTCGGAAGCGTCGCTCAAGGAGACGCTGGCCGCGGGGCTTCTTCTGCTCGCCGGGTGGCAGGGGGACGAGCCGCTGATCGACCCGGCGTGCGGCGCCGGGACGATCCCGATCGAGGCGGCGCTGATCGCGGGGAACGTCGCGCCGGGGTCCCTCGGGCGCGACTTCGGGTTCCAGCGCCTCCACGGGTTCGACCGGAAACGGTGGGAGGCGCTGCTCTCGGAGGCGCGGGAGGCGGCCCGTCATCCGGTCCCGGTGCGGATCGAGGGAAGCGACATCGCCCCGGCCGCGGTGGCCGGGGCGATGAAGAACGCCGTTAACGCAAAAGTAAACGAACGGGTGCTATTTAACGCAAGATCCCTCCGCAATTTCGATCCCGGGGAGGGGCCGGGGACCATCCTGTGCAACCCCCCGTACGGCGTCCGCCTCCCCGGCGGCGAGGAGGTCGAGGCGTTCTACCGGGAGATGGGGGAGGCGCTCAAAAAACGGTGCGGGGGGTGGACGGCGTACCTGCTCTCCGGCAACTCCGCCGTCACCCGCTTCCTCGGCCTGAAGGCGTCGCGGAAGTTCCCCGTCATGAACGGCCCGATCGACTGCCGCCTGCTGAAGTACGAACTGTACTGAGCCCCGGGGAGGATGCATGGATGAGTTCGTCGTGCGGCCGATCGGGGTCGTCCGATCGGCATTGACAGACCCGGCGGACGCGCCAAAGCAGGGGGCGCTGACCGGCCAGGAGGCAGAGATCGTCGTCGACCCGGCGTACCTCCCCGCCCTGGACGGGCTCGAGCGGCGCGTTGCGCCGGCAGGGAAAGCCGTCTTCGGCGACACCGCGCATCGCAAGGGCGGGAAGATCGTCGTGCTCTGCTGGATGCACTTCGCTGCCCGGGGACGCCTGAAGGTCCACCCCCGGGATCAGGAGGAGCTGCCGGAGCGCGGCGTCTTCTCGACCCGCTCCCCCCACCGCCCCAACCCCGTTTCGCTGCACACCGTCACGCTGCTCTCGATCGAAGGGAACGTGCTGCGCGTCCGCGGGATGGACGCGATCGACGGCACCCCGGTGGTAGACATCAAGCCCCACTCGCCGGAACTGGACGGCTGACCCCTTCGCGAACGGAGAGGGGAAGGACTACCCGAACCGGGCCAGCACCGCGTCGAGGCGCTTTCGCCCGGATGCCGTCTCCTCGAACGGGTCTTCCTTCAATCGGTGCGGCAACCCCAGCCGGAAGGCGTCGGATAGGCACTCCTCGTCGGGCGACGGGATCCCCTTGATCGCCGCCAACGCCTTGGCCGCCTTCAGCACCGTGATGTCCCCGCGATGCCCGGCCACGCCCAGCTCCGCGACCACGGCGACGATCGATTCGAGGATCTCCCCGGAAACCTCGACGCGGGGAAGGGCCGCCTGGGCCGCCACCAGCCGCGCCCGCAGCTCCTCGTCCTTGCGGTCCCACTTTTCCCGGAACCCCGCGTCCTCCCCCTCGAACAGCAGGACACGCTCCACGATCGACTTCCGCAACCCCACGTCCCGCTCCCCCGAGATCTCCACGCACAGACCGAACCGGTCCAGTAGCTGCGGGCGCAGCTCCCCCTCCTCCGGGTTCATCGTCCCCACCAGAAGAAAGCGCGACGGGTGACGGTAACTCACTCCCTCACGCATCACCATGTTCACACCCGACACCGCCACATCCAGAAGGACGTCCACCACGTGATCGTCCAGAAGGTTCACTTCATCGATGTACAGAATGTTCCCGTTCGCCTTCCCCAGAACCCCCATCTCGAACTTCCGGCTCCCCTCCCGAAGCGCCGCCTCCAGGTCCAGGCTCCCCACAACACGGTCCTCCGACGCGTTCAGCGCAAGGTCCACCACCTCCACCGGACGGGACTCGTACCGCAGAACCTCCCCGGACGCCTCCCGGGCGCGGCACTCGTCGCACAACAGCGTCCCCCGGACGCAGCCGAAACGGCACCCCGACGCCACTTCCTTCGGCGGAAGGACCGCCGCGAACGAACGAACCGCCGTCGTCTTCCCCGTCCCCTTCTCCCCCCGCAGAAGGACGCCGCCGATCGACGGGTCCACCGCGTTCACCAGCAACCCCTTCTTCAGCAGCTCCTGGCCCACCAAGGCGCTGAATGGAAAACGACTCCTCATCTGCCGCCCTTTCCCCGGCTCGCGTCGGCGCCGAGCCACTCCTCGCCGCCCGCGGGGCAGAAAGCCCGCCAACGGATGCGGAAGTAGCCGTCCCCGAGCCAGTCCATGATGTCCGCCCCTCGTTCCCCCGTGAACCCGTACTTCCGGTCGAACTCGACCACCATCACCTTGCGCTGTTCGTTGTCGTACATACGCAGCCAGTACGTACCGTCCGCAAGCTCCCCCGCGTCGATGGGGACGAGGTCGGTGTATTGCAGCGCCAGGCGGCGCGACAGCGTCGACAGCCCCATCGGCACGCCGTTGACGAAGAGGATCTTCTTCCCGTCCCCGATCTTTCCATACCGGAGCTCGATCTCCCGCCGGGCGATCGTGATCTTTTCGCTCACAGCGCCATCCGGCTGCGGATCGCCTTGAGGATCGCCGACCGGCTCATCTCCGCCAGCGAGAAGTACTTCGCGCCCATCGCGTCGGCCACCGTGCGCGCCGGCCCGTCGGAGAAGATCCCCCGGGTCCTGGCCGATTTTTGCGTCGCCTCCATGGCGGTTCGCAGCGCCGCGGGGCCCGCCACCATCCGGTCCGCGTCGATGACGAGCGAGGTGACCCCCATCTTCCGGATCGTCTTCGCGATTTTCACCGCCTCTTCCAGCGGCTCGCCGCCGAAGTATGCCACGTTCGCGCGCCCGTCGGTGATCAGGGCGAGGATGGCTTTCCGGCCCGGTTCGCGCACCTGCTCCATCTCCAGCGTCTTCACCGCGGCGAACAGCCCGATGGAGAGCGGCGTGGTCCCCCCCGAGGCGAGCCAGGTGAGCTGCATCGCGGCCTGCGACGCGCTCCCCGTGGGCGGAACGACCACCTCGCCCACCGTGTCGCGGAAGGCGATCAAGCCCACCCGGTCGCGCTTCACGTAACTGTCCCGGAGCAGGGAGAGGACCGCGCCCTTGGTCGCCACCATCCGCTGCTGCGTCTCCATCGAACCGGAGGCGTCCATCACCACGAGGACGAGATTCCCCACCTTCCGTTCCCGCTGCTTCCCCCGCAGGTCGGACAGCCCGATCCGGACCCGATGCGTCTTCGGGTCCACGTGCCCCCCCGCGGCGGCGGCGAACAGCGTCGCGTCGATGGCGATGTCCCTTCCCTTCTCCCACGGGACGCTGCGAACGTACCGGCCGCGGGCGCTCTTCGTGCGCGACTTGCTCCGCTTCCCGACCGCATCGGAAAGCTTGCGCCCCTTCGGGGCGACGATCTTGCGCACTTCGTACGGGTCGGAAGGGGTGATGATGCTGTCCTCAACGTACCCCTGGCAGTAGTCGCACTCCGGGTCGCCGCACGTCGGCGGCCCCGTGCGTCCCGAAGACGCCTCCGCCGCCTCGTACCGGTGGCGCTTCGCTTGCGCCCGCTCGATCGCCTGGCGCTCCCGCTCTTGCGGCGTCTCTGTGGGAACCCGGAAGATCACGCCGCCGCGCTTCATCCCGTGGGTCGTCCCGGGAAGGGGGACCACAGGCCCGCGATCCTCTTCCTCGTCAACCTCGCCGGGGAAGGCCCACGACAGGAGCCGTTCCACGTGGTACGCCCGCGCCGCGTTCACCCCGGACCGCGGCACCCGGTGGGGGAGTGCCAGCCGGATCGCGTCGCGCAGGTCGGCGGCCGAAAGCTCCACCCCTCCGCGCAGCGCCGCCAGCGCACGGGCGGTCTTGAGGATCGCCAGGTCCCCCCGGTGCCCCGCGATCCCCAGCGTGACGTTCACCTCCGTCACCATCGTCAACAGGGAATCGGCGACGTACACCCGCCCCAGGCGGGCGCGCGCGTCACGAACCACGATTCGCAGCTCCTCGTCCTTGCGGTCCCACTTTTCCCGGAACCCCGCGTCCTCCCCCTCGAACAGCAGAACACGCTCCACGATCGACTTCCGCGACCCCACGTCCCGCTCCCCCGAGATCTCCACGCACAGACCGAAACGGTCCAGCAGCTGCGGGCGCAGCTCCCCTTCCTCCGGGTTCATCGTGCCCACCAGAAGAAATCGCGACGGGTGGCGGTAGCTCACTCCCTCGCGCATCACCACGTTCACGCCCGACACCGCCACATCCAGAAGGACGTCCACCACGTGGTCGTCCAGGAGGTTCACTTCGTCGATGTACAGAATGTTCCCGTTCGCCTTCCCCAGAACCCCCATCTCGAACTTCCGGCTCCCCTCCCGAAGCGCCGCCTCCAGGTCCAGGCTCCCCACGACACGGTCTTCCGACGCGTTCAGCGCGAGGTCCACCACCTCCACCGCCCGGGGCTCGTACCGCAGAACCTCCCCGGACGCCTCCCGGGCACGGCACTCGTCGCACAACAGCGTCCCCCGGACGCAGCCGAAACGGCACCCCGACACCACTTCCTTCGGCGGAAGGACCGCCGCGAACGAACGCACCGCCGTCGTCTTCCCCGTCCCCTTCTCCCCGCGCAGCAGCACCCCCCCGATCGACGGGTCCACCGCGTTCACCAGGAGGCCCTTCTTCAGCAACTCCTGACCCACCAACGCGCTGAAAGGAAACGTGTTCATTCGGTTAGTATACCAGTGGGTTGTGGGTTATGGGCAGGGGACACACCTGTCCGCAGTGGGGGACACACCTTCCCTGCTCCCGGGTTTACCCCAGGTATGTCCCCCCTGGTCCCCTGAAAGCGCCTGCACCTTTCAGGGACCTTCTCCTGTCAGGGGGGACATTCTTGGTCTGTTGGGGATCAGGGGAAGAGTGTCCCCCACTGCAGATCCATCTGTGGCTTGTGTCGCGGGTGATGCACGGCGGGCGTCGTCCTCTCGGGGTTACGCGAGGAAGAACTCCTCGCCGGGGGGAACCGTCTGCATCAGCCCGATCACGTGGGACCGGATCCCCTCCGGAGGATCGCCGGCCTGGGGGGTACCGGTTTTCCGCAACGCGTCGAAATACTCCCTGCACTCCGGGCAGGCGGCGCAGTGACTCTCCATGAGGAGCGCCGTGGCCGAGGAGAGTTTCCCGGCGGTCGCCGCCCTGACAAGATCCGCGACCATTTCCCGCCGGTCCCGCTCGACCTGATCCCGGTACTCTCGCACCTTTTCGGGATATTTGAGCGCCGCGGCGTGGACGAACGTTTCAAGCCGTTTGCGGACCTCGGGCGGGATCTCGTACTCGATATGCCGACGCAGCAGCCGGATCTTGTCGGAAACGGCCTGGTATGTCTTCGTGAACACCAAGCACGGCTCGCACATGGCAAGGTGCGCGTCGAGCTCTTCCCGCAACCGGGGATCCATCGATCCGTCGAAGTAGTCCGCGAGCATGTACGCCAGTTCCTTGCAGTTCATCGCGTCACCCCGCCTTCCCCTCGCGGAGATAGCGGGAGAGCTGCTCGCGCAGGTAAAGACGGGCCCGGTGCAGGCGGGACTTGATGGCGGGAACGGTGAGCCCGAGGATCTTGGCCGTCTCCTCGTTGGACAGCCCCTCCACGTCGCTCAGCACGAAGACGACCCGGTACTTCTCGGAAAGCTCCTCGGTGTACTTGCGGATCATCCGCCCCAGTTCCTCGTTGAGCGCATCCCGTTCGACCTGCTTGCTCCAGTCGTCCATCGGGGAGGCGTGCATCCCTTCATCGGTGAACACGGGCATGAACTCCTCGATCGAAACGGTTTCATTCCGCCGCTTTCCGCGCAGGCGCATGAGGCAGGTGTTCACGCAGATCCGGTACATCCACGAGTAGAAGGCGGAGTTCCCCTGGAACGTGTCCACCTTGCGGATCACGGTCATGAACACGTCCTGGGCCGCTTCCTCGGCGTCGCTCTCGTTCTTCAGGATCGACATCGCAAGGTTGAAGATCTTCCCCTGGTACAGCCGGAGCAGTTCGTCGACCGCGCCCGGGGCCCCTTTGCGAAGGCTCTCCAGAAGAGCTTCGTCTTCCTTCCACCGCTCGGCGGACATGCACGACTCCTTCTATGATTCCGATACCCCGGGGGAGTTTCCGGAATCCCCCCGGAAAAACAAGGAGTACCACGTTTCTTTCGCATGACGCAAGACCGCCGCCGCGCGGAACACACCGTCGCCAAACATGCCGATACGGGGTCGACGGATCGATCTGTCGACGTGTCGATCCGGCCGGCCGGGGCGTCGAGGATCTTTACGCTTTGCCGGGAAAGACGGCTCGATTACAATGGATGAAACGGGAATCGGGGGACCCCATGCCCCGGAGAGAGACGACATGAAGAAACATCACTGGATGCTGATCGCCATGATGGCCGCGGGGACGGCGACCTTTCTCTTCGCCCTCCTCCGCCGACGGGAGTCCGCGCCGGCCACCCCCTACGACCGCCCCGAGGGGGGAGAAAGAGAGGGCGAGTTCGAGCTCTTCATCGGTTCCTGAGATTCAGGAGGCTAGCCTCCTTAGTCCAGGAACTCCATCGCCACGGCGCGCACGAGGATCTTCTTCAGACCGTAGACCGGGAACCGCGCGATGATCTTCCGGTCCTCCCCTTCCCCCTGGACCGACTCGATCTTCCCCTCACCGAAGACCGGATGCCGCACCTTGCGCGGACGTGCCGACGGGTTCTCCTCCTCGTAGCGAGGCTCCCTGTACACGGTCACGCGGTGGCCCGAACCCGTTCCGCCGAAGGATCCCTTTCCCGGTTGCGACGACTCCGGCAGCGCCCCGTCCGTCCGGCGCACGAGGGACGCCGGAAGGTCGTAGAGGAAGCGGGACGGGACGGCGTCCCGGTACGAGCCGAACAGGTTTCTCCTTCGGGCGAGCGACAGGAAGACCCTCTCCCGCGCGCGGGTGAGCCCCACGTAGAAGAGGCGACGCTCCTCCTCGATCTCGTGCGGGGAATCGACCGACCGCGAGTGGGGCAGCAACCCGTCTTCCAGCCCAACGAGGAACACGACGTCGAACTCCAGCCCCTTGGCGTTGTGCAGCGTCATCAGGCGCACCGCCTCGGACTCCTCGCCGCCCGCCTCCTCGGCCGCCAGCGTCACCTTCTCGAGGAACTCCAGCACCCCTTCCTCCCCCGCCCCCGTGAACGCCTCCGCCACCCGGAGCAGTTCGCGGACGTGCTCCAGGTCCTCCTCCCTCCCGGCGCCTTCGCGCCCCTCCCCCGGTTCCCGCGCCGACGCCTCCAGGGCGTCGAGGTACCCCGCCCCCTTCAGAAGGGCGTGCAGCGCCTCCGCGGGGGACATCTGCGGAAGCTCCGCAAGCCAAAGGGCGCGGAACGAGAAGAGG
>Ga0265292_1002663_pt1 | contig 12015 bp, 11 predicted proteins | sample Munlanlewell296A_FD_189080 | JGI IMG/M metagenome (GOLD analysis project Ga0265292, IMG submission 189080) | Leachate microbial communities from a municipal landfill in Southern Ontario, Canada - Leachate well 296A | ecosystem: Engineered > Solid waste > Landfill > Unclassified | place: Canada...
TTTTATCAATTATCAGTAATGGGTAGTAAGCATGTTTAGGGAAATACTTCTCGAACTTTGCTATCATTCCTAAAAATATGCTATATAATTTTATTCCGCCTTCATTTAGCAGCCGGTATGTTTCAAGCTCTCCGAATTTTTCCAACCATTGATAATCGTGTGCATAGAAATAGAGTTTTCTTTTGCTGTTAGGGTTGATCCTCTTTTCCGACCAATTCCATAACTGCAAGGGGAGAGTTAGAATATTCACCAACGTTGCGTGTTTGCCTGCATTGTAAATTACATAGCATTTCTTTTTAGATACTCTTCTTATCTCCTCAATTGATCGTTTCTGTTTGTCTTTATCTACGTGATAAATAGTATGTAAGGAAATTGTGTCTGTAACCGAATTATCTTTTAAGGGTAGGTTTGTTATGTCGCCCAAGACAAAAAAATCCGTCAGGTTTATTCAACTTCGCTTCTTGAACGGCGGTAATACTAAAATCCATACAAATTTGTTTTTTTGCATTCGAATCGAATGGCATTGCCCCGCATGCTACATCAAGCAATATCTCTGTCTCTCCAATCATTTCTCTTAGTCTGTCGTTACCGGTTTTCTTGTATTTTGCCCCTTTATCAGATGTGAAGGTAAGAGTATCAACATATTTACCCTTCTGTTTTTTCCAACCAATTTTATCATAATATTCTTTTACACTATTCAAATCTATCTCCGATATTTTATAATAAGTCGAACTTAAGCAGTATGGCTTATTGATCAAAGGAACTCAAAAAAAAGTGTAAGAAAGCCCCGCTAGGTGCAGGGCTTTCTTTAATTATTAATTTGATCTTTTCATCCACCAGTTGTAGATGAGCATAAGGACCGTTGCAACTACTCCAATAAAAAATAAAGATAAGAAAACCAAGCCGGGTGTATGGGCTTCAGTTGCAAATGTATGATATAACCATCCGCCTAAAGTTCCGCCAAATCCCCATGCGATCGCTATCGGAAGAAAAGCATATCCTTGAAATAGTGCTGCCTGGCCTTTTGGAGCGAGATCGGCTATATATTCATAAAAACGTGGGGCTTGTATCTGTTCTCCAATCGAAAAAATAAAAATTCCTAACCCTATTACTAAGAGACTAAGTGAAAACTTGAACTCACCCCAAGGATTGAGTAATACTCCTTGTGTGAGAGGAAGAACAAAATACCACATTAGCCATGCTATGGTTGCTAAAACAAATCCAATTATTATTGCTGTACGAGTTGGAATTTTCTTTGTCAATCTATTAACAGGTATTTGGAATAGAATGATCGTCCATGCACCAATAGAAATAATTAATTCAATTGGAGCTGCACTGGAAATGTAATCGGTGATGTAAAATGGAATGATTATAAAGAACTGCCAAAACAATACCCAGTAGAAACCAAATATTAATAGGAATACGATGAACCTAAAATTAGCCAGTACCTTAAACAGATTTGTAAAAACTGTTTTAAAATCTTGTTTTTTCTCATCGAGTTTAGCCGGAGGTTCTTTGAAAAAGAATCTCGTTGTTACGAACATTAGAGCGCAGCTAATTGCCGATACGATATAAACAAATTGAATTCCAAAACTGTCACGTACAAAAAATGCTAAAAGAGGACCGAGCGCCGCGCCGATATTAACTAACCAGTAATATATTGCAAAACCGAGTGATCTTGTCTCTTGCGTTGAGGTGAGACCGACAGTTCCCAAAACACTTGGTTTGATAAATGAACCACCGATTGCGGTAAAAATTAAAATAATCGTCAGCATCCAATAGAGACTGAAGTTGGAATAAAATCCTGAAAACAACTGCATCCCGGTCGAACCGATTAAGAAGTAACCGATTGCAAGAACCAAGAATGCGAATGAAAATGCTTTTTTAAAACCAAACTTATCTGCAAGCGCGCCGGCAAAAATTGGAAGTAAGTAGATCAATCCGCCAAAGATTGAAGATAGTTGTCCGGCTTCAACTTCACTGAATTTAAGATGATCACGAAGAAAAATGCTTAAGATTGTTGCTTGCCCGTAGTAAGCTAAACGTTCAAACAACTCCATTCCGTTTGCAACCCAGAATGACGGATGAAATCCCGTTTTTACTTTTTGAAGTTCTGCAGAAAGATTCACTATAACTCCTGTGCGTTTTGAAGTAGGGACAAATTTAATCTAATTCCGTATAGTTATTCAAACACTATTTGCTAAATTTGACAATAAAATTTTAGCACTCATTTCAGAATGAAAAAATTTGGTTTAACAGGTGTCGCCGGATATGTAGCACCTCGGCATCTGAAAGCAATAAAAGAAACCGGCAACGTTTTAATCGCATGTTATGATCCCCACGATTCAGTAGGTGTGCTCGATCATTACTTCCCTCGCGCAGATTATTTTAACGAATATGAACGATTCGAAAGGCATCTAACTAAACTTGCTTTACATTCAGAATCTAAAATTGATTATCTGACAATCTGTTCTCCCAACTATCTGCACGATTCACATATTCGTTTAGCATTGAATCTTGGTGCAGACGTAATTTGCGAGAAACCGCTTGTATTGTATCCGCAAAATTTAGATCTGCTCGAAGAGCTGGAAGTGAAGACCGGGAAAAAAGTTTACACCGTAATGCAGTTACGAAATCATCCATCATTACTTACTCTGAAAGAAAATCTGAATAATACATCAAACAAAAAACATAAAGTTGAGTTAACTTATATTACTTCACGAGGCAGCTGGTATCATTATTCTTGGAAGGGTGAAGAAGAGAAGAGCGGTGGTATAGCAACTAACATTGGAATTCATCTATTCGATCTATTGATCTGGTTGTTTGGAAGTGTTAAGAATATTGAAGTGCATCTCTCCGATAAAAGCAGAATGGCGGGATCATTAGAATTACAAAACGCAGATGTTACCTGGTTCTTATCAATTGACGAAAACGATTTGCCGGAAGATCTAAGATCAAACAATAAATCCATTCACCGTTCTATTAAAGTTGACGAAACAGAGATTGAATTCACGGATGGCTTCACTGATCTTCACACAACGGTTTACAAGAATATATTTAACGGTTCCGGATTGGGAATCGCTGATGCCAGACCTTCTATTGAAACTGTTTATAATATCCGGTTTGCAAAAGTGGTTGAGAAGAAAAATTTAGTTCATCCATTACTCAATAAATCGAGATGAGATTATGAATTATTTCAAACATGAATCCGCGTATGTTGATGAAAATGTTGAGATCGGCGAAGGAACAAAGATTTGGCATTTCTCTCACGTTCAATCCGGCGCGCGGATCGGTAAAAATTGTGTACTTGGCCAAAATGTAAATGTTGGTTCTAATGTTTTAATTGGGAATTTTGTAAAGATTCAAAACAACGTTTCTATTTATGAAGGAGTGATATTAGAAGATTATGTCTTCTGCGGTCCTTCAATGGTCTTTACAAATATTGTGGATCCGAGAAGTAAGTACCCGCAAGTTGGTTCTAAATATTATCTCAAAACTTTAGTGAAGGAAGGCGCATCACTCGGTGCCAATTCCACAATTGTATGCGGACACACAATTGGAAAATACGCTTTTATCGGCGCCGGCGCAGTAGTGACTAAAGATGTTCCGGATTACGCTTTGGTAGTTGGAAATCCTGCGCGACTGGTAGGATGGTTAAGCGAAGCCGGACAAAAATTAATTTTTGATGAAGATGGATTCGCATTCTGCAGCAAATCAAACAAAAAATATAAACTAGAAAAAGAAAAAGTGATTGAATGTTTGGATGTATGAAAGCTTGGATGCTTGGATGATTGAATGTTTGGTTGCTTGGATGATAGAAAATTTATAAAATAAATTCTTGGGGTAGTTATGAAAAGTGAGTTTTTAGAAAGGAACAGGAATATTAATCGTGGATTTAGAAAACTTGAAATATGGAAGAAGGCAGTAGAGATTTATCGTCTAGTTCATAATGTGATAAAGAAGAATCGTGATATACCATTTAAAGTAAAAGCTCAGATTGAGGATTCAGCTTTGTCGGTATCAAGTAACATCGCCGAAGGTTATTCAAGAAGAAGTATAAAAGAAACTTTAAGATTCTATGAAGTAGCTTTAGCATCATCAGCAGAAAATTATTCACAAATATTTACGCTTTTTAATGCAGAGCAAATTTTAGAAGATGATTTTAATGATTATGATGCCAAATTATATGAATTTGAAAACGGGTTAATTAAAATGAATAAGAGTTTAATCAACAGAATAAATACCGGACAAGAATGGAATTCAGATTATGAATAAAATCATTTGTTCAATAAAACAGTCAAGCATTCAATCAATCAATCATTCAAACAACCAAGCAGCCAAACATTAATGCAACTAGATATATTCTAAAATTGATTTATAAATTCTAAAAAATAGGTGAGTTAAAAATGAAAGTTCCTTTGTTAGATCTAAAACCCCAATATCTATCACTTAAAAAAGAAATTGATGAAGCAGTTCAGCGTGTAATTGATTCGCAATATTTTATTATGGGTCCCGACATTGCAAAACTGGAAGAAGAAATTTGTCAGTATCTCGGATGCAAAAAAGCTATCGGTGTTTCTTCCGGGACAGATGCACTTTTGCTGGCATTAATGGCTCTCAATATTCAACCGGGTGATGAAGTGATTGTCCCAACTTACTCATTCTTCGCAACAGCAGGTGTTGTTGCACGTTTGAATGCGATCCCGGTATTTGTTGATTGTGATCCGGTTACTTTTAACATTGATCACAAAAAGATAGAAGAAAAAATTACATCAAAAACAAGAGCAATAATTCCCGTTCACCTCTACGGTCAAAGTGCACGGATGAATGAGATTATGAAAATTGCGAATAGAAATAATCTGTTTGTTGTTGAAGATGCGGCGCAAGCAATCGGCGTTCAGTACAAAAACGGAAAATTTGTCGGCACTATTGGAGATATTGGATGTTTCTCATTTTTCCCAAGTAAAAATCTTGGCGGATTTGGAGACGGTGGAATTGTAACAACCAACAATGAAGCCCTTGGCGAGAAGATGCGTATTCAACGTGTTCACGGAATGGAACCGAAATATTATCACAAAATGATGGGCGGTAATTTCCGTTTGGATGCATTGCAGGCAGCGGTGCTTCGTGTAAAACTTCCGCATTTAGATTCATGGTCGGCAAAACGAAGAGATAATGCGGCTACTTATACAAAATATTTTGTTGCATCCGGTCTGGCTACACAAGAAGGAATATTAGTTTTCGATTCTAAGAACAAAGTGTTGCTACCGGAAGCCGTTTATAAAAACTCCGGGTTTAAGAATCATCATATTTATAACCAGTATATTATTAGAGTAGAAAAAAGAAATGCACTAATTGATTTCTTGAGAAGTAAAGAGATTGGCTGCGAGATATATTATCCGGTTCCTTTCCATCGTCAAGAATGCTTTGCATACCTGAATTGTAAGGATGAAGATTATCCTATTTCTAACTGTGCTGCAAATGATTCTTTGGCGCTGCCGATATATCCCGAATTGAGCAGTGAGCAAATTAAATTTGTTGTGGAATCAATTTCTGAATTCATGCAATAAGAATCAAAATATCCGTTTGAATGCAATCATTACGAATGCATGAAAGAGATAGATTATGCAATGTGAAGTTGAAAGGAAAATTTATGAGCAAAATTAAAGTAGTTGTAACCGGCGGCGCCGGATTTATTGGAAGTCACATTGTTGAACATTGGCTTAATGAAAATGCCGAGGTGCACATAATAGACAACCTACGCAGCGGTTATTTATCGAATGTAAACTTATTCCCCGAAGTAATATTTCATGAAGGCAGTATAACTGATCGCAATCTTGTTTTCAAAGTTTTGACGGATGCTGATTATGTTCATCATCTTGCAGCGCTGGTGTCTGTATCGGAATCAATAGAAAAACCGCAAGAATGTTATGAGATAAATGTAAATGGTTTGATCAATGTGCTCGATGCATCCAAAGAATTCGGTATTAAGAAGATCGTGTTAAGCAGTTCAGCCGCGATCTATGGAGAAAATCCAATCTCACCAAAAACTATTGATCTAAAACCGGATCCAAAATCTCCGTACGGAACGACAAAGCTTGAAGGGGAAGCGCTCTTGAATCATTATAATCAGAATGACGGACTCGGCGCAATTTCGTTACGATATTTTAATGTCTTTGGTCCCCGCCAGGATCCAAAAAGTCAATATGCCGCCGCTGTTCCGATCTTTGTTGAAAAAGCGTTGAAGAACGAACCGATTATTATTTATGGAGACGGAACGCAAACACGCGATTTTATATTTGTGAAGGATGTTGTTAAAGCAAATATTCTTGCCGCAATGAATGAAAATGTTAACGGTGTTTTTAACGTGGCTACGGGAAAAGCAATCTCGATAAATGAAATAGCTCAAATCATTATTGAAGAGTTACAAAGTAAAAGTAAAATCATTTATGGAAAAGAAAGAGCAGGAGATATAAAACATAGTTTGGCTTCAATTGATGGAACCGAAAGACAACTTAATTTTTCACCTCAGTATGATTTGACTGAAGGATTGAAAGAAACAATAAAATATTTTGTAGAACGAATGAAATAATTAAGCTCTATCGTAGAATGATTGAGCTACCGCAGAATGTAATTTTTTTCGATAAATGGTTAAAATTGTATACTACTTTTATAACCGAGACAAGGGATTTTATATAATGGAAAAAAACAAAATAACTAGTATTCTTTATTGTAGCGTCTATTAATCTGATTCGCTGTCTATTTAATTGATTAATTATTAGTTAGATATTTTTTTCGCCACCAGTTATTCCATTCCTTAGCATTTGTATAATGTAATCCGGTAATTTTTTGTAAGTATTTTATAACATTCTCATTTTCTTCTTCCGTATTTACCCACAGTGTATTTATGGCATAATAAACCTTTAATTCATCAATTCTCTTATTTATTTGATCTATTTCGAACTGACTTAATGGATTGTAGTTGTAGGATTTGCTCAAATTATTATAAAAAACTTCTTCTAAAGTGTCTTTAGGTAAATTGTATATGATGGTCTTAAGCATTTTCTGATAAAGAGCTGCATCATCAAATGATTCCGTCATTTTAATCCATCGCTCCATATTATCGATGTTTTTCACAACATCAAACTTATTTAGTAATTCGATGCTGATTCTTCTAGTAGTATTATATATAAACTTTAAATCCTTACTCTTGCTTCCAAATGGATAAGAAACAAGTGAATCAATCTTGTCCTTATCTGATTTGTCAAAATATAAATAAGATCTTCTGACGTGATTGACAAATGTTCTATAATGCTGTACAAAAAGTATACGATCTTCCTCCTTTTTAACCCCTTCAATATACTTATCTGTTAGTTTAATTAACGATTTTAGGAATGGCTTATTATTCACCATATAAATCGGGAACGGGAAATCCGGTAATACATCGCACATAAGGCGATAGTCATTGTATTCACTACTCTTTTCAAATTCTTGTATAATATCAGTATCTATTCCAGGCTTTCCATGTACTTTGTCTGTGTAGTAAACTTCAACCTGATCTCTTCCAAAATATTCATCAAGATAATGAGCTAGACAATATTCAAAGATTGGCTCCTGCTCTTTCGAATAAGAAAATGAAGATTTATCAACATACTTTCTTAATAAATGTCCAGTCCCATAAAACAATATTGCTTTGTAGTCTTTATTAGTATCCATCAATTGTTTCATATTCTCGCTGACTTTTTTATCGCGTTCTTTAGCAAACCATAAGAATAATTCTTTTTGATATTTTTCTCCGCCCAATTTAATGGCTGTTGAAAAATCGAATGGTGGTAAGTTTTCTATTCCTACTATTCGTAGATCGATTTGATCAGTATTGAGTGTTTTATTTAACTTTTCAATTCTTTGTCTAATTTCTCTAAGGTTAAATAAGTACTCAGTGTTGTCTACTGAATACTCTTCCCATCCGCCATACTTTGATGCTTCATCAATTTGAGCGGTCAAGTAGTTATCAAATTTCCCACTATCAATTGCTTGATTAGCCAATAGTTGAGTGAGGGAATCTCTTTCTAAAAAAAGAAATAATTTATGAGGAATTGTTTTATCATATAGGTTATTTCCGATTTTATCTATCCACTCATTTAATATGCTTATTAACATTCTCTCGAAATAACCATGTCCATGAATTGCATCTCCAAGCATTACAACTCTTTTTGACTTGATAGATTCGATGACAATATTGTTCAATGAGTCAATTGGATAGAGCTTAATAATTTTTGGTTGTTGCGTCTGCGAATTACATGAGTTAATACTTAAAAAAAGTAGCAATAAAAAGAATTTCGATAAACGTTTCATTTGATTTTCCCTTAAGTAATTCCATAATAATTGTGTATACCATTTATATAAGAATCAATCATCGCTATTAAAATAGTATTTACACAACAGTACTGCATAGAAATTAACTGAAACAATTTATAAAAAATCTTTTAATTATTATTTACAATTAGAATGGTTTTTTTGTGGATGGAAATTTTTATTCACAACAATTTGCATCCATTTTTTCAAAGCACTATTTTTGCTTCGCATTAAAATATTAGTGTGAAAAGGGCTCTTAGCTCAGTTGGTTAGAGCAGCTGACTCATAATCAGCGGGTCGGAGGTTCAAGTCCTTCAGGGCCCACTTCAAAACCCCGAAAAAAAATCATTTTCGGGGTTTTTTGTTTTCTGGCTTCCCAAGAATCCCGATGATCTTTTAGCTGAATGTATGGAGTATGTATGGACTTTTGTATGGACTCCACATTCCAACACGGCATAATTTTAATGAACATAGAAAAAGAAAGCTCTGGGATATCAATCCTATAACTTTTCTGATGTCCAAGAACAAATAACTTTACTTTTTGGTTGTGAGCTTTTTTCATTTTCAATATAACAAATTAGTCAAATAAGGGAAACAAACAGAAGCTACCTAAGCAGCTTCTGATTTTGCGATTGCTTCTGTTTGAGTAATATCAAACACAGTTGCAGTAAAAAAGAAAACATCATCATCAGAAATCATTTCGGAATTATCTCCTTGCTTGGCTTTTGATGGTACAAAGATTAAAAAACCGTGTTCGCCTTTGCGAACGATTCTTCCGGCTTTCTTCCACTGTTGAAACCCGCCAACAATAGAAAAGTTTATTTCTGACTGAGTAACTAAAAAACATTGGTTGTGAGGCGTTAATAAATGCCCTTCAACTGTAACAATACCGAATTTATCGGCTACGGCTTGGCGTTGCTCTTCCGACATCTCTGAAAGAGTTTTCCGAATGCGAATGATCTTTTCTTTTTTCTCTTGTCTGAATTGTTGTTTCTGTTCTTCTGATAACATGGCTTTAACTCCTTTAAGATTTTTTAATTGATTTGATTGAATTAACCGAGCCCGACCTCGCCGTTAAAAAATATTTTTTGCCCGCTAAATGTTTTTGTGTGATTTTTATATTAGGATTTACTGATGGTGTAAGAAAACATGATAATGCAAGGCAAGGGCGAATCCCGCTAACTATAATTTCCAATGAATGGCGGGAGAGTTTTATATACCCTTGCCCCGATTGGCTGCAAAGATTCGAATAACACTAAACTTGTTCACACGCGGGCAAAAAATTTAAGGGAAGTTGTTTTGGGGTGTATAAAGGATGTTAGCTTTTTATGGGGTTAAGTCTAAAGTGATTTTGGCTATTTGTGGAGAGAGGTCATAACCCCGCTGTTTTTTGCGGGGTTTGGACGAACGAAACAATTTGCCAAAAGGAAGATAGTTGTGGTTAGAGGTATCAGGCAGTTAAAAAATGTTTGAACGAAATGTAGTGGAATGTAATGTAGTGAACGAATGATTTAATTTGTTGCGGAATGTTAAAAAGCTGTGAGGTTTTGCTTTTTAAACAGAACAGGTTTTACGAAGCGTTTAACAATTTAACGAATGAGTGAATCGAAATGGAATGAAACGAAATGTAGTGAAAACTTTTTGCAGTTTTTTTGAGTGAATAATTAAGAAAAATTGAATTGTATTTTTATTTAGTTATGAACGAAACTATACCCAAGTCTTTATTGAAAGTGCATTTATGTTTTTGCTGAAAGGTGCTTCTTCGACAAGCTCAGAACAGATTTTAAGCAATTTATGAATTTGGAAATTGGCACATCTTTTTGGTATCAAAAAGTGTGAGCAAGAGACAAACGAATAATTTGCGTTAAGGTTTTATGAGGGAAATATTTTTGAACGTTTTTGGTGAAAAATTATTGACCAAACTGTCCCAGGGATAGCTTTGCCAAAAGTAGATTTTGAAAAAATATGAGTGCCTTTACGAATACGTTTTGGCATTTGCAGTTATGAGCAAAATATTTTTTGGCTGTGAACTTTCAGACAAATAGTATTTTGCGAAATAGAAATAGATCTAATATTAAGATTTATTATATAAGAACTACCTCACCAGTTTTGATTGTTCCATTTGAATATTTGAGTTTGACTTTAAGTTTATTAGTGACTTCATCAAGATAAAGAGCAACATTTTGATTTGTTAAATCCGCATCAGCAGGAGCGGAAGTTTGACACAATGTATGTGCGTGGTTATTAACAACTTTTTGATTAGAATTAGAAAATTGAGTGATAATACCAGAAGTCAAATTCTTTACAGTATGCGGATTTGTAGAATCATCAGTAAAATTGCATTCCGAAGGAACATAAGCGAGATATAGACCGTTACCACTAGAGAGTATAGTTAAATCAGGTGGATTTGTAACTGTAGCAGTAGCAGTAAATTTCATACCCCTTATTGGTGTAAAAAACATTTTGCGACCAGAAGTATTCCAAGAATTCCATAACAAAGCAATGCCAACAAAATCTAACGAAACAGGATTTGTAGGAGGAAAAGCAGATTCCCAACCAATAGACTGAGTTAAATTATAATTGCCGAGATAGAATTCTTCAGTTAAAACATGCATACCAAGAGCAGTTTGCCAGGTATATGATCTGTTGGGATTAGTTGCGTTACCGGTTCCACCAACAATTCTTAAATGGTTAACCCATCCTCTAGAAATAGTACCACCCAAACAAGCAAAGTTGCAAGTACCCATTTCTAATAATAAAGAATGAACATAAAGACCAACATTTTCAAGATTCATTAAACGAGATGTCAAAGCTTGTAATGGTGCTGTGCATCTAAGGACAATTCTTTCTGCGCAATATGTCCAGCCAGCAGTTGGAGCAGCCAATTCAGAATTAAAAGAAATATTAAAAGATTTATTGCTAAGCACTCTGATAGTGTTAGCTTTTACACCAGTACTATTATCAAAAATAAGCTGATCGTTAGAAAAGTTTATTTCAGCACCGTTACGCATCCATACGGCTTTTGTACCACTATCAGTATTATAGGAAGAGTTCAACCACCATATAAATAAAGTGCCATTATATTTTGTGGTTTCAAAAGGTGCATAAGTACCGGGTTCAAACAAGAGATGAGTTTCATAATTCATCATATCGAGAGGAAGTGAATCAAGAACAGATTGAACATTTCTTTTAGCAGTAGCCCAAGTTAAACCATCATTAAGATCATTACCATTAGGAGATAACATAAAACGAAAAACTTTAGAAGAAGTGCTATTCCATTTAGTAACTAATTTATCAAAAGGGAAAGTTACAAGGTTAGCGAATTCAGATTCGCTGATTTTGTTTTTATTTAAGAAATTGCTGATGCGTCTCATTGGGATTACCTTTTATTTTAGACTAAAAGTATGCGAATTAATATTTCAGGACCAGAAGCAGCATCAAGAGCGTAACCGTTAATTGCTTGTGGAGTAATTGAACCGGCAATTACAGAAGCTGGTTGAGCACTGGAAGAAGTAACAGCAACAGCACCGTTGGGAATGGTTGCAGATAAGGAAGCAGCTACAACCGCTTTAGCGGCAGCATCAGAAGCGATAGCTGCGCCAACAGTAATAACGCCACCGGAAAGGATTAGCGCGATGCCGGAAACAGCAATAGGGGCTT
>Ga0265292_1002664_pt1 | contig 12008 bp, 15 predicted proteins | sample Munlanlewell296A_FD_189080 | JGI IMG/M metagenome (GOLD analysis project Ga0265292, IMG submission 189080) | Leachate microbial communities from a municipal landfill in Southern Ontario, Canada - Leachate well 296A | ecosystem: Engineered > Solid waste > Landfill > Unclassified | place: Canada...
CAAGTAGCTCCATGTATTATTTTCTTTGATGAAATTGATTCTATGGCTGCAAGAAGAGGAATGGATATGGGGAATAGAACTCATGATCAAGTTTTGAATCAATTGTTAGCAGAAATTGATGGATTAGAAGAATTAAGAGGTGTTATTGTAGTTGGGGCGACAAATCGTCCTGATATGTTAGACCCTGCGTTGCTAAGGCCAGGAAGATTTGATAGATTATTATTAGTAACTCCTCCAACAAAAGAAGGAAGATTAGAAATTTTCAAGATTCATACTAAAAATATGCCATTGGCAAAAGATGTTAAGCTAGAAGACTTATCTGAAAAATCTGAGGGATATGTTGGAGCAGATATTGAAGCTGTATGCAGAGAAGCTGCATTATTAACATTAAGAGATGATATGGATTCAAAAGAAGTTAAGAAAAAATATTTTGAAAAAGCATTGAATAAAATTAAAGCAAGTGTGAGCAAAGAATCAATGGATAAATACAGGAGAATGGAAGACGAGTATCTCAAATCAGCAAAAGCAGCTTTGGAAAAAGAAATTAGATATCTAGGCTAGATAGTGATAAATATATATACTTAGTTGATATAGAATAATTAGAGTTAATATCAGAAATAATATAACTAAATCTGAGAATACTTGAACGTCATCCAAGCTTAAGGTGCTGTTCATATAATTTCAGTTTTTAAATTAATAGGAACATAATAACATACAGAAGAATCAAAGATTCCTCTGTCTTTTAAAAATTCAAGAATTTATTAAAATGGTAAAAAACAAAACCTATTGCTGGAAATGCGACAAAGAAGTCGAAATGACTAAAGAAAAAGAAACATTAAGAGATAATAAAGCTCTTATGCTTAAAGGTAATTGTAAAGACTGTGATACTAAAATTATTAAGTTTGTAAAAGTCAAGAGAAGATAATTCTATTGTTAATAATAAAAATCTGAGGAGATAGGGCAATCATGAAAATTTATAATACAGTTCAAGTTTACAAAATCGTTTTATCAATTAACTCTAAGAGATAATCATAATCCAAAAGTTTTCTCGAATTCTCTCATCTGTGCAAATTTTATAGCAAATTCTTTTCCTTTTTTTGTTATAAAAATAAGATTTTTATTATTTTCATTCTTTTTTTCTATTAAATTATTTTCTATAAGTTTGTTTAGATATAATTTCATTTGAACATGAGAAAGATTGGCTTTGTACATTAGATGAGTTGGCTTTATTTTCCCACCTTTCTCTTGTATAATTTTAGTTATATCAAAGATGATATCATTTTGACTTCGCTTTTTTTCCACCATTTTTCAATATCCTAATTATAAGAGCAAGTAAAATCATGTAACCTATTAATTCTATAAATTCTGCAATTACATAGAAGGTTCCCATTTTAGATAAAACAAAAATTAATTGTGCTAGAGCAATAAAACCAAATGCCGTAATTAATATTTTTGTATTAATTAATTTGGTTTTCTCATATATTTTGCTATAGTTCTGTATTATAAGGATTAGGAAGATTAAGGAAGTTATATGGAATATAAAATAAAAGAAATTACTTGCAAAGGCAGAGATTATTAAAAAGTAGAAAACTAATGCAAAATTGGGCATAGCTTTATTCTTTTGAGAAATTTTGTATATTGTATATAATCCCATTAATGTTAATAGTTTATAAAAGAAAAATCCAGCACTATAGAATATGTCTACTGACTTAACAATATGATAAGTTATTGCCATATCTCCGATTGTTCTTGTGAATGTTGTATCATAAAAAAGAACAAGTTTTGTTAGAATATTTGCTAGTTCAGCAACAGCTATTAGTAAAAATGCTTTTCCAAGAGTTTTTGTATTTTTATTCTTGTTTATTCTATAACTTCTCATGCTAAGAATGAAAAAAGCAAGCAATACGATAAAACTAAAGAGCTCAATTGAAACATCTCCTCTTAGAAACCAGTCCGGGGTTAATACGATTCTCATTTCTCTCGATAAAGTCATTTTTACTTTAAAAACCTTATGAAATCTAGATTCATAACTGGGTTCTGTAAGACGTTTTCACAACCGATTTAAAAAGGATTTTCTTAATCTTTTCGTGCTAGATAAACACTAAACAAGACATACACCAGCTGCGGGATAATCCCGCAGTTTATAGTCGCATACTGGAGCTACAAATGGGGCGGCGGATGATAAAAAATAAAATAAGGAGGAAATAAAAATGAGACAACAAATTTTGCAACAATATACACCAGCAACAATGAAGAGAGAATATGAAATTTTGAATTCTCTTGGAGTTGCAGACTTTGAGATAGAATACCTATTTCATGAAAGAAAGAAACTTGAAGCGAATGTAAGTTAAGGGTTAATAATAAAAATCTGAGAAGATAGGAACGTCATTATAAATCCAAGAAAACCTTTGTTAGGTTTTCTGGGTGTTCAAAGAGATATCTGATTTCTTTGACATTTGATGATTGTCCTAATCTTAAAATGCCGCTCATATACACAAATCGTTTATTATATTAGCTCTAAGTCCTATGTTAGTATTTCTACTTTCTCACCATCAAAATAAATAGTGTGCTCTGATTGAGAAACTTTTCCATGTGCTTTTTCAATCAAATGAGAATATTGGCGAACAACTTTTTGAGATTCAAGAAATTTTAATGTGATTAAAGACTTCTTTCCGAATTTTTTAACAATCCAACGAGAAGAGAAAGGAAGGGTTTTGTATTCTTTTTTTATGTAAGCGAGAATTTCTCTTTCATCTTTTTCTCTTACTGCTTTTATTTCATTAAGATTGTATACCCCTGATGGTCCTCCATCGTAAACTTTGCCTTCTCCTGTGGTTGAGAAAGGTTCTATTGCATATATTCCTTCTTGTAATTTATTGCTGTTATTATTGTCATAGTTTGGAATACTTATGCCTGCATGAACAATATATGGTTTTAATTCATGTCCTGCTAAATTTACAATAGAAGCAAAATTATATTTTTTTATTACTTCTGAAACTTTCTTTCCAATTTCTTTTATTTCTATATCCTTTTTTATTACTTTTATTGCTTCTATTAATGCTTTATCAGATGCCTCTATTAATTTTTTATTCTCTTTATTGTCTTCCAAGTCAATTGTGACTGCTGTATCGCATATACATCCTTCTACATGCACGCCTATATCTATTTTTATTAGTCCTGATGCCTTTGTTGTTTCATCAGGAATAGGAGAATAATGAGCTGCAATGTCATCAATGCTTAAATCAACAGGAAATGCAGGATAACCACCCAATTCTATTATTTTATTTTCTATTTTTTCAGCAAGTTCTGTTAATAGCATACCTTTTTTTATTGTTTTTTTACAATATTCTTTTATTTCTCTTGCAATTTTTCCTGCTTTTCTATAGTTAGAAAGTTCTTTTTTATCCATGTTATATACTAAATAAGGAGATATATTTATAAACTAATCTTTTTGTTTAACTTTACTTCTAAATTTAGAAAATAAAGAACATGTTAGAAAAATTATTTGACGAAGTGAAAGAAACTCTTGATTTTGATGTAATAGAGAAAACTATAAACAAAATGTCTGATAAAAAGAGACATGCTGCGATTACTGAGTTCTTATTGAAAAAAGGAATAGGCATAATTGGTGGCCCTGATGAAGAATTAACCTTGGGCGAGAAATATTTTATAGGGATGTTAGCAGGACTTCATAATCATAGAGTTGCAGATATTCAAGAAAAAATCAATTTAGAATACTTTGGAGCAGGATGCAAAAATATCAATTTTTTTGTAGAAAGGGCTGGAGATTATTCTCTGTTCAAGGCAAAAAATTGTTTGTTACAAGCCCCATTAAATAAAACAGGGCAATTTGGAAATTTTGCATTAAATTTTGCTGAGAAGTGTACATCTATTGGAAATTTCAAAGAAAATGCACTTTCAAATGCAAAATATTGTAAAGCACAAGGAGAATTTGGAAATGGTGCTTTAACAAGAGCCAATTCATCTTATGGACAAGGAAACTTTGGTCAGAATGGTTTTAATCATGGAAAAAATTTAATTATTGTAGCTGATAAAATTGGAAGCTTTTATATGCCTATTGAAAGTATTGTTATTTTTAATAGTTGTGGGCAAATTAAATCCCCTCCATATAATCCAAGAGAAACATTAATTATGACAACAGACCCTGAAGCGAGAAGTAAAACATTAACTTATGCGGGTTTAGCACCATTTATACCTGTAAGTTTAGAAGATGTTTCTAAATTAGATATTTTTAATAATTCTTTTAATTCTCAAATAAAAAAATTCTTAGGAGACTATAAGCAACAGATTCCTAAATGGCTTGAAGCAAGAAAGTAAGCTTAGTCCATCTCAAAAAGATAAATTCCTACATTTTCTATTCTTGCGAATCTTGATAAATTTATAATCTGATTACAATTTAAACTTCCTGTATAAGCATAAATTCTTTTTCCAAATTTAACCAGTTCAACATTCTCAGGAATTTTTATATCCACGTTTCTTAAAATTTCTTTTTTTTGTTTTTTATTTAGAAAATCTAGTCTTGTCATATTTTCCTCAATTTCGCAACGAAAAATCCCTCGCTATCATTATCTTGAGGATAGATTCTGTTGCATAATTTAATTCTTTCATCAAAATGTTCGTTGTTCCATTCAACAATCCCAGGTCTTGTTTTTATTGGTAAGTTAACCTTAACTATATCCACCTCAAAGTTCTTTAGAGCAAAATCAATAACCTCTTCGTTTTCTTCAGGAGCATGCGTACAGGTAGAATAAACCAGTTCTGCCCCTGATTTTAACAAAGGAATTGCAGCAGCAATCATTTTTTTCTGCATATTGCTAAGTTTTTCAATTGTTTTTAGGCTCCAGTTTGATAACACTTTTTCAGAACTTCTAATTATTCCTTCTCCTGAACAAGGGGCATCTAATAATATTTTATCAAATTTTGCATTTGCTTTTTCTAATCTTTTGCATAATTGAACATTATCGTTTCTTGTTACAATAATATTCATGCAGGAACATCTTGATAAATTTCCATTTAGAATATGTGTTCTTTCTTGGTTGTTGTCATTTGCTATTATTGTTCCTTTATTATTCATCATCATACTCAATTGCGTTGTTTTCGAGCCAGGAGAAGCACATAAATCAATAATAATATCATGTTCTTTTGGATTTAATGCTATTGGAGACATCATAGAACAGAGTTCTTGAACATAATATTCTCCGTTTTTATGTTCTTGAGAATTTCCTAGTTCTCCAGGAGCAAGTCTATTTTCTATTATCATAATTTCTTTGTTGCTAGCATAAGGAGAAGAGATTTTCCAGCCTTTTGCCTCTAATTTTTTCTTTAAATCAGAAGGAGAAATCTTAATTGTATTACATCTTATAATATTTCTTGTATATTCATTAACAATTTTAACAAAATTAGCATAATCTTTATCACCATCTAATAGTTTCTTCATTCTTTCTTCAAACAAAGGTTTTGGATTATACATAATAGTAATAAAGAAAATAGATTTATAAATATAACAAGATTAGTGGTGACATGAGATTAAAAGGGAGTGAGACAGAAAAGAATTTGCTCAAATCATTTGCAGGTGAGAGTCAAGCTAGGAATAGATATACTTATTTTGCTTCGGTGGCAAAGAAAGAAGGATATGAACAAATCTCTGCAATATTTTTAGAAACAGCTGAAAATGAAAAAGAGCATGCTAAAATTTTCTTTAAATATTTAGAAGGCGGAGATTTAACTATTCAAGCAGATTATCCTGCTGGTAAAATAGGAAAAACAGCTGAAAATTTATTGGCTGCTGCTAATGGAGAAAAAGCAGAATGGGGTAGAATATATCCTAATTTTGAAAAAATAGCAAGAAGAGAAGGATTCAAGGAAATTGCAGATTCTTTCAAGGAAATTGCAGAAGTTGAACAAGGGCATGAGATGAGATATAAAAAATTATTAGTTAATGTTAAATCAAAGAGGGTTTTTAAGAAAGACAAGGTAGTATTATGGAAATGTAGAAATTGCGGTTATATTCATGAAGGAAAAGAGCCTCCTAAAAAATGCCCTGCATGCAAGCATCCACAAGCATATTATGAATTATTTGTTGAGAATTACTAGTTTTTAGAGTTAATCATAAAGACCTGAGAAGAGCAAGCTCGCTCACTTTGTTCGCTCGCTTGAGATAAACAAGAGTTAATAACAAACACTTTTAGATTGTAAGAATGGTATTATAGATTGCAAAATGTTTAATTGCCCTATATCTAAGACTAAGTTCATATATACAAATCGTTTATTACATTAACTACTATTAGATATTAGTATTCACCCAACTTCTTTTGTTTCTTCCCATCTATAGTCTCTTTGAAAATTTCTTTTATATCAATATTGAAAACTTCAAAAATATTTTCAACAGCAGGCAAGATTTGATGATTTGTATAATATTCAATATCGTATTCTCCTTTTTCATCAGGTAATTTTGCTCTTTCTCTAACCAATTGTTTCTTTTTTTCTTTATTTTCAGCAACATAATAAAGAATTAACATACCAACATCAACAGGCATGCCCTGTTCTTTCATTTTTTTAGCAATGGTTACATGGGGATTTTCAGATTTATATTCAGATATTGGTTTTTTCAATTGAGTTTTAATTAAAAGCTCTTCTTTGTCTATTTTTCTATTTTTCAATTTCTTTATAATTTCTTTTACATACTTAAATGAATTTTTTTCATTTCCCTCATTAAGTATCATTTTAAGAATATTATTTTGGACTTCCCTTGCTAAGTCACACCAATCTCTTCTAACTGTCTCAAATCCTCTTATTTTTATTTTTCCATCATAATCAATTAAAGCGTATTTTTTCTTTGCTCCAAATTCTCCTGTTCTTTTTGTTACCCATATCCCTCTTTTGTAGAAATCTTCTAAATCTATTTCCATTATCCCAGGTAAATCCTTATTTATTTTTTCAAGTAATTCAAGAGTTTCTTTTTTATTCTTTTTGTTTAAAGAAAATGCAATAGAATCAGTATCAGAATAAATTACTTGGAATCCATCTTTGTTTATTTTATCAATTGTTTTTTTTGTAAAATCTCTGCTTATAGCTGTTGCAGAAGCAGAAGCTTCTGGGCAATAGTATCTTGCTCCAAAAAATCCTTGATAACCATAAGATGCATTAGCAAGCAACTTGAAAGCATTGCTTCTTGCCTTTTTTATAGGTGTTTTATCTTTGTTATATTCTTGTTTGTATAATTTTCTTTTTTCTATAATATCACTTAACATTTTTGAAAAAAACCCGCTTTTTTTTAAAAAATAAAATTTTTTATCTCCTACATCTACTTCTAAGGAATCTTTCTCTTTCTTATTGAGCAAAGTTGATTTAGACAAATTAAAAGTTACAATTATACTTGGCCAATAACTTGTGAAATCAAAAAAAGCTAAATCTTCATATAAACCTGGAACAGGCTGTAAAACAAAAGCACCTTCATATTTACCTCTTGCTCTTCTTTTTTCTATTTCTTCGTGTATGGGCCTTCGCTCAATAATTTCATTAAATCTATGCAAGTGATGAATAATATAACTTTCAACTATTTGAGCCATGCCATATCTATTCATATTGTATAAGGGTTCATGAACTATTCTTGTAAACTCTTTTAAATCAGGCCAAGATTTTTGAAATAACTTATAGGCAAGCAAGGAATCCTGAAGATTATAATCAAAATAGTCTTCCCAGTCTTGTTTTTTTAAATCTTCTGTATCTGTTTCATGCCTTTTTCCAAAATCTAATTTTTTCTCTCCAAGAAGTTCAGAAGAAACTTCATTTAAACTTAAAGTTTCACTTTGAAGATATTGCGAATAATAGGTTTCTATGAATCTCAATAAATCTATATGAACTCTGCCCTTTATTTTTGAAGAAGTTTCATTTCCTCTTGTAAAAAGTATTTTTGAATTATCTCTTGCTAATTTTAAGTTTATTTTTAATTTTTCAGCTCTTGCCCTTATATAAGGCAAATCAAAGCCATCTGAAAAATATCCTGTTATAATGTCAGGGTTTATTTTTTTTATATATTCTTCAAATTTTTCTAGCATTTCTTCTTCATTTTTACAATATTCAACAAAATCTTTTTTGCTTTTGTGCTTCCATGTTAAAACTTTCTTGAAATCGTTAGAAACAAGAGAAATCATTAGAATTTCTCCCTTACCTATCTCCAAATCATTTGTTTCTATATCAAATGCAAGAACTTTTGGAGAAAATTCTTCTTTTTCTTCATTTGAACTATAAACTTTATTTAATTTGAAAACAAAATCAACATCAAGAACGTCTATTATGCCCCCAAAATCATTTTTAGTAATAAACTCTACGTCTAAGTCATACCAAAATAGGGGTTTTAATTTTTTTTCAAGAATATACCTTGTTACAACATTAATATCTCGTTCTTTTGACTCAAAATCTTTATCATATGCATGAATTTTTTCTTTTATATCAGACATCTTATTATGTTCACAGAATATCTTTATTGCTTTGACTTCTTTTTCAAGAAAATTCTTAGTAATTATTTCAGATTTTTCAATTTCTTTTATTCCATTAATTTCTTTAATTAGTTTGTTTGGATTTTTAGATAAAATATAAAAGAAGTCTGTTGTTTCGTCTATTAGACAGCAAGACTTCCCCTTGCCATCTCGTCCATATATTTTTATATAGGTTTTTCCATCCATGTCAAAGTAATCATAGTCTATAGGAATAAAGCTTATTTTCATAGTATTTTTTAGCTAAATTCTTTTATTAATCTTGCTTATGTATTGTTGTCATTGTTAGGGGGTTACAAATAGAAAGATTTATAAACACCTTTTTCTATTATTGATTATGACAAACAAAACGAGTGAAAACATTAAAAGAGCACTAGTTGTTGGAGGAGTTTTCCTTTTGTATTCAGCGATATCTAGAATTCCTTTTATAAGAGACTCAAATGAAGGGCTTAATAGAAGTAGAATAATTAGTCAAGCTCAAGTAGAATCACAAGAAAGAATGAATCCTGAACAAGCAACAATATTCTATCAAGGAAAAACTCCAAGATATGTTGAATTAGGAAATAATATTTATCAAGTAAATCCAGTAATGGGTGCTACAAGTGATCTTAAAATAATGAGCCCTGAAGTTAAAAAATTTTACAATTATGATAGATTAAAAAATTTAGCTTATGATTTAAATGGTGGGGAATATGGTGTAAGAACAGATAGAGTAAGAAACACTATTGGAGCTAAAACAGATTATAATACAAAATCACCTCAATTAAAAGGGCTTGTAGCAAAAACAACAAGTCTTACAGACTAAATTTTAGGATACTAAGAAAAAAATGAAAATAAACACATTATTCAAGATATTAGGGGTATATCCAGCTATGAAGCCTAGATTGGAACAAAAACCAGAACCTATAGCAACCTGCGGGGGGCAGGGTTCTCGAATAGCTTCTGAGATGCTTTTAACTCAGAAAAAAGTTAATGAACATAATGCTAGAGAAATAAAATCAGAATACCTTCTTGGATATGAAGCAAGAACAGAGTGGGATGGTGAGAAAAAAACAGGAGAAATATCTATCTTTGCAGTAAGTGAAGATAAAGCAAGAGAGACTCTGAATAATTATTTTGGATTGATAAAAGTATTTGAATCTGAAATTAAATATGTAAAGAGAAAATAAAATGACAAACCTAACTTATGTTTTAAAAAGAGACCATGATGGGGAACCATTTCCAATTTCTGAATACCCAGTAACATTAGAAGTAGGAAGAGATAGGAAAAAAAACGATGTAGTTACAGATGATCCTATGGCTGGACCATCACATTTTTTTATTTATCAAGATAGAAATGGAAAATGTTATTTAGTAGATAGAGGATTAGGAACAGTTGTTAATAGAACTTTAGTTCAAGGAGATAGAATGGAAATAGAAAATGGGGCCGAAATAGCTTTTAAAAGCGGAAATAAAGTTATGTATACTCTTAAAGCATGTACTCAAGTACAACAAGGAGCTTAAAATGCATAAAACTTATGAAGAGAGACTAAGAGAAGGATTATCAAGACAAGACGCTGTTATGTATGCAAGAGCCTGTTTAGGATTAGGAACAGAAGGTGAAGAAGACCCTGTACTTTTTGAAACAGGATTGGAATTAATAGCTTTGGAAGAAAAAGAAAATAAAAAATTATCTAAGTTAAGAGAAGGATTAGAAGCTGTTACTCAATCTAGCCCAACTCCTCAACAACCACAAGAAAGAGTATTTCATTCTGAAGCAGAAAAATATGAAGCTTTTCTTCATGAAACAAGAGACAAGAATATTGATACAGAAGCTTGGGGCAAGCACTATGATGCAAAAGTAAAACTCTTAAAAGACTATTTTCCAAGTAGATTTGGAAAAGGTGCAAGACAAGATTTAGATGCTAAAAAATATGAAGCAAAAAGTCTAGGATATATTTTTCATCAGTTATTTAAAGAGGCTAAAAAATATAACGGTAAGTAACAAAATTTATAATTAGTTCTTTCTATATTCATTCATGGGATTATACAACTTTCTTTTTGGAAAGAAAGTTCTATGAATCAAAGAAAACAAATTTCTAAAAGATAAATTAATAAATCTCTTTATCTTTTATGTTTTATGGGATTAAATATAGCTGAAATTGTTCCAAGAACAAGTTTAGAATTTTCTGAATTAAAGGGAAAAATTATAGCCGTAGATGCTTTCAACACAATATACCAATTTTTATCAACAATAAGACAGCAGGATGGAACACCTTTGATGGATAAAAAAGGAAATATTACTTCTCATATATCAGGATTATTTTATAGAAATCTTGCTTTATTGCAAGAAGGAATAAAACTTGTTTATGTTTTTGATGGGTTGCCTCCTGAACTAAAGAAAAAAACAAACGAGAGAAGAGCAGAAATAAAACAAGAAGCAAAAGTAAAATATGATGATGCAAAATCAAGAGAAGATTATGAATCCATGAGAAAATACTCACAACAATTAACAAAAATAGACCAGAAAATAATAGATGAGAGCAAAGAATTATTAGAAGCAATGGGCATATGTGTTCTTCAGGCACCTGGTGAAGGAGAAGCACAGGCAGCTTATCTTGCGAAAAAAGAAAAAGTTTATGCTGTTGCTTCACAAGATTATGATTCTTTATTATTTCAAGCACCAAGATTAATTCAAAATTTAACTTTGGCAAGAACAAGAAAAACAGTTTCTGGTGTTGTTCATATTTCTCCTGAAATTATTGATTTACAAGAGGTTTTAAACAATTTACAGATAAGTCTTGACCAATTAATATGCTTAGGAATATTAGCAGGAACAGATTATAATCCAGGGGGAATAAAAGGAATAGGGCAGAAAAAAGCTTTAGATATAGTAAGAAAGAATAAACAGCCATATTTAATTTTTAAATCAGTAGAAGAATTAATAAATAATCTTCCTGGAGAAAGAAAATTTAACTGGGAGGATATATATGAATTATTCCACAAGCCTGCTGTTAAGGATTTTGAGATAGAGTTTCCTAAATTTGATGAAGACAAAATAAGAAAAATCCTATCAGAAAAGGATTTTTCAGAAGAACGAATTAAGTCTGGATTAGGCAAGATGGATGAGGCAAAAAAGAAGGGGCAACAGAAGACGTTGTTCTGAAACAACGTCTTTTTGAGATTTATTGTTGTTAATGTAACTAATCTGAATTTGTAGGAACGGTATTTCCAAGATAGGGCAATTATATATTGACTATAAAAATTTATAAATGTTGATTGCCATCTAAAATTATGAAAAAGGGTTGGATTATTTTATTTTCTTTTGTCTTACTATTCTCACTAATTTTTCTAATAAAATTAAATATTGTTAAAGCGCAAGATGAATTGCCAGGATTGCCTATATCAACAGGACAAATGGAACAGATTGAAAATTTATCAAATAGTCTCCCTAGTAAATGGGAATATTTGCAAAAAGAATGGAAAACTATATTGACAAAAAATAAGGTTATG
>Ga0265292_1002665_pt1 | contig 12004 bp, 11 predicted proteins | sample Munlanlewell296A_FD_189080 | JGI IMG/M metagenome (GOLD analysis project Ga0265292, IMG submission 189080) | Leachate microbial communities from a municipal landfill in Southern Ontario, Canada - Leachate well 296A | ecosystem: Engineered > Solid waste > Landfill > Unclassified | place: Canada...
AGCGATGGCCTTGATAAGTTCCACCTGCTTGGGGCGCAGACCGTCGAAGATGGTCTTCACATCGGCGGTCTTCATGTTCGGTTCGAAGTCATCCAGTAAGGCATCGTAAGGATGCTCGAAATTCGGGAAGAACGAGGCGTATTCCTGGCGCAGGGCGACAATCTTCTCCAGATGCGGACGGAAGATGGAGAAATTGGATTTGGCCCGGGCTTCCACCCAGGCTTGTTGACCGAGGGTGGTCGCCTGCGAAAATTCGACAACGTGTTTGGTCGGCACACGGATGGCTTTCTCGTAGCCGCGGGCGGTCACTTTGACCAGCCGGGCATCGTCCAAATTCGGGTCGAGGCTGGCCGCGTACGGCTTGAGTTCATCAAGCAATTTGCCCAGTTCGGGCGAGGTGACGCGCTCGTGCACCAGGCGTCCGAGTAACGCCAGTTGATTGCCGCGCGCTTCCGCTCCGCCCGGCGGCATGTAGGTCTGCTGGTCCCAGCCAAGCAGGGCTGCTGTATAGCTCAAGTCTGAGATTTCGGACAGAATGGTCTTGAGTTGTTCGATTTTCTTCTCCATGAAGTCTCCTGTGGTAAGTGACTAAATAAAGGTTGCCCCTATTTTACATCATGTTTCGTGGTCAAAGGTTGTAATACCAGTTCAGCATCACTTCGTGCGCCACAGCCGGAACCGCGGCGTAACTATAAAGCCGGATTTCCCCCAATTGACAACCCATGCGCTGATAGAAGCGACAGGCGGGAACATTGACGTTTTGCGTCTCGACTTTCATCTTCTGGCAACCGCGCTTTCTGGACCATTCGGCTGCGTACCGGAAAAGCGGGATTCCCACTCCCCGATACGCAGGCTGCGAGCGAAGGTCCCACAGCACCGCAAGGTCATGCCGGGCTACAAGCATGAAATCCCCGGTGGTATCGAACGCCACGGCTGCCGCGCCAACCAGTCTCTCACCATCCATCGCCAGAAAGAAGCCCCAGTGGGTTACGTCGAACAGTTTCGGCCAGTCGGTGGAGTATTCCCCATACGTGTCGTAATCCTTAGCGTAAGGCCTCTCCACCGGGACCTGGCGCAGAAGCATCCCGCCCAGACCGCCGTCTACCAATTCGACTTGCAGGGTGGATTTCACCTCAAACTTGATTGGTACACTGGCATAATCCGCAAGACGGTCGGTACCGATTTCGACAATTTGAACAGCCATGGCTGGTCCTACAGGGTACTGCGTAAATATTTGAACCCGAATCATCGTTTTTTCCTTACTTTTTGGCCGCTTCAGTTCATAAATTTATGCGAGCAGTAAAAAAGTCTCCGGCATCTTTGGGATGCCGGAGATAATTGTACTGCCATCTGGCTCAAGGTCAGCTTATTCGTACCGCAGCGCTTCCACCGGCTCCAGACCGGCGGCACGGTTGGCCGGGTAAATTCCGAAGAACAGGCCCACTGCCGCCGAGAAGAGCGTTGCCAGCAGGATGGCATTCAGGCTGATGGCCGGATTGAAAGGAGTCCCGGAGGCTGCCGCGATGCGTCCAACGATAAAACCCAAAAACCAGCCCAGCAGGATGCCGATCATACCGCCTATCAGACTAAGCATGGACGACTCGATCAGAAACTGGATGAGGATGTCGCGCTTGCGCGCTCCCAGTGCCTTGCGCAGGCCGATTTCACGCGTCCGCTCGGTGACGGACACCAGCATGATGTTCATGATCCCGATCCCGCCCACCAGCAGGGATATTCCAGCAATCCCACCCAGAAAAATAGTGAAAACACCGGTCACCGTCGAGGCGATGGAGAGAAAATCCGCCTGCGAGAAAACCGTAAAATCATCTACACCTACAGGCGTGCGGTGGCGCTGGCGTAAAATCTGTTTCACTTCGTCGGTGGCAAGCGGAACTGCCTGTGCGCTGACTACCTGTACATAGAGTTGATCCACTTCATTCAGAGCTGAGCGATGGATCAGACGTGTCTGTGCGGTGGTAAACGGGACGATGACCTGGTTATCCTGGCTGCCAAACATCCCACCGCCCTTGGATTGCAGGATACCCACAACACGAAAGGGCTGCCCATTAATCCTTATGGTCTCGCCGACAACACCATTACGGCGGCCAAATAACTTGTCCGCTACACCCGGGCCAATCACCACCGCCGAGGCGTTTCCCTGAAGATTGTCCTGGGTCAGGAAATCGCCCTCGAGCAGGGAATAATTCTGCATGATAAAATACTGCGGCGTGGTACCGGTCACGCTCACACTCATCGTTTGACCGCCAGCAGTAACATCGCCCCTGCCCTCAATAATTGGCGCAACCGCCAGAACATCGGGTGCAGCAAATGGATCTGCGATCGCCTGGGCATCACCCAGGGTCAGGGGCTTGGGGTTGCGTACCTCCTGAGTCTGATTACCCGAAGAGACAAAAAGCAGATTAGTGCCAATACCACTGATCGCGCCGGTAATTGTATCTTGTGCACCCTGTCCGATCGCCAACATGGCAATCACCGCACCCACACCAATGACAATGCCCAGGATGGTTAAACCGGAACGGAGTTTATTTCCGTTCAGAGTTTCCAACGCCTCGATAATGGACTGTCCGATGTTCATTTCTTCTCCTCGACCAGCCCGTCGCGCAGGTGGATGATACGCTGGGTTTGAGCGGCAATAGCCGGGTCATGGGTAACGATGATCAATGTGGTTCCGTTGTCACGGTTGAGGGCGAACAGAATTTCTAGAATCTCTTTCCCAACTTTGGAATCCAGGTTCCCGGTCGGCTCATCAGCCATGATAATGGCAGGGTTATTGACCAGTGCCCGCGCAATCGCGACACGTTGCTGCTCACCGCCAGAGAGTTCCGTCGGTCGGTGCGAAATACGATTACCCAATCCCACCGACTCAAGCGCAGCGCGCGCCCGCTCTTTTTTGTCCGGTATCTTCCCGGCATAACGGAGCGGCAGTTCTACATTGGCCAGCGCCGTCGTGCGCGAGAGCAGGTTGAAAGATTGGAAGATGAAACCAACTTTGCGATTGCGGATATCAGCCAGTTGGTCGTCGCTAAGGGTTTCAACCGCTTCCCCATCCAGGATATATTTACCGGAGGTGGGCAGGTCAAGACAGCCGAGGATATTCATCAGCGTGGATTTGCCGGAACCGGACGGTCCCATAATGGCCACCACTTCCCCGCGCTTGATATTACACGAAACGCCCGCCAAAGCGCGCACCTCGACCTCACCCATTTGATAAACTTTCGTCAAATCCTCGGCGAGGATTACCCAGTCCTTTGCCATGCTATCCTCCACCAAACATACGTCCGGGGCCGCCACCTTGACCAGGTGTGAAATTCGCCGGGGGATTCAAAACCAGCACATCACCGGCAGAGAGGTCACCGGAAGTCACTTCGCTCATCGTATCGTCCGAGGCGCCCAGCGTGACCGGGATCTCTAACAGTTGCCCATTGCGCAGGACGTATACCACGCGTTGACTATTGACCAGATGCACACCCCGGTTCGGGACCAGGAGCACGTTTTCCAAAGACTGGATGGTGATCGTCACCGACGCAGTCATGCCTGGTTTGACATCTGCATCCGGGTCGGTCAACTCAACCGTAACGCTAAAATTGACCACGCTCTGTACTGACGTACCCACCCGCGATACGTCAACCACTTTGCCGTGATATTCACGTCCGGTGACGGCATCAAACGTCACCAATGCAGGCTGATCAACCGCCACACTGTTAATATCCACTTCGGAGACTTGCACATCCACCAGCAAGCGCGAGAGATCGTCCACGCGGAAACCCGAAGTACTGGTGGAAACCTGGTCACCAACCATTGGGTCGGCCACGGTGACTGTCCCGGCAAAGGGGGTCATTAAGCGGGAAAAATTGATTGTCGCCTGGGCAGCATCCACGCGCGCCTGGGCCGCAGCCACATCGCTCGGGTCCGGGCCATCTTTCAAACGGGTCCATTCACGCTGGGCATCTTCCAATTGCGCCTGTGCCAAATCCATATCTGCCTGGGCTTTTTGAATGTTGGTGGTGCTGGGGCCCTGGAGACCATTCAGATTGGCTTGTGCGGCCGCCAATGACTGGCGCGCATTATATAGAGTCGTATAAGCTTGAGCTTTCCGCGCGTCATCATCTGGCAGATCACTCAAGGCATTATAGGCATTCTGCGCCTGGTTCAGCTGGTTCTGGGCAATCGTAACCTTGGCTTGCAAATTTTGAACGTCAGCCGTAGCTGCTCCATGACTTTGGGCTATCAACATATCAAGAGTGGCCTTGGCCTTGTTATACGTCTGTTGTGCATTTACCAGGTTCAATTGCGCCTGGGCGCGCTGCGTACTCGAGTGGAGCACGCTGTCTAGGTTTCGTTTGGCAGTCACCAGGTCCGCCTGGGCCAGGACAACATTTTGAGCAAGAGATGTAGTGGACAGGAATGCCAGAACATCTCTGGCCAGAACCCGATCGCCCACGCTCACATTGACGGTCTCGACCGTACCGCTCGTCTGCCAATTGATGATGGCCGTCTGGCTGGCACGCACGTTGCCAGTGGCGCCGATCGTTGCCGTCAAAGGTCCGCGTTCAATGGTCGTTGTCTGATATGAGCTGGCTGCATTTGCACTCGCACGCGCTCCAGAGATGACTACATACAGCACAACCGCCAGGACAACAAAGGCGATAATCAACCAGATTTTTGCTTTCCTGCTCATGCGCCCGATGAGACTCTTCGACTTACCCGATTTATCTTTTGCTTCAATATTATTTGCCATTCTATTCCTCCAAAAGTGGTTTTAATGTCCAGGGTTCACCTGAACCGAAGTGAGACAAAATCATTGCGCCTATTCCAAGGCTGGTGAAAAACAGGAATAAGAGTGCACCGAGCACGGGGATCCGGCAAAGCGCTACAATGATCAACAGACCAAGCAATAGTGCATGTATTGGAGAACCTTTCTGCCATCCGGCACGCCGCAAGAGGCTGCGTCCAATGGCATACGCCAGGGCCACCAGACCCATGAGGCCGACCACAAACAGAATCCCGATCAGCAGGATCGTTAATGGGAACGTCCCGATCATCAACGCCGAGCTGATGCCGACAACCAGCACCAGGATCCCGATCAAAAAACCGAACAAAGCCAGCCGCAGAAACTTTCCGGAGAAAGAATCTGCCACGCGGCGTACGCGCTCCGGGGCAATGTACAGAGCCAGGATTCCGCTAATTCCTAATGTGAACAACGCACTAAGCGAAGAAACGAGATTCCCCGGCCGTCCCGGTAAGGAATGCTCCGACTGCATTTGCCCGATTCCCCAGCTGGCAGGGAAGGCAAAGTAAGGGGCAAAACGGTCAGCCAATAAAGACATGGCAACCAATAAACCCAGGGAAAGAATGATCAGTAAAACAACGATCCATTTCCAGCGTTTCATGCTTTTGCTCCTTTACTTACTGAACCAGTATTCTGCGGTATTAACTGTCCCAGGATAAGCAAAACACTCACAGATAACACCGCCAGTCCCAGCCAGGCCGAGGTACTGATCGGCGCGGCGATATTACTTTGCATACCGGTAACGCCATTCCACGCATAATTGACGTATGACTCAAGCCCGGCCAGCGCTACCCGCATCCACTCCGTGAGCACCGTCAGGGCGGAACCGGAAAGGTTGGTAGATACCGCCAGCGTGGAGACTAGGGGTGAACTCAGCCACAGACCACCCGCGGCCAACACAAGGCTGGCTCCAAGTTGAATGCCCATTCGGCGGCGGCGCTGTGCCTGTATATACCGGAGTACCCGATCTGTAATGCCACCTGTAGGGGACTCAGACGGGAGGCGGAGCAATAACCGGTCTAATGGATCATTCTTTCCCATATAGCTCCTCCAGTTTTTTACTCAAGACAAGTTTAGCCCGGCGCAAATGCGTGCGGATTGTATTCACCGGCAGGTTCAGCGCAGAGGCAGTTTCATCGTAACTCAGACCTGCATCGTAACGCAGCGCAATCACTGCGCGGTAATGTGGCGGCAATTCTTCAGTCGCTTTCGCCAGGGCTTGCAAGAGTTCTGCCTCCTCCAATTGCATTTCCGGTGTCAGTAGTTCACCGGAAAGAGTTGCACTTTCTTCATCCAAATCACCAGGCAAAACCCAGCGTTCCTTCCGCCAGGCATCCCGTACCAGGTTGGCAGCTATTGTTACCAGATAGGGAAAGAAGCGGCGATCCTCCTGGTAACGCGGCAGCGCTTGCCAGACACGCCAGAATGTTTCCTGGATCGCGGCTTCCGCATCCTCGGAGTTGCCCGTCATGCGCCGCACCACCCGGAACAAATCGGGAGTGAAAGCATATACCAGTTGCTCGAATGCATTTGACTCCCCGGCACGCGCCCGGCGGATTAAATCCTGTTCACTTGCGAAGGTCATCTCCATATAACAGCACGCTTGAGGGGCAAAAAAGTTTCACCGAACCGTCCCGCCCATAGCAGAACTTGTTCAGAACAACTGGATGATTTTACTCCGCGAATGTCAAAGTCGATAGCATGACATCCCGGCTTCTAACAGAAGTTTGACATCCCATGACATTGTGATTATCGTCGCAATCAATGGTGACATATAAGCCTGTATACACAGCCCAAGTTTGAGTATGATACATATCAAAATAGTACGAGTTTGTCGGTATCGGCAGGAGAGTTACGTATGCAAACAATCCCAAGTGAATTTCTGGAAATTGACCGCAAGGCACGCGTCTACATGCCTTATCAGGACTTGTCGCTGCGGCCCCCTACGGAACGCGTCTGCGACTTTGGCGATGTGGTTATCCCGCTCGATTCCGACCGTGCCATGCTGGAGGCATCCCGCTGTATTCACTGTCCCGACCCGGCCCCGTGCATGCTGGCCTGCCCGTGCCACAACGATATCCCATCAGCCATTTGGCTGATCGAGCAGGGGAGCTATGTTGAAGCCGCCCAACTCTACCGCCAGACATCCTCTCTGCCCGAGATTTGCTCACGCGTCTGCCCGCATGAACAACTCTGCCAGGGCTCTTGCGTGCTGAACAAGACCCATGAGCCGGTTCTTTGCGGCCCGTTGGAAACCTTCGTAACCTGCTACGAGCGCAAAACCGCGGGAGTAGCCATCCCCGTCGGCAAGCCGACCGGTAAAAAGGTCGCCATTGTCGGAGCTGGACCCGCAGGTCTGGGCTGCGCTGAAAAACTACTTGAACAAGGACATTCCGTTACCCTCTTCGACTCCAAGCCTGCTCCTGGCGGCCTGCTGGTTTACGGGATCCCGAATTTCAAACTCGCCAAGGAAGTTTTCTTTTGCCGCTGGGGCGATTTCGAAAAAGCCGGGGCCAAATTTGTCGGCAATACTTTCATCGGCAAAGACAAAACAATTGACGATTTGTTCAAAGAAGGTTTCGAAGCCGTCTTCGTCGGCGTCGGCACCGGCATTGACGCCAAGATGGAAACTCCCGGCGAGGATTTGCCCGGTGTTTACGAAGGGACCGATTTCCTGATGCGCGCCAATACCGAGCTTAATCTGCTCCCCGAGGGCAAACGCGAGCGCCCGGTTCTCGGCAAGCGCGTGGTGGTTATCGGCGGCGGCGACACGGCCTCTGACTGCTTGCGCTCCGCCTTACGCCTGGGCGCGGAAGAAGTGACCTGCGTCTACCGCCGCACCGAGAAGGAAATGCCAGGCGGTCGCAAAGACCGCAAAATGGCGAAAGAAGAAGGCGCCAAATACCGTTTCCTCACTCAGCCGGTCAAGTTCATCGCCGGAGAGGATGGACGCCTGACCGCCATCGAGTGCATCGAAATGATACTCGGCGAACCGGACGCCAAGGGCCGCCGCAAACCAGTCCCGGTGGAAGGCTCCAATTTCTCCATCGCAGTCGACACTGCGATCAAAGCCCTCGGCTACTGGCCGGACCCGGTGATTGGTAAGACTACTCCCGGACTCGAAGTCCACGATTGGGGTCTCATTACCGTGACCGATAAAGAGACCGGCGCCACCACCCGCGAGGGCGTTTTTGCCGCCGGCGACGGCGTTACCGGCGCCGACCTGGTGGTAACCGCCATGGTCGGTGGGCGCAAAGCAGCCGGTGCAATTGATGAATATCTGAAAACGAAAAAATAGCCCCCAATAAAATAAAAATTCCCGGCCTTCTCGACGCCGGGAATTTTCTATACAGCCTCAGATTACGGAGGGCCGCCCCAATCGGAGCCCAGGGCCACGACGATATCCTCCGGGGCATCCGGGTTGAAATCCACAATAATCTGACTCATGCTATTAAACTGCATCATTGCCATCAAATACTGCATTGCGTACGGCTTCCCCGCATGGACGATTATGATCGTCCGGTCGGGGAACGGGGAGTAATACTTGTCGGGATAATCGCCCGTATTGCCAAAATCGATCACATTCATGCCCTGAGTTGTCAGGTAGTCGGAAGTCAGCGCTGCCATACCGCCCACGCCAGTACCATTGATGACCACTACGCGCGCCGCTTCGGCTTGCATCTTCTCTTCGACCATACCAGACGCCATCGGTTGCATGGTGCCGCTGCTGAAAATTTTATCCACCAGTTCGCGGATCTTATCGGGATAGGGCCGCAGGATGGCTAATTGCTGACCGTTGAGATCATAGAAGCCATCTTGCATCATGGTGTAATCAATCACACCCTTTTGAATATTTTCCAGCGGAATATCCTTTGCCAGCATTGCCAATCGCTTGGCGTCGTTCAGGGATAGGTTCGTATCAATCCCTCCCGAAAGCTCATTATAAAGTGTGAGAGCCTGGGCCATCAGGTTCAAAAAATTTCCCCGTGCAAGCACTTTATCGCGGATAGCCAGGATGACTTGCTGCTGGTGCTGGGCGCGCTCCACATCGCCGCCCAGAACACCCTGGCTTACATCACGAGCACGAGCATAGGCCAGGGCTTCCGAACCATTTATACATTCGTAGCCAGCCTCGAGGGTGGCTGTGTTATGCGGGCCAAGCGGGTCAATGATGATCTCATACGGAACATCAATACAAATCCCGCCAATGGTATCCACCATTTTCTCGAAGGTCTGAAAATCCACACGCGCATAATACTGGATCGGGATTCCCAGGAAGCTTTCAACCGTTTTCATCGCCAGACCAGGGCCGCCACCGGGTAGAGAATATCCCTCGCCAAAGGCATACGCATTATTGATTTTGCTATAGCCAAACCCGGGAATATTGACCCACATGTCGCGCGGAACAGAAAGCATTCCGCCCGTTTTGGTCACCGGGTCAATCGTCAGGAGAATCATCGTATCCGAGCGCGGCGCGCCCTGGCCAATTTCCCAGTCGCGGTAGTCCAGGCCGATGAACAGGATGGTCACCCGGCTGGCGCCATCCCAGGGTGGCGGCAGTTCAACTTGGGGCGCATTGGTAGTCGGTATGTTTTCACCTGCAACCGGTGTCCCTTCGGGGTTCGTCACCGGACCCGTTGTCTGCCCCGCACAAGTGGACGGCGGAATTCCCGCTAGAGCAGTCAGCCGCCAGCACGCCACAAAGTCGCGCAGAAAGATAAACAATCCCACCGCAATGACCAGTCCCACCCCCATCCAGATAAACTGGCCGGTCGTCGGGCGTTTCAGTGTTCGGATTTTATTCAGGAAATCGAACTTCTTATCAACCATCTCACTTCATGGGCGGCGGCACAGGCAAGTCTTTCTCGGCCACTTTGACCCACTTATCTCCTTCTTCGATGAGCATCACCGGAATGTCTTCCACGATCGGGTACTTACGCCCGCAATCCTGACAGACCAACCACGTCTCTTCATAGATTTTGAGCAAACCATCTTTTTCGCGGACACAAGCCGGGCAGCGCAGGATTTCGAGTAAATCTTTGTTTATCATGTTATTCTCCAATTCCAGGGACAACAGACGGCTATTTTACCACGCCTAATGGCACAAACCCTGGGCCACCAGCGCCTGTGGGTTTTCCGTACCCGGGCCGTATTGATAGACCGCCTGCGATGGTTGATATGAGGTCTGGAAGGTTTCGTTGATGATCGTCTGTCCGGAGGCGGTTTGGACCTCTCGCGTTACGGTAATATCCGCGCCATCAGCAGGATAGTCCACCTGTTTACAGGTACCTGCCGGGAGGTCCGCGTTTTCCTCGAAGAGCGGTTCCGGTGCAGGCACAACATTACGTAAACCGAGATTCTGCCACTGCACCGTCCGGCCATCGTTCGTTGAATAGAATTTCCACTCCAGGCTCATTTCATCCCGATCGAAGTACGTCTCCATCAACAGCCAGGTGGGCCGATCGTTGGTAAACTTCAAGTCCACCAACGGGAAGTAAACAGTGGCATCCAGACCCGCCAGGGCGGGATTGGTTCCTCTGCCCGGGCGTTGCTCATAGTAGAAGACGCGAAAAGCATGGGCGTGTCGTTCGACAATCGGATAACCGGCAAAAAAGACCGTCCGGAACAAGGTGGTGCTGACCTGGCAGACTCCGCCGCCCACACCGGTGATGGTACGGCCGTTGTAAATGATAAGCGCTTCGGCGTAACCGTTATCCAGTGAAATATCGCTCAACACATCACCCATCGAAAAGGTGGTGTTCGGCGGAATCAGCAAACCGTGAAACTGTTTGGCGGCAGTCTCAATATTTTGAAGCCGCGCATCGCTGGAATCGCGAAAATAGGTGGTGTTGTAATAGCCATCCGAAACCAATTCGGTGATCCCCAGCGACTGCGCCGTGGCATCATTACCCACTTCTGGCAACGCGGTAGCCAGTGCAAGCGCTATGTTGTGCTCACCCGCCTGCAGACCGGTCTGAACAGCCTCTATCGTAGCAGCAATATCCAGCGATCGACCCACTACCGCGTCCACCTCAAGAATCAATTGACGTGTGTTGCTGCCGGGAACATCGTCGAAAGTAAAACGCGCATTTTGCGGCGCGCGGTTCATCAGCGGGGCGATCTGCCCCAGGAACTGTACCAGCACCTGGGCATCGGCCGAAACCTGGTATTGCCAGCCCGCATCGGTTTGCACGCGGCCAACCGTCAACATACCTGCCAGGAGAGACGGCTCAATCGTCCACGGGCCGGGATCGCCAGGTTGGACATCGGGAACGTTTAGCGTCAGCGGAGCGCTCAAGATCTGGCGGAGAGTTTCGGCTTGCGCCGAGGCATCCAGCACCACCGGGGACAGTTCCTCGACGACCAGTTGCACTTCCCCATCCCGGAAGGCCGAGAGTTGTGTCAAAAGGTTGGCAAGTGTGGCATCCACATTGATTAATCGCCCGGTCTGGCCCTGTGTGTAGACGACTTCCGTCCCGTTCAGGTGCAGGTCGGTCTCTATCACTGGCTGGTCAATCTGGGCGGCAATATTCTGGAGATAAGCGTGGGCCACGCGTGCGTCGAACACGATGACAGGTTTCAGGTCCAGCCCGCCCTGCCAGGCATTGAGCTGACCGGCCAGGTCAGTGAACAATCCGTCCTGGCGTCCAACGTTGTAAGCACTCTGGATACTGGTCCCGGCATCGAAAACCATCCCCAGCTCGGCCGGCGTCGCCACCCAGACCCGGTCCCCGTCGCGGAAAACGACCTGACCGCTGGTCGGATAAGTAAGACGCTGGCTGAGATCGGCTGTGGCCTGCTCCGGTGTCATGTTGGTAAGATCCACACCCGCCATCGTGATTCCGGGGAAAACACGACCGGCATAAAGCAGTTGGTAACCGCCTGTAATCAGGCCGATAGCCAGTAAAAATAGAAGCAGGCCGCCAATCAGGGCAACCAGAATTTGAAGTGAGGCAGGGGAACGCTGGGGACGAGGAACAGAGACGAACGACATTGCCAGTGATTATACACCTGCGAAAGGAACCTTGTATCAAAACGATTCGGTTCTCTGGAAATCGCCGTGGCGATCAGGTAAATAGGGGGTGTTGGGCGGGCTTCGCCCGCCCAACACCCCCATACGGACTCAACAATCTTGTCAAGGGTAGCGACCCGACCCAACAAAAAATAATGAAAAGACGAGACAGATGATGGAAA
>Ga0265292_1002666_pt1 | contig 12003 bp, 15 predicted proteins | sample Munlanlewell296A_FD_189080 | JGI IMG/M metagenome (GOLD analysis project Ga0265292, IMG submission 189080) | Leachate microbial communities from a municipal landfill in Southern Ontario, Canada - Leachate well 296A | ecosystem: Engineered > Solid waste > Landfill > Unclassified | place: Canada...
GCGAGGAGCGAGTCGAACGTGGACGCGTACGCAGCAGCGTCCACGCCGTTCTTGTTGAACTCGTTCTCGAGCACGATGAAGACGGGCGCACCGCCCATCTTGGTCTTCACGTGGTCCACGAGCGTTTGTGTCATGCTGTCCCACTGGGCACGGCTCTTGCCGCTGCAGCCGTTGCTGATGCACGATGGCGAGATGCTGTCGCCCCAGTAGTACCAGTAGAGGAGGGGTGTGGTGCCCGCCGCCTTGGCGGTCGAGAGCGCATTGTCAAGGCCGCCCCAACCTGAGGTGGCCATCCACGGGCCCACCCAGTAGCTGGCGTACGAAGCAGGCGCGCCGAGCTTCCCGAGTTCAGCAATGCTGTTCGCGTCCATGCCCAGGGGCACGGTCGCCGTCGCGGCCGCAGCCGCGGGAGTCGGTATCAAGATCGTCAGGAACGCCGCCGCGACGAGCGCGGCGACGAGCCTTTCCATGTGGCCTCCGAGTGCCATGCTCCGAACTCGGGACGCGGGGCCCCATAGTTGGCCGGGCCATCGTCACAGAGCCACTCCGACGGATCTCCAGGAACGCCACTCCGCCGGTGCGGCGCCCAGTTATGTCGGTGGTTGCCCGTAAGGTAGGCGACTTCCTTCGGTCATCGCACGAGAACCCTTTTCCTCCAAGACGAACGAGCAAGCACGGAACCGATCTTGTCAGAGACCGATGTCGGCCCAAGCGCATCCATCCGGCGTCGCCAGGAAGGAGAAGGCGACGTGAAGGAGCTGCGCGTCAAGATCGACGTCAGCTATCATCTGAAACTCCACGCGCTCAAACTCCTCCGTAACAAGCGGATGAGCGACGCGATCGAGGAAGCGCTCGACTACTACTTCGAGCACGTCGTTCAAGCGGGCGGCGACCTCAACGAACCCAGTACGGGCGATCAACTCAAACGCATGTTCTAGCTCTGACGCCGTGCTTGGGGCTGCTGCGTCACGGCGCGTGGGAGGTTCCGGATGCCAAGCAACTCGTCGTGGATCATCGCCAGATTGTTGGTGAGAAGCGCGAAATCGTGACCGCTCTGCGTGCGCTCATCATCTGGAACGGGGTGGACGCTCAGCAGCTCTTCCCGGTCGATGACGACAGTGATCGTCGCCCGGGGAACGTTGACCCAAGTGACATCGCACACTCCAGCTTCGATGAAGCCCTCCCAACCGCCGTTCTCCGCGGACTTGATGGGCGCGTAGAACTCGATGGCGAGCTGGGGTGAGAGGGGCCGCGCTTCGAGGAGGTGCTTGGCCAGCCGGAGCGAGCCGCCAGCGCTTCCCGCAAGGACGACCTCTCGTTGGGCGTCTGCGATCATGCGGTCGATCTCCTCGGCCACGGCGCGGCGGCCCGTGAGGGCTTGTGTCGTGCCTCGCTCGCGGTCGTCCGGCGTGAGTTGCTCGCGGGGCTCGAATGCGGCGACGAGGTACGCTCGGCGCGATTCGAGGCGCTCCATCTTGCCGCGCAGGTCGTTAGAGCAGCGCGTGAGGAACGAGTCGATGGGCTTCGCCTTGTAGCGGCGCGGCTCCTCAAGGACGATATCGACGAGTCCCATGCCGTTGAGCTCCTCGAGGACTTCGTAGAGCCGGTTGCGGGGCAGCTGCGCGGCCTTCGCGAGGCTCGACGCGGTCCCCGATGGGTACTCGAGGAGGGCGAGATAGACTCGGGCCTGCCCCTCAGTGAGGTCGCACTCCTGAAGGATGGCGAGACGTTCGGACAGCAGTCGCATTGGGGATCACCTGGCGGCGGACTTCTTTTCAGGGGGCTTTGGGGGAGAGACCGTGGCGGAGATCTGCTCCTCGCGCAGCGCGATCTGCTCGATCTCCTGTGCCTGCATCCGATGCGCGGCGATCCTTGCTTCGTCGCCTGCGAGGATATCGCTTACCATGATGAGCAGGTCCTGCGTCTTGAGCGGCTTTTGGACGTAAGCGTCGATGTGGGCGTTGCGGATGCGACCGATGCTCGTCGGGATCTCGTTGTACCCGGTCATGAGCACGCGCCGACCGGCTGGATTCTCGTGGTGCGCCACACTTAGTACTTCGACGCCGTCGGCTTCCTTCATGCGGAAATCGCTGATGACGAGGTCGTAGTGCTCCTCGCGCAAGTGCCGGATCGCTTCTTTGGGATCCGTTTCGACCGTGAGGCTCACGTCCATGCCGCGGATCCGTTGGAAGAGCGCCCGATAGAGGTTACAGATCTCGACGACGTCGTCCACGACGAGCGCGCGGAGCGCGGGTTGTGCCCGGTCTCCAGCGGCCTTTGGGGGACCAGCAGAAGCCATGAGCCGGTGTGTCGTAGGAACTCCTATTTAACCCCGGGTCTCACCCCGGGTGTGTGGGTGTGCCGGAGGGCGGACCCCCACGAGGCGAAGCGTTGACCCTATTCACTGCTGACCACTCGTCATGGTGAACCGTCGGGGTTCTTTTTCGTCGTCATGCTTATGGCGCCGCTCCGCGGTGGGCGTCGCGTATGGCGTACGTGGAGAAGGTGGGCGTTGTCGGTGCCGGCGCGATGGGTGCAGCGATCGCAGAGGTCTTCGCGCTGAACGGGAAGAAAGTGGTCCTCAAGGACGTCAAGGACGAGTTCGTCCAACGCGGCCTCAAGAACATCGAGTCCTCGCTCAACGGGCTAGTCAAGTTCCACGCTGGCAAGGCCGAGCGCGAGATCGAGCGCATCGAGAACGACAACGGCATCCGCCTCACGGACGATCAGAAAGCCAAGATCCGCGAGTCCAAGACGCCGACGTACACGCAGGACCGCGCGAACAAGGTGCTGAAGTCCATCAAGGGCAGCACGAGCTACGATGACTTCGCGGACGTTGACTTCGTGGTCGAAGCCGTCATCGAGCGGATGGACATCAAGAGAGCCGTCTTCGCGGACCTCGAGAAATCCACGCCAAAGCACGCCATCCTCGCCACGAACACGAGCGCGCTCAGCATCACAGAGATAGCGTCGGCCGTCAAGGACCGCCGAGCGAAGGTCATCGGTGCGCACTTCTTCAACCCGCCAACCACTCTCCCACTAGTCGAGGTCATCCCCGCCTTCGAGACGGCGGAATCAACGGTGGAGGACACCATCGGCTTCCTTGAGGAGCTGCGCAACCACCGCTACCCAATGCTTCCCGTCCGCGTGAAGGAAACGCCTGGCTTCGTCGTGAACCGCATCCTGGGCCGCGCGTTCACGGAAGCGTTCAACATCTACGAAGAAGGCATCGCGAGCGCTCGCGACATCGACAAGGCCATGAAGACGGGCGCCGGCTGGCCCATGGGCCCGCTCGAGCTGGCGGACATGGTCGGCATCGACGTCATCTGGCACGTCGCCAAGAACATGCGCGACATGGGCGTGAGCGAGTCGCAGCGCACGCCGCAGATCATCCAGCAGCTCGTCGCCTCCGGACGACTCGGAAAGAAGACCGGGCGCGGGTTCTACGACTACAGGACGGAAGAATAGGTCCCCCGGAACGCCCGCGCGGAGCATGGCGAGGGCCCGTTCGGGTCCTCAATAACCCATCAACCGGTCGTACTGTTTGTGATCCACCACTTCGAGGATCATGACGACGCGGTCGGCACCGCGGCTCCCGATCGTGTAAAGCGCGCGCCAACCATCCGCGAGATCGAGCTTGTACACGTTGCGCATCCGACCAATGCGACGTTCCCACTTCTTCACGGTTGACTTGTTGTGCACGTCCTTCACGGGAACGTACTCTCCCCATTGGGGGTCGATCGCCAGATCCTGAGCGAGCTTCCGAAGTTCGTTCTGTATCGCTTTGGGGGCCTTCTCGAACTGCTTTTGGGCTGGTCCCTCCAGCCGCACATCGGTCGCCACGCGGATCGCCTAAAGAAGCGAGGTTCCCTTCTTCGCTGCGCGCCAGAACTTGTCGTCCGCGCGGTACGTCCATTGTACGCCTTGGCTACCCCGCGTGAGGAATCCCAGACCCTCGAGGAAGTCCACGCTCGCGCGAATGGTCGCGTGCCGAACGCGCTTGGCGGGCATCCGACGCTCGATCTCCGCAAGCGAAAGGGGCGGATCGCCCTGAGCCTTTTCCAAGATCCGGCCCACCTCGACGACCGTCGCCATACGCGGCCCCTCGCCCTTGACCGAGTCGGGCAGTTCCATCAGCATGTGCCACGAAAGTGTGGCGCTACACTTATGTAGATTTCGTATGCGCGTGGCCCATGCTTCAATCCATCATAGGCGAAAGCATCATCGACGCACGACCGAACGCGGGCAGCGATGCGCGTCGGTCCAGCCATAGTTCTTTCCGCGCTCCTTCTCGCTGGCTGCCTTGGCGGCGAGCGCACGTTCCCCGACGAGAGCGACCAAGTGCAGAAGCTCCGTGTGAACGCATACGCACTCCCGGGCGCGCCATCGCCCCGGCCAGCGATCATCGAGATCACTGGCCTTGGCTCGGACGGGCAGGAGCGTGCGTTCAGGGGTCACTTGAGCATCGTGCTGGACGCCCGGCCCGACGGGTCACAAGCCGATGCTGCGCGCGTGAGGACGTGGGAGCTGGACGTTTTCCCCACCCAGTTCGCGAGCACGACCGTCGCGATGTACAAGATCACCGTGGATCCTGGGAACATCCCGGCGGACGGGAACTACTCAGCGAGCGCTACGGCGAGCATCCAGGGGAACGTGTTCAATGCGAGCGCGTCGTTCGCTTACACGCGTGCTTGACACTCCGCTTCTTCACCAGGCAGCACCTTGATGCGTGCGCGCGGCCCAGATTGGTCGCATGACTCATGCCCACATCGAAGCGCACGAGGACCACCTCGTCATCCAGCTCGATCGAATGAACTCGGTGGGCGCCCTGAGGCGCAACCTCGTGGTGCCGTACTCCACCATCGTAGATGCCGCTGTCGGCGACCCGAAGTGGCCCACGTTGCTCGGGCAACGGCGCGTCACCACGTTCGTTCCGGGCGTCCGCGCGCTGGGCGCGTTCACAGAATGGTCGGGACGCCGCCGCTTCCTTGACATAGGCCGCGACACGCGCAGCGCGCTCAAGCTCCGCCTCGACGGGCATCCGGAATTTGACGAAGTCGAAGTGGATGCGACTGATGCGGAGAGCGCCGTCGCGGAGATCGGCCGCCACCGTGCCGACGCGCTCCAACGCCCGCCCGTCCTCGAGTGACGGCTTTCGCGACCACGACCGAGCCGCGGCGCCTCGCGTGGGCGGCCGAGGACAGGGCGCTGCCATCCTAACGCAGCGGCTCGATGGGCCACGGCGTCGGCGCCGGCATCGGCTTCGACTCGTCATAGCGGAACGCGTACAGCCCAGAGTTGCTGTCGAACGTGATGAGCGTCCCGTCGGGCAATGGTCGCACTTCTTCAACCGTCGGCGTCCACCGGGTGGGGTGCGTTGGTGGCTTGGGCGAGACGTTCGTTGGCTCGAACACGCCGACGCTTGGCAAGAGCTTGAGCGAGGCTCCATCGCCAAGGTCACTGATGTCGATGGCCCACACGCCGCCGTGGTACATGCTCACGAAGAGCGTGTCGTTCCACGCGGCGAGGTAGTGCGTGCTGAACATGTACTCGCCGCTCCATTGGGCCTCGTGTGGGAGCGTCCACGCGGCGACCTCGTGCAGCTTGGTCGGGTCCGTGTCGTCGAGCACCCAGACGATGCCGGATGGGTGCCCCGTGGGGTGGCCGCCGTACTCGGGGCCCACGATGACGTAGTGCTTGCCGTCCCTCACGTCGCTGAGCGCGAAGAGCGAGTGCTGGTTGCCGGAGTAGCCAGCTCGGCTCGTCCGGAGGTCGGTCCACGAGCCAAGCGCTTTGGGCGAGCGTGGGTCGCTGAAGTCGTACGTGTGGATCGTCTCGCGGCTCTGGATGTAGAGGAGCGGCTTCTTGGTGATGGGGTGGACCTGGAGGAGCGCCTCGCTGTGGCCGCCCAGACCCGGGCTTTCGGGAAGCCGCTCGTCAGGCTTCACGGTGCTGAGGTGATCGAGCCGGACGCCCAGTGGCGTGGTCATGAGGCCGAACACGTCGAACGTGTCGGTGTCGCTGGTAGCCGTGTTCGCGGTCACGATGAACGTCGTGCCGGAGATATCGGTCGCGATGACGCTGTGCCCGTAGCCAGCGATGGGCCACTCGTCAATGATGCGGGGGTCTGCGGGGTCGCTGATGTCGATGAGGAGCGTGCTCGGAGGGCGCGGGATCGGGTCGGCTGCACCAAGCGTCTTCGTGCCGCACGCGCCACGCCACTCCAGCCTGGGCACGGCGGCACCGAGCACGACTCCGTTGTCTGGTGAATCGACGCCGCTCGTTACGGCGACGACGTGCTTCCCGTCGGGCGCCATCGCGACGTCGTACACGTGCGTGCGCCGCATGACCAGCTCGCCCAACCACTTGGGGTGCGCTGCGTCGGTCACGTCAACGATGGTGAAACCCACGTCGCTGCGGCTCTCCACGACGGCAAGTTGGCGACCGCCCGCGACGGCCTTCGCGTCACCGCAGAGGTAACCGCCCGGCGTGGTGCCGCCATAGTCAGGTGATAGCAGGGGGTCGTAGCCCACGATCTGGAAGTTGGGCGTCGTGAGGCCCGCGTGGTGTGCGGCGTCGGAGTGATCGTGGCCCTCGCCAAAGGGAAGCGCCCTCACGGACCAGTCGTCGGCGCCGACTTGAGCCGTCCCCGCGTTGGGCGAGGGCGCTGCGAGGCAGCCCGAGACTAGGAGCACGAGGAGGATGACGAGCCTCACGGAAGCAGCACTCCCCAGGCTGCCCAAGATACCTTCTGCTCACTTTCCGTCGCCATCCAATATCCATAGCTAGCCCGCGTGGGAGACAGAGTGTCGGTGATCCCACCGATGAACACCCCCAAGACCATGATCGGACTGCTTGCACTCGGACTTCTCTTCGGCGCCGGCGTGGCTGGTGCTGTCGGCGGAACGCTCGGCGGAACGTACGGCATCGACACGGACGCGAGCGCTCACGTGGACTACAGCGGCGTGCTGAAGGCCGCCGACGCTGCGAAGGGCGCAGCCGAGTCCGCCGCCGGCTCCGCGAAGGCCACCGCGGACCAGAACGTCGCCATCGCCGCGAGCGCCGCGGTCGGCACTGGTAACGAGGCCAAGGCGACGGTCGGCAAGACCAGCTCGCTGGCCGTGAAGGCCTCGACCGACATGCAGAAGTCCTTCTTCGCGGACATGGCGGACAACATCGCCGCCTTCGGCTCGTGGGCGCAAGGCATCTTCGTGAAGCCCACGCTCGACGCCAAGCACGTCGAGGACATGGACGCGGCAGCCAAGCTCGCGGACGACGTCCAAAGCCACGACGGCACTCTCGATGTGGACTACAGCCAAGTCCTCGAGTCCACGGCGCGCGCGGACTACAACATCCCGCCCCCGCCAACGCCCAAGCTGGGCTTCCTAGGCGAGATCAAGATGGCCTTCGAAGGCATCCTCCACCTCGCTTGAGCACCCCCGCGCCCGAATGACCCTCACCCCCCAAGGGTGTGGATCACCTTCGGCGAAAAGCCGCACGTGACGGATCGCGTCCGCGCGTGCGGCGTCCGGCCGCTTGCCCCCGAACCACGAAGTTCGCGAAGGCGGCGAAGAAGCACGGAGGACGAAAGGACTTCGTGCCCCTTCGGTCCCGGGGCGCAAACTGCCCCCTGCAACGCTGGGCTTGGAACCTCAGCTTGTCTGCGGGCGGCAGATTCGTCCACGCCAAGAAACGAATACGCCAAGACGCCAATCGTCGGGCGGTCTCGCAGCCAACTTGGATTCTTGGCTTCTTCGCTTCTTGGCGTTCGGATCCAAGAAAGAAGTTGTGCCCCGGGGCCCCAAGCTCCCGAAGCTTCATCTTCGGCGGTCCATTCTTCCTGACCGTGCGCTGCGCGGTCCTCCTTCTCCTCGTGCTCACGCTCGCCGGCTGCACGATGCCATCGTTCTCCTCCTGCAAGGCCGTGGGCGCGACCGACGCGCGCTTCGGCGCGACGTGGACGCACGGCAACGTGACGAGCCTCGATGACGCGCTCGCGCAAGCGGGCTGGACCCAAGTCGCGGACTCGAAGTGGTTCCTCCTCGTCAACGAGAGCGTGCAGGTCTTCGCCGTCACTGGCGGCGGCAGCGTGGGACCCGTGGGCGGCGTCGTCATCGGCTTCGACGCGCACGGGACCAACGTCACGAGCGAGGACCAAGCGCGCGTCGTGCTCGAACCCATGGTGACGCCAGTGCTGCGCGCGGCCGAACCCAAGCTGGGAAAGCCCACCGCATCGAGCTACGAGGGCGGGCACTTGGCGTGCGGGTGACCTGTTTTCCCCCCGCGCCGCCCTCCCGCTGAAAAAGGGCTTATTAGCTCGCGGGGGATGTTCGGCCGCATGGCAGACTTCCAGCACATCAAGACGAAGGTCGAGGACAACGTCGCTACCCTCACCCTTGCCTCGCCCCCCGTCAATGCGCTCTCGCCCGCCGTGCTCAAGGAAATGCTGGCCGCGCTCGACTCCTTCAAGCAGCAGAAGGTCCGCGCCGTCATCATCACGGGCTCGGGCGCGAACGCGTTCTGTGCGGGCGCCGACGTGAAGGCCATGCGCGACCTCGAAACGAACCCCGAGAAGGCCGCCGAGTTCCTTGCGATCGGCCTTGACACGTTCGCCAAGATCGAGAACTTCCCCGCGCCCGTCATCGCGGCCGTCAACAACCTCTGCCTGGGCGGCGGCATGGAGCTCATCCTCTCTTGCGATATCAGGATCAGCAGCGACCGCGCGCGCTTCGGCCTCCCCGAAGTCACGCTGGGCCTCATCCCCGCGTGGGGCGGCACGGCCAGACTCCCGCGGGTCGTCGGGCCAGGCAATGCGAAGGAGCTCATCTACACGGGCCAGCTCGTGAACGCGCAAGCGGCGCTACGCATCGGACTCCTCAACAAGGTCGTCCCTGATGGTGATGAGGTCCGCGCAGCCCTCGACATCGCGAAGCGCATCGCCACGAAGGCGTCGCCTGTTGGCGTGCGCAACGCGAAGCAAGCCATCAACGAGGGCCTGGGCCAACCACTCGAAGTCGCCATCGGCGCGAGCGAGAAGGTCATGGGCGAGGTCATGACGTCCAAGGACCTGCGCGAGGGCATCACGGCCTTCATCGAGAAGCGCCCGCCCGCGTACAAGGGCGAGTAGAACCCGCCTCACTTTCCGGCGTCATCCAACAATGGTAGCTAGTCCGCGTGGGAGAACTGAGTGTCGGTGCTCCCACCAATGAAGACCCCTAAGACCCTGCTCGGATTGCTCACGATCTCCCTCGTCGCCCTCGCTGGGTCGGCGGTGGCCGCTGGCGGTAGCCTTGGCGGCACGTACGGCATCGACACGGATGCGAGCGCGCACGCGGACTACAGCGGCGTGCTCAAGGCTGGCGCTGCGGCCAAGGGTGCTGCGGAGGGCATCGTGTCCAGCGTCGCGGACCAGGCCACGAGCGCGGCTGGTCAGGCCAAGGCGAACGCGGACTCGAACGCCAAGAACGGCATCAAGTCCTCGACCTCCGTGAAGACGGGTCTCCTTGACGCGTTCGGCAAGAACGTGGAGTCCTTCTCGAGCTGGGTCTCGCAGATCTGGGTCAAGCCTACGGTTGATGCGAAGCACGTCGAGGACATGAACGCGGCTGGCCGCCTCGTGAGCGACATCGAGAGCCAGGACGGTAGCCTTGACGCGGATTACACTCAGGTCCTTGAGTCCACGGCGCGGGTGGATTACAACATCCCCACGCCCCCGGCGCCCCAGTTGGGCTTCTTGGGCGAGATCAGGATGGCTTTCGAGGGCGTCATTCACCTCATTTGAGGACGCTCGCACGCCGACCTTCCCCTCCTCGGTTCACGATGATGGTGGTTGGTCACCAAACAACAGCGCTGTGACGTACGGGTCGCGCCCGGCGTCATGGTCTCTTCCGCACGCAGATCGCCCAGACATGGTGGGCGGTACGCACAATTACTTGGAACGCACAGCGGCCCCTCGCAGGGTGTCGTCTTGTCTTCGAGCGCACGGACCGGAACGGACGATGTGGCACAGTCCACGTCTCGCGGTCGCGTGCTCCTCATGGAGAGGGATCCGCTCGTCGTTGCGCACTGCCGCGCCGTGTTCGATCGTTTGCGCCTCGAGTTGCGCGAGGCCCAGGACGCTTCCCAAGCTCGCCAGTGCCTCATGGACGAATCGTTCGACGTCGTCATGGCGGATGAGTTCGCGTGGGGTACGATCGGCATTGAGATGTTGACGGACGCACTTGACAGGCAACCGTACGCGCGCCGCATCCTCGTCAGCTCGAGGATGGATGCTTCCACGCTCGACCGCGCACTGCGCGTGGCCAAGGTGGATGGGCTACTGAGGAAGCCATTGAGCGACCGCGATCTCGAAGACATCCTGAGGCTCCTCTTCGCGGGCGCGCTGTTCGATCGCAAGAGGGGGTCCTAATGAGCTTCTTCGCTGGCCCACTCTGGCTCAGTGCTTGGCCACGGGGGCGGCGCAACGTATGGCGCTTGGTCCCCGATCGTCAAGGCGCCCTCGACGTAGCGCGTGAGCACGCGCCCCTCGGCGCGACGCAGGCGCTCCGAGAGCGACGCGGCCGTCACGCCGAACTGCCTCGCGAGGTCATGGAGGTTGAGGGGTCGCGGGATCCGGTAGTACCCAGAAGCGACGGCAGCACGAAGCGCGGCTTCCTGTGATCCCGTGAGGAGCGAAGCGCGCGAATGCGCGGGTCCGATATGCCGCACTTCGAGTTGGCCATTCGTCCGTTTCACGCGCGAGGCAAAATCCTGCAGCATGTTCCGGGGGCCCGTCACGCAAACGTGAGCATCGCCGCTGGGCGTCAGCCAGAGCATCTCCACGGCAAGCCCGCTGAAGAGGTGCTCCCACGAGGGGGGCAAGGGCGCGTAGTGGAAACGCTGCACGTGATTCGCCCCATACTCAACCCCCAAAGGAGCGGTCGGCGCGAGCCAATCCGCGAGGATGCCGGGCGTCGTCTCGGGCGGCACCTGCGCGTACAGGGTCCCGCCACGCGGGTAGGTCACGAGCCTCACTCGCACTGGGACGGGCGGCGGAGTAAAACCCATGTCCCCACACGAAGCGGAGAAACGGGCCGTTACCCGATCGTCATCGCGCAGCATAGGGTGCCCCTATTGCGCCCAGAAGGATGTAGTCTTCCCCCACAAACCCTGGAATCGTGCGAGCGTGCGAACGGGCGCCCCCGAACTATGTCACTCCACGGTCACGCTCTTGGCGAGGTTCCGGGGCTTGTCGATCGCACAACCGCGCGCGAGCGCGACGTGGTAACTGAGGAGGTACAGCGCGACACTCGCAGGCACGGGGAAGTGCAAGGGATCCACCGATGGGAGGGAGAACGCGCGATCCACTGCATGCGTGGCTTCCACGTCACCCGCGCATATCAGGCCGAGCACCTTTCCCCCGCGGGCGCGCACCTCCATGATGTTCGACAGCATTACGGCGTGGCTCGCGTCGGAGGGAGAAACGAGCGCCACGATGGGCACGCTCGCCTGGACGAGCGCCAATGGCCCGTGCTTGAGCTCGCCCGCGGCGTACCCCTCCGCATGGATGTACGAGATCTCCTTGAGCTTGAGCGCGCCCTCCAGCGCTAGTCCGTAGTTCAGTTGGCGTCCCAGGAAGAACGCGTCCGTCGCGTCCGTGAACATCTCCTCTGCGATCTTCCGCAGTTCGTCCTCGCGCGCGCACACACGCTCCATGGCGAGGGGTAACCCTTCGAGCTTGCCGAGCATGCGGCGCACCTGTATCGCGGTCATCGTGCCGCGCACTCGCGCGAGGTGAAGACCAAGCAAGTTGAACGCGCCAAGCGTGTTGATGAACGCTTTCGTGGACGCGACTCCGATCTCGGGCCCTGCCCGCAGGAAGAAGACTCCCTCGGCCTCGCGTGCGAGCGAGCTGCCCGCGACGTTCACGATCGCGAGCGTCCGGCACCCCGCCCCACGCGCCTTCCTCAGCGCTTCAAGCGAGTCGGCGGTCTCGCCGCTTTGCGAGACCACGATCGCGAGTGT
>Ga0265292_1002667_pt1 | contig 12002 bp, 12 predicted proteins | sample Munlanlewell296A_FD_189080 | JGI IMG/M metagenome (GOLD analysis project Ga0265292, IMG submission 189080) | Leachate microbial communities from a municipal landfill in Southern Ontario, Canada - Leachate well 296A | ecosystem: Engineered > Solid waste > Landfill > Unclassified | place: Canada...
TGGAGGCGGCTGAGGAGTGAGTCCGCCCGGAGGGGCATTCGGCACTATCGCCGGCGGAGCGGTGCCGGTGTCCGGTGCCGGGGTGCCACCAGTACCGGGTACTGGTACAGAGCTACCGAATGCTTTTATCTGTTCGTCGATCGACAACATATTGCCGTATTTTTTTTCAATCACATCTTTCGATGACGGGTCGCCATATTGTTGTTCTAGGGCAGTTTTTTGTGCATCAGAAACCTGCTGTAAAGCTTCCGGTGTAACCTCTTTACTTTCCAGGGCCTGTTTAGTTATTGCGGCCGCATCTTCAGGGGTAGCCGCACTCGCCGCTTTTTTTAGAAGTTCCGTAGCATTAGCGGTCTCTTGTGGCGTAGGAGGAGCACCTACCCCACCACTCCCCGGGGTCTGCGTCTCGCATGTGCCCTTGAAGCAGACGGTGCACTTTTGTCCCGGCTTCTCAGGATCAGTCGGGGCATCCGGTTTGATGGTCACGTTTAGACCAGTGGTCGTCATAATGTATTTGCAACCGGCGACACAGGTCGCTAGCAATTTTTTGTAGGTGCCGTTTTCATCGGTGGTTTGGCCGGTGGTTTCTCCGCTTGAAGGGGTTTGTTTCTGACTCTGAACCTGCGGATTTATGTCTTTACAGGTTTTTGATTTGGTTGAAGAGTTGGTGGGGGCGGTTTTTGCTCCTGGACAATTGATACCGGTCATACCGCACGGTTCGAGAAAACCCGATTCTGGACTTGCCGTGCCTGCTGTCGGGGTTACCGTATTGAGATTAAGCGGTGTGGGAGTAGGAGCGAGGACGCTTGCTGTAAGCGACCGTGGCTGATATGCCAGATGATTGTTGAGGGAATTGCCATAGTGGAGGACGGTCGATAGTACACCGACCGCGGCGACCAGGATCAAAGCGGCAAAAATGACCGAACCCTGTTGTCGTACATACCGTCTAGAATAATAATCTACCATGAGGGCATTCCCATTTTTGTAACTCCTTCGTCTGACGGGGGTTGGTCGCATAGTGCAATGATGTGCCCCAGAGAGACTTCACGCAATGTCTGTTTTACACAATATGTGGAAAAGCGGGCAAGATGTGGTACATTGTCCCCTATCGCTCCCGTAGTTTAATGGATAGAACGCGAGCTTGCGGAGCTCGTAATGCAGGTTCGATTCCTGCCGGGGGCACAAAGTGCGGGGCGCTTTGTGCCGGCCGGAGCACGGCCGGTGCGAGGCGGGGTCGCGAGCGTTTTCAGTAGAAAACGACTTGTGACCACTAAAGACGGAAGTAGTGCTCAGAAAAGAAAAAACTCCCAAACCGGGAGATTTTTCTTGAGCTCTATTATCCACCTCAGAACAAAAAAGACCGCGTATCCTGAAATACGCGGTCCCGGTCAACGGCCCCACTCTGGTGTCGAGGCCTCTGTTCCATTTTGTCTCAACGCCTTCAAGGGTCGCATAAATGAATATGGCACCTGCCGACGGTAGAACTTTTTCAGTGTTGGTTTTTCCTCTACCACTCGTACTTGCGACCACTCATTGGGATATGCATACGGAAGATGGCCCAGGAGCGCTCCGTGGGCCACGATACACTTGAGCATCACACCCTCTTGTCGCGCGATCCATGCACGATGCAGTCCATCCTTGAGTATAGGTATCTTGAGCGAGACAGGAGGAGCGTCCCGATCACCGGAAAGCGGCTGTATCTGGACGCGCTCTTCATAGATCTCCACAAAAGGCGGCGCCATACCATGGAGCTTGCCGTGTTCGTCACGCACGTGAAGTATCGAGGATAATTGTAAAATATCAATCTGGCAACGGTCGATGAGTTCTTTTCGCATCTTCTGCAAATACTCGATCTGAGGCCCCAGTACATACAAGGAGGTTGGGTTCACTTCGTCTGGAAAAAGATCCCCCACTCGTATGATCGCATTTTGATAAATGGGTATGATCTTGTCCCCTGCGGCCTCCAAGGGCGAAGCCCGCAAGCGGGCGATCGCATCTTCGATCGGTTCGATACGTTCGAGCACTGTCATGGTATGCATCCCTGTTTGGCGTACCTCTACCTTCGTGTAGTTTTTCAAATCGACATGTCTTTGTCAATTTTATTTTTAGGCACAGAGACACCTGAGGATACCGGGGGGCCCATGATAAACAGTCCCGAGGAATGATGCTGTCTATTTACTGCCCCATCAACATATTCAATTGTCTCAATGTCCCCTGCCCGACGAAGCCGGTGCCCTGGCTCAATCCGGCGGGCGTAAGGATCTGGTCTTTGTACCTCTCCTGGAATTTGATGACGGCTTGTTTGGTGAGAGTGCCAAAGTAGCCGGTGATCATTCCTTCGGGATAGAGTGAGGAGTCGCGCGCCAACAATTTCTGGAGACTCTTCACATCGTCACCGCTTGCACCGACCTGGAGCGTGTGCGAGAACGAACCCTGCGACGGAGACTGCGCCACAGACACCGGATTGAGTGTGGTCGTCGGAGTCACTAGTAGTGTTTGTGTGACACTCGAATCATTTACTGCACCTCTCACAGGAATCGGATTTTTGTCTTGCAGATAAAATTGATCTCTCTGTATCGGCGTGAGCGCGCTCTCTTCGAGATCTCCGGGCTCGGCAGGAACTGGGATGTCGATCGGATTCGGCGTGCCGATATCCGAAGGCGCCATATCATCGCTAGCCGCGGCCGCGACAAACGTCGGTAGTGGGATGGATTTGAACACCACAGCAGAAGCGGTCACCCAGCACGCGGCACCCTGACAAGAATGAAGCCATGAGAGTTCTCCTTGCAACTGCTTCATCACGGTCGCGTATTTGGGATCGTTTTGTTTGTTTTGCAATTCATATGGATCGGTCTTGAGGTCATAAAGTTCTTTCTCGACGACGCCGGAAAGCGATCGGTGTTCGATATAAGCGAATTGACTCGTGCGCACGCCCGCATACGAAGAATAGAATGTCGTATCAAACGGTATTTTGCCCGTCCCTTCAAACAACAGATCTGATCGCCATGGGACGGAATTGTTGACCGTGAGCAAAGGGAGCAGTGAGTGACCATCGAGCGCGCGGCCCGTCTTCGCCTGCGCGATATCCAGGATCGTCGCCGGGAGGTCGATGTTGGCCACGATCGAACTGCGCGTCTGTCCGCTCGGTACACCCGGGCCCCTGATGATGAGCGGCACGCGGATCGACTCTTCGTACCCGAGTCTTTTTTCGATAGGAAGGCGGTGCTGACCCTGGAAGAAGCCGTTGTCGGACGTGTAGATGATGTAGGTGTTGTCGAGCTTGCCGGTCGCTTTGAGTGCCGCGACGACCTGTGCGACCATATCATCGACCGAGAGCAAGGCTTCGCGACGCTTGCGATAGCTGTCGGTCGTGAGCGCGATGAGGGAACTGCTCATGAGTGGAAGTTTTTTCATGAAAGACGGCTTGTCACTTATGTCACCCTCATTGAAAGAAGACGGGATAAGAGGTGGGAGCCTGGAGTAGGCTCCGGCGTATTTGGGCGAAGGCACCGGCGTATTGTAATCAGGCGCGGACGCGTGCGGCGCAAGCGGGGTGAGCCACAAGAAGAACGGCTGTGGCGAATTGACGCTCGCATTGATAAAGTCGAGCGCTTTACCGGTGAGCACATCGGTCTGGTAGTCTGCGGCGGTATTGCCGTACGTGCGCAAGACACCGTTTTCATTGAGTGTGTAGTTGTAATAACTGTATGTGGAAGGATCGACGAGCCCATCCCAGGTGCTCCACCCCGGAGGCACGCCAGTCGCCGGAGTATCGATGCCGTATTGGTTGAGATATTTGCCGATGAGGCCCGTCCGGTATCCTGCCTCTTGCATCCATACCGGTAGCGTATTTGCGGCGGTCGGTGCGAGCGCTCCATATCCTCCGTCGAATCCATTGCTATTGTGTGCATTTTGCCAGACACCATTGTTGTGGCTATATTGTCCCGTGAGGAAGCTTGCGCGTGAAGAACAGCAGAGTGGATTGACCACGAAGCTGTTGGTGAAGCGCACACCTTGATTGATGAGGAGTGTCTTTACCTGGGCCATCACGTCCAACGAACCCTGATCATCCTGGTCGTCGCTCATAATGATCACGATGTTGGGCTGTCCGGGATTGGCGGCGCTCACATCGGCTTGATACTGTGCCTTGATCTCCGCCGCGGTGAGCGCATGACCGTAGATCCTCACTTCATCGATCATGCCGTCAAAGTTGGCCACACCGTCTCCCCTGCCGCCAATGTATGTATTGGCATTGTCGGGCTCGGGATTTCCCTTGGGGGCACTGATCATGATCGCACTCTGGAGGACCCCATCTATATAAAGACTCGGCTGAGACGTGATATCAAATGAGTACGACACGGCCACCTGATGCCAGCCATTATTGGGAAGGGTTCCAGCGGCTGTTTGCCATTCACCGAGGGAGCCGTCGTAGCCAGCGCCGAAGTCGAGATACTGACCTCCCTGCGGAGCGGCGAGGTAGTAGCGGACGGGCCGTGTATCGCCCTTGGTGATAATCCTTTTGCCGCCGGCTCGCACGTAGACCCAGGCCGTCACGGTGAAACTATTCATGTTGTTGATTGCCGATTGACTCGCGATCTTGACCCATGAGTTTTGTTTGAAATCGAGCGCAGTGCCCATCTTGCCGGGGCCCCATAGAGGCGTATTTGCGATAGACATAGTTACGACACTACCGCTACTCCCTTGGATTGAGTCGGAGATGCTAGTATCCTTGCCTTCGTCGAGTTTCCATTCTGCCTGGAGATCATTCGATAAAGGAACTACCTGCGCATACACAGATAGGGGGACAATGAACGTACTTGAGAGACTAATAATACCAATAACAATAAGAAGTGGCGCGACGAACTTGTGAAGATGCATCGACGTATTATATACGTACCCGACGAGGTATTGGGTACTTTCCACACCTTATTGAGCGGAAATTACTTGCCAGCGACCTGCAAGCGCTTGGTGATACGAGATTTCATGCGGGAGGCGGTGTTTTTCTTGATGGTACCGTGCTTGGCGGCCTTGTCGATCGCCTGGTAGAGCGATGGTAGGGACTTGGCGGCATCAGCCGGCTTCTTGGCCGTGATGAGCTTGGCGGTCTCCTTGACCGAATCCTTCATGGTCTTTTTGAGACGCGTGTTGAAGACGCGTCGGCGCTTGTTGACGCGATTAGCTTTCTTAGCGTTTTTTGTATATGCCATTGGGTGAGATAATACCTGCTTTCGAGCTAAATGCAAGCAGGGTGCTATGATATATCCCATGATCGGCTATATCGAAGGTGAGGTCCGGGCGGTACGTGCCACCTATTGCATCGTGCTTGCGGGCGGTGTCGGGTATAAGGTATTCGCGACCAAAGAAGCTCTCGCGGCCCAAAAGACAGACCAGATCGCCTCCTTTTGGACCCATCTCGCGGTGCGTGAAGACATCCTCGACCTCTACGGATTCGTCGAAGAAGAAGAACTGCGATTTTTTAATCTCCTACTCTCAGTATCAGGCATCGGCCCGCGCTCGGCCCTGAGCATCCTCGACATTGCTTCGGTCGAGACCTTGCGCAGTGCGATCAGCAGTGGCAACGCCGGCTACCTCACCTCGGTCTCCGGCATCGGCAAGAAAACCGCCGAAAAGATCGTGCTCGAATTGCGCGACAAAGTCGGTCTCGGAGTCGACGGATCAGGTACCGCTCTCTCGGGCGACGTCGATACGCTCGATGCCCTACGCGCACTCGGCTACTCGGCACAAGAAGCCCGCGAAGCTCTGCGCAAAGTACCGACCGACGTCACTAACGGCAACGAACGCATCCGCGAAGCTCTGCGCCTCCTCGGCTCACAAAGATAAGTTAAACTTATCTTTGTTATTGTATATGTATACTATCAAACGATTTGTAACAAACATTACTCCCGACTTTATTCTCGATCCCCTGCGCCGTGCGTATCACTTTCTCACTCCAGAGATCGGTGCACTGATCTACGGACATCCGTCACGCAAGCTGATCGTACTCGCCGTGACCGGCACCAAAGGCAAATCGAGTACGACGGAAATGCTCAACGCGATCCTCGAAGAAGCCGGATACACGACCGCCGTGCTCAATTCGATCCGCATCAAAGTCGCCGATGCATCTGAGCCCAATCTCATGCGCATGTCGATGCCGGGGAGATTCTTCATCCAGCACTTTCTCAAGAAGGCAGTCGACCATCACTGCACTGCGGCGATCATCGAGATGACCTCCGAAGGTGCGCGCCAATACCGCCACCGCGCGATCGATATCGACGGGCTCATATTTACCAATCTCGCACCCGAACACATCGAATCACACGGTTCGCTCCAGGCGTATGCGGATGCCAAATTTGAGATAGGACTTCAGCTCGCACGCTCACACAAACGCCCGCGCACTATCGTCGCCAACGATGACGACCCCGAGGGCGCACGCTGGCTCGCACTCCCCGTAGAGACACCACTCCCCTTCTCGCTCTCTGCAAATCAGCCCTACGCATCCGACGAAACCGGCGGGTATTTTACCTTTGGTGGCACGACCATCCGCATATCATTGCCTGGAGACTTTTCGCTCAAGAATGCGCTCGCCGCGGCGACACTCACCCACGCGATTGGTATCGATACAAAGATCATCGCGTCAGCGTTGGCAGTATTAAAAACGATCCCCGGTCGCGCCGAGCGCATCGACGCAGGCCAAGATTTTACCGTCGTCGTGGATTATGCGCACACGCCGGATTCGCTCACTGCGCTCTATACCGCTTATGGTCACACACGCAAAATCTGCGTACTCGGGAGCACCGGCGGCGGACGCGACCTCTGGAAGCGCCCCGTCATGGGCGGCATAGCCGATACGCAATGCGATCACGTGATCCTCACCAACGAAGATCCCTACGACGAAGATCCGCGGTCGATCGTCGACGCACTCGCCAGTGGCATGAAGCGCACACCCGAGATCATCATGGATCGTCGCGAGGCAATCGCACACGCACTCTCACTCGCCCACAAAGGTGATGCCGTACTCATCACCGGCAAAGGCACCGACCCATGCATTTGCGGCCCGCATGGCTCCAAGATCCCCTGGAGCGACGCCGCCATAGCACACGAAGAATTAAGTCGATTGCATAACCAGAATTTTTAAGCCCCATGCACAGATAATGAGTACGTTATTTGTGAACGACCCGTTAGTCATTACACAGAGATTGACAATGTGCGCACAATGTATATACTCGTGATATGACAACAGTAAATGTAAGGATTGAAGAGAAAACCAAAATAGCGGCGAGCAGAGCACTTGCGGCTATAGGACTTGACCTTTCTAGTGGGGTGAAGCTTTTTTTGCATCAGGTCGTGACGGAACAGGGCTTACCGTTTGTACCCACCAAGAATCCTGCCGTCCTCCGCACCAAATGGGACCAGCAGGTCGCGGAAGCGCTCAAAAACGGAAGAGTTTATAAAGACGGGCGCGATGCTCTAAAGGATTTATAGTCCGAATATGTATGGGGTCATCAGAACGAAAGATTTTGAACGATCATTGAATAAAATCAAAAGATCTGGATTATTCAAACCTACCGTGAGGCGAAATCTTGAGGAAGTTATTACCCTTCTTGCAGAGCGCAAAGGATTGCCTGTTTCCTGCAATGACCATCAATTAAAAGGAGAATTGGGGCAATATCGAGAATGTCACATCAAAGGTGATTTACTACTCGAGTATAGATACCTCGATGACATCCTCATTCTCGTTCTTGTCGATATCGGAAATCACTCATATCTTTTTGGTTGATGAAAAATGAAAATGACCGTCGTCCAACGACGGTCGTTTTTTGATATACCGCTACAAGGTAGCGGATTTTGACGGATACGGAACTATAAGCGCACCTTCGGATGGATACACGCGACAACATTCTCCATTAGGTATTACGTAGTCGACAAAAAAACGTCCGTAGCGCCAACGATCCCTTCCCGAAGCAGTACGATTCGGTTTGCCTGTGAGATCAGTGTGTACACCCGGACGAAGTAATGTCTCCGCCTGCACGAGCAACGTTGTATCGAGTTTGTGCAAACGTTCACGGGCTACCGCAGAGATGACGAACTTGTCCCTCTCCTCGTAAGAACCGCCCCGATACTTCACGACATGAGACTGGACCAATCTTTCATTCACGAGCTCTCGCGCGAGATTTTGATCGATTTGAAAGTAATCAAACCCACTACTGTCGCCGCCACTGTCGCCTTCTCTATACCATGACGCGACAAGCTCCCATATCTCGCCGAGTAATTCATGTCGGCGAGCGAGATGATGTGGATCAGACGAGCTCGAAGACATGCCCAGTAAATGGAGCGCCTCATGGAGATCAGTGATCGGTTGTTCGTTATTCCAATGGGTGTACTCATTTCGTCGCGGACGTGATGACATTGATGTACCTCACATGGCTATCGTGACCTGATTGGGATTATACTCAGATTTTTAGTGAGGCCAAGCACTGAAAGGACCATCTCAGATATTGTGTATAATTGGCTCATGGTCGGACGCATACTTATGGCACTTGTCTTTGTCATCATTATCATGATGATCGTCTTTTGGTGGATCAGCGGCGGCCCTGGCAAGGTAGTGACCGGTGCCAAAGACCAGCCAAACATCGTCGCCTCCTTCTTCCACGGCTCACTCACCCAAAACATCCTTGGCATCAAACTCCCCTGGCAAGGAGCTGTCGCTATGCCGGGCGGTGCTGATATTTCAAAATACACCGGCACAGGCACGGATGGCGCGCACGGCACTGCCTATACACAGGATCAACTCGACCAGGCACGAAATTTTGGCATGTCGTCACCGTATCGCTCGCAAGTGACGCTCCAGCAAGGCCAAGCGACTGCGAGCAATCCCGCAAAAGAATATATCGCCATCAAAAGCGCCAGCGACAACGAAGGCACGGTCGACCTCACCGGATGGTCGGTCCAGAGTGCGGTCTCGGGCGAGCGATATTATCTTCCCAGCGCCACCGTGATCTTCATCGGTGGAGCTGTGAACAGCACCAATCAGGTCTCACTCCCCCCGAGTGCGACCGCCATCATCGCCACCGGCGTGTCTCCGGTCGGCGTATCATTCCGAGAAAACATCTGCAGTGGCTATCTCGGCAAACTCCAATCGTTCCATCCCGATTTTGGATTTGCATCGTGCCCGAATCCGTCGGATGCTATGCCCGAGACCGCCGAAAACCTCCGCGCCTATGGATCAAAATGCCTCGACTATGTCCGCAGTCTTTCTTCGTGTGAATTCCCGCAGGATCTGCCCGCCTCTCTCTCCCCCGCATGCCGCTCATATGTGACCAATGTATTCTCCTACAACGGCTGTGTGCATATGCACCAAGGCCTCCCCTCTTTTATGCAAAATTCCTGGCGCCTCTATCTCAATGCACAGACCAGCATCTGGGACGACACCCACGACATCATCCGTCTCCTTGATGCACAGGGCCGTACCGTGGATGCGGTGACGTATTGATCGGTGGAGGTATAACGGAATGCCTTGAAAAAACCTTGCGGAGGGCGCGACCAATTTTACTTAGCTGTAATCGGCTTAGTAAAATGGAAGTACTCTTGTGGTGGCGGCCCGAGCAGAGCAAATTTTCAGCAGAAAATTATGTGTGTTTTTGAAAGGTATTCCGTTATACCTCCACCCTCACGGTCGGTAAGAAGAAAAAGTTGAGAATAAGACGATCCCCGCCGCGACACCGACATTGAGGGATTCTTTCTTGCCGTGCATGGGGATCTCGATGATCTCGTCACATTGCTTGCGCAAGGCCAGTGATATTCCCTTGACCTCATTGCCGAGCATAAAGAGCGTCGGGCGATCCAGGGTGAGAGTACGATAATCAACGGCACGGGTGTCTTGTTCTATACCTACGATCCGCCAGCCCTCTTTTTTGAGCTGTTTGATGAATGAAGTCGGTGTGGCCGCATGCCACCAAGGTATCGTCAGCTCGGCACCGAGCGCAGTCTTTGCTATCTCTTTTTGTGGCCGACCAAATCGATCCGTCGGCGTCGGCGTATAGCCGCTGAGGTAAATAGCCGAGACCCCCGCGGCGTCGGCAGTACGAAATATCGAGCCCACATTGTGAGCACTGCGGATATTATGTAGCAAAAGCGCCGTCGGCATGGTGAGACAGTATCATAAAAAATGGTATTATGTGCCCATGATCCAAATATTTTCAGTTTTTCCTGGTCTCTTTTTCCTCTCCCCTTTTGCCGCGACACTCCTGCGCATCGCGGCGGCGTATGCGTTTCTCTACATCGCCAACAGCATGATCCAAGACCGTCGCGAGATCACTCGTGTCAGGCTTCCTATCGTCGGTCATCCGCGCGAGTGGATGGTATGGACCTCCGCATTCGCGACCGGACTCGTCGGATGCATGCTCGCGATCGGTCTCTACACGCAGGTCGCGGCGATCGCCGGCGTGATCATCGCACTCAAACACGGCATCGGCACGCGCTGGTATGCATCCATACTCCCCCTCTCCCGCGGCACCTATGCACTCCTCTTTGTCATTTGTATCTCACTCATCATCACCGGCGCAGGTGCCATCGCTTTTGATCTGCCACTCTAGGAACACGTGGAGCAAACCAAACTACTGCATTTTGTGTTCGAGGACCAAACCCGCAGGCCGTAGTCGGCCCTGCGGGCGCTTGCGTTCCGCAGAACACAAAATGCAGTAGTTTGGTTTGCTTTTACACTAAAATCGCAGTTCTCAATTCCTCTAGTGCCTTCAGTGCCGCGATGCCTTCTTTTTGTATGGCGAGGGTCTCGTCGAGCGCGACTGATTCCATCTCGATCGCTTCGGCCAGAAGTAGCGTAAGGACGCCTCCTTGCACGTCTTCAGGTAATTGCGTAAACCGATCTTTCAGAAGCCTGCTCGCGCCGTCAAAATCTCTCGATTCGACGAGTACCGAGAGTTTGTCATACGTATCCTGTGTTATTTCTTGGTCTCCCATAGTGATTAGTGTTTTGTCTTACCATCTGTTTCGCCTTCATCCTCTTCTTCCTCTTCATCCTCTATTCCCCAATGTTCTTTCAGAAGCGTGTTCATTTTCTCTTTCCATCCTTTTTCTTTCTTTTTCATGATTGAGGATACTTTGTCATAGACTTTTTTTGAATCCGGTGTAGCGACAATACTATTATCCACCAAATACCATTTAAGGAGAGATTCTGCACGATGCTCCTTTATGAACCTGGGGAGATTCTGGTACACCTCTTCTGAAGAACCGTAGTTTTTTTCTTCTTCACTCAGCGTGTCTTCGCCTTCTTTTTCTTTTTCCTCTTTTTTCTTCTCTGCCCCCGCTTTGGTCTTTGAATGAGAATCGGAGACCTTGAGAAGTTGCCCGGCGATGCCTCTGAGCATACCTGCCCACAATTTCGCCTGATCCTTGGTCTCATTAGCAATCATCTGTGTCCCCACCTGAGCGATAGCAGGGTAACCTATCTTCCCCATCATGAGCGGACGGATCACTCCCATGATGTCGCGCTCGCGACTTTCGATCTCCTCTTGCAAACGATCTCTTTGAGATGGATCGAGATCTGTTTGCTCATGTCTTTGGTTTGCAAAAGCGGTCGCAGTATGGAAGCGATGCATATCGTCATCACCTGACTGATCAGTGTTTTCATCATCGTGAGGATTTCGATTGAGGGCACTTTGCACGGTAGTGTCATATCGCGAAGATTTTGCTCTTTTTTCTTTTTCATCCAACTCTCTTTTCTTCGCCAAGACGCGCGAAAGCGCCTCGGGATCTTCTATGGCGAGTGTCTCTAGATGCTCCTGTAGGGCCTGCGCCGCTTGATGTGGCGGCGTTTTGATCTTGTCTGCAATGTATTTGAGTACTTCGGGGGTGAGTACTGTCTTTGCCTCATCGGCAAGCGCTATACGCTCGCGGAATTCCCCGAGACACTTGGTGAGGAACCGCGACTGCTCGGGTGTAAACGCTCTTTCTTCCGAATCCTTGGCATGATATCGATCAAACAC
>Ga0265292_1002668_pt1 | contig 12001 bp, 8 predicted proteins | sample Munlanlewell296A_FD_189080 | JGI IMG/M metagenome (GOLD analysis project Ga0265292, IMG submission 189080) | Leachate microbial communities from a municipal landfill in Southern Ontario, Canada - Leachate well 296A | ecosystem: Engineered > Solid waste > Landfill > Unclassified | place: Canada...
CGGTTCTGATTTTCATTGTTGATTGCCGATCTCTGGCGATACCTTGATAATAAGCGAAAGAAAAAAGGTACATTTACTTGTCCCCTTTTCTTTTATGAAAAATTCAATCCTGATAATATTGCTGGTTCTGGCTGGATGTGAAACGGAAGTGAATGTTCTATGTCCTGCGTTTCAGACCACTCCTATTATTTATGGTATAATTGATCCCTTCGACAGCGTGCAATCCGTTGGAATTCAGCGCAGCTTTCTTATCCGGGATGTTTCGATACAAAGGCAAACAATTGGTTTTCAATCGGGAAAGTGGATGTATTGCCTGGTTTGATGATTCCAGAAAACTTTTTTCATCAGTTCACTTTGACGCTAAATCGGACCGTTTCTATCTTCAATTCGATAATAACCAATTCAAAGAGTTTGTTGAGATTGATCCATATTCCGGTCAACATCTTCGAAATGTTAGAGTTAAAGATTTCAAACACATCGAGCAGTGTTGTTGCAACAATGATCGGTTATATTTTTTATATCAACCTGAAATCGGGAATCGCCTCAAGAAAGTTTATTCGATTTCTATTTAATACAAAATTTTCTGGGCCTGTAAAAGATTTTTTATCAAATCAATTTTTATATTTACGGCTGCATCAGGAGCCCCGGAAATGGGGGCACCAACCGAGCACAAAAGCCGCGGTGGTCTAGAATGCGGGCCGTCTGGTCAAAAAAATGTTTTCAGACAATCCCGATAAACTTGATGCAAAAAGCGTGTTTAACTTAACTTTTTGCACAATGACTAAAGTAAAAACTTTCCTATTTACGAGTGAATCCGTGAGCGAAGGGCATCCGGATAAAGTTGCCGATCAGATTTCAGATGCCCTCCTCGACGCCTATCTGAGCAGCGATCCAAACTCCAGGGTGGCAATCGAAACACTAGTCACCACCGACAGGGTGGTTCTGGCCGGTGAGGTAGGATCAACCACCCGTGTCGACCATGAAGCCATTGCCCGTAAAGTAATCTGCGGAATCGGATATGATCATCCCGGAATAGGGTTTGATGGACATGATTGCCAGATCACCAATCTGATACATGAACAGTCGGACAATATCGCCAAAGCTGTTCTGCGTGAAGATCCGGCCAACCAGGGCGCCGGCGACCAGGGCCTGATGTTCGGGTATGCCTGCACCGGAACCGAAACATTGATGCCACTGCCTATCGACTTATCGCACAGATTAATGCGCATCCTTGCCGACATTCGTCGCGAGGGCCGCGAAATGACTTACCTGCGCCCGGATGCGAAATCACAGGTCACCATTGAATATGATGAGCTGAATAATCCGCTGGCGATCCACACCATCCTGGTATCCACCCAGCACGATGATATGAATGGCATCGAACGGCCTGATCTGCTGATCGGAAAGGATATTGCGCGCGTTCTCATTCCACGCTTGCTCGATACCCTGCCCGAGGCAATCCGCTCATTGTATACCGACTCCTCAAAACTTCTTGTCAACCCATCCGGAAAATTTGTCACCGGTGGTCCCGATGGGGATACCGGCCTCACCGGCCGTAAGATCATTGTCGACACTTACGGTGGCTGGGCCCGTCACGGCGGCGGAGCCTTCTCCGGTAAAGATCCTTCCAAGGTCGACCGCTCCGGAGCGTATGCTGCCCGCTACATCGCCAAAAACCTGGTGGCAGCCGGTTTATCTTTGGAGGTTGAAGTACAACTAGCCTACGCCATCGGTCAGGCTGATCCGGTTTCCGTATCGGTTAACACCTTTGGCAAACAGCAAACTGACTTTAAGGCAAAAGACCTGGAACAGCTGGTCAGGGAAAACTTCCCACTCAGGCCTTATCACATCATCCGTGATCTTGCACTGAAAAATCCAATTTACCAGTCGACCGCCTCATACGGCCACATGGGCCGGACAAGCTATTCCTCCAACGGGATCAAATTCTTCCCTTGGGAAGAGACGAATAAAGCCGGGTCGCTTCGATAGATGCTTCACTGCGTTCGTCTAATTGTGCTCCCTTCGGTCGCTAATTATGCGCTTCGTGCTAATTATGCTCGGCTATCGCCTCGCTAATTGTGGTACGAAGGCCACAATTAGCCAGCGCGGCTATGCCAAGAAGACTTTAAGACGGGAAGAACGGGAGACGAAAAGAACGAAAAGACAGGAAAATGCGAATGCGGGCACTTGTCATCCCGGCGGAGGCCGGGACCCCTTGACGCTATACGGAGGCTTCTTTGTCACCCCGGCGAATGCGGCAATGGGAACCCTCCTAACCCCCTAACCCCCTAACCCCCTAACCTCTTAACCTCTTAACCTCTTAACCCTATATCCCTCACCAGCAAGTATTTGCATAACCTTATCACGAAAGTCCCCCTGTATCAAAATCTCGCCATCTTTTACGGTTCCGCCGACACCGCATCTGGTTTTCAATAATTTTCCGAGCGCTTCAAGGTCATTCGTTGATCCGGTAAAACCGGTAATGAGTGTAACAGCTTTCCCTTTACGGTTCTTTTTGTCGAGTTGAACAATCAGTTTCTGCTGATTGGCAGGGAGGGTATCAGGCTCACTCTGATCTTCCTTATCGTATTTAAAATCGGAACTCGTTGAATAAATAACTCCCAGCCGATCTTTCCAGTCTTTTGCCATCGGATTTGATTTACCTGCAAATTAAATAAAATGGTTAATTTTAAAACGATAAACCCAAACCGATGTTTAAACTGCAGCTGAAACTGGCACTCCGCCATCTTTACCGCCACCGGTCGTTTACATTCATTAACCTGACAGGATTGTCACTGGGATTGGCAGCATTCATTTATGTACTGATCCTGGTGAGTCATGAAACCCGGTTCGATAATTTCTATCCGGATAGCAGGCGGATCTATCGGGTGACCTCAACCCTGGTGAACGGAGATAAAAGAATGTCGAGCGGTTTTTGCAATGCCCCGGCGGGTCCGGCTATTACAGCGGAGATCCCGGGTATTGAATCCTTTTGCCGGGTATCGGCTGAAAATCAACAGAAGCTCCTTGTCGGATCAGATCACTTCACTACCGGAAGATTCCGCTACGCAGATGTGAATTTCTTTAATTTCTTTGGTTTCAAGCTCATCCAGGGTTCTGCGGACCGGGTTCTAAATCAGCCGGGAAGCATCGTTTTGTCACGGTCTGAAGCCATCCGGATATTTGCCTCGAACAACCCGTTGGGACAAGTGGTAAAAACCCCGGAAGGGATGGAATTTGTGGTCACGGGTGTTGCTGAAGATCCCCCGGCCAATACCCATCTTATTTTTGATGCAGTGGCCTCCTACCTTTCACTCGAAAACCGTCCCGGGATCTATCTGGAATGGGATGGCGGCTGGACCTTCCTGACCTACCTCCGCCTGAGCACCGCAATCGATCCGGATAATCTCGCGCAAAAGTTCCCGGCATTTCTCGAAGAAAAAATCAATAAAAAAATCCGGTCGGCCGGCTGGGAAATGTCACTCGGACTGCAGCCGATCCGTGATGTTCACCTCAACAGCCATCTCGATTATGACTGTCAGACGAACCGCAGCAAAGCAAGCCTTTTTATTATCAGCACCATCGCGTTTCTGATCCTGATTTTGGCCATCATAAATTATATCAATCTATCCACCGCCATCGCCTTCACCCGCATCAGGGAAACAGGAATGCGAAAAATAATGGGAGCTGCCGGTTCTCAAATCCGGACCCAGCTGCTGGCGGAATCCGTTATCCTGTCGCTGCTCGCCGGCGTAATTTCGATCTTCCTTTTAGTAAGCTTTTACCCGATGCTGAACCAGTTCACGCGATCGGATTTCGCGCTGAAGGATGGTCCTGTTCTTGTATCGATTATTACCCTTATGGCTACCCTCCTCACGGGATTCATTGCAGGATTTGGTCCGGCCATCTTACTCGGCCGGCAAAAACCCATGGCAGGAATTCAAAATACGATCATGGGCCAGCACCGGCAATCCTTCCGCAACGGACTCGTGTCGTTCCAGTTCTTCGCAGCAGTAGTGCTGATTGGCACGCTGATTCTGATGCAGAAACAAAATCGATTTGTCAGCAGTATGGATTTGGGTTTCGACCGGCATTCAATCGGCAGCCTGAATGTCAGTAAAGGATTTACGCTCAGCGATGCTGGCCGTGTAATCGATGAGCTGAAGAAAATTACTGAAATTGTTGAAGTCAGTATATCCAGTGAAATGCCCGGTTCCGGTGTTACTGCCAATGGGTACGCGTTGGAAGGCAAGGAAAATTTCGATGTGATCCGGACTATCTATACAGATGAAAAATTCCTGGATTGCTATGGGATCAAACTCAAAAAGGGCCGGAATTTCCGGGGAACGACCGGTTCCGATGCAAGCAGTTTTCTGGTAAACCAGGCTCTCGTGGATTTCGCCGGCTGGACCGATCCCATCGGAAAAAAAATCAAACGAAACCAGATATTTGAGGTGATCGGCGTGGTGGATGATTTCCATTTCTCTTCCTTGTATGAACCTGTTGAACCGCTGATTATCTCAGTAAATCCCAGGAACGACAGCTGGGAATATTTTTTCGTGAATATTCGCTTCAATACCACGGATGTTGCCGGTTTACTGAACAAGATCAAGGCAGTTTGGGAAAGAACCATGCCTGAACAGTTATTTGAATTCCAATTTCTTGATGACTATCTGGCCGGCGGTTATCAATCGCTCGGACAGAACCAGAAGATGATCACGCTTTTCTCTCTCCTGGCAGTTCTGATCGCGGCCATCGGGCTATTCGGGCTGTCTGCCTTTGTCACGGTAAGCCGCAGGAAAGAGATCGGTGTCCGTAAGGTAAATGGTGCCACCACGGCACAAATCATAACGCTGCTGAATTACCGGATGGTCCGTTGGGTATTGATCGGATTCGTAATTGCCTGTCCTGTTGCTAATTACGTTATGACCCGCTGGCTCCAGAGCTTTGCTTATAAAACGTCCGTATCGTGGTGGATTTTTTTGGTCACCGGTGCAGTGGTAGTCCTGATTGCCATCCTTACCGTTTCATGGGAATCCTTCAAAGCTGCCCGGCGAAACCCGGTTGAGACGCTGAGATATGAATGATGAACAAAGTACCCACCCCCTGCTCCTCCCTGTTTCAGGGAGGGGTATGAGCTCTAACTTTCCCTCGGAGAGGAAGCCCCTCCCTTCCTTAAGGGAGGGGTTGGGGGTGGGTACTTAACTAAAAAAGATGGTCCGAAGTTTCCTTTCAGCGAATGATTTTGCATCTATAAAGGGTGATAAAAACTTTTTTATGCATTATCTGGAAGTTAAGAAGTTAGCAGGCCGTTTTCGCCGAAATCCAACTGAAGCCGAAGAAAAATTGTGGAATTGCCTAAAAGGTCGGCAAATATCAGGAAGAAAGTTCCTCCGTCAGCATCCGATTATTTATCAGACGTATAAAAATGAATGCTTCTTTTTTATACCTGATTTCTACTGTGATAAGGAAAAGCTGGTCATCAAGCTTGATGGTGGAGTTCATGATGACCGGATTGAAAAAGATAACCATCGGGATGAAATCCTGAAAAGCCTCGGTTTGACCATTATCCGCTTACGAAACGAGGAACTGTCAGATATAGATTCTGTTTTACAAAAGATTCAACAACATTTTCGGGATTAGAAAGACGTACCCACCCCTGCCCTTGTGAGGAAATAAAGTACCCACCCCTGCCCCTCCCTGAAACAGGGAGGGGTATGAGCTCTAACTTTCCCTCGGAGCATAGCCCCTCCCTTGTTTAAGGGAGGGGTTGGGGTGGGTACCTTTGAGGGACCGGCCGTGAGGTGGATCGCTCTGTCAATCTGACTTTTCCACCTGCCACAAACAGTCTGGCAAACAAATTGATACACCATTTGCGGCATTAAAAAGTATAATATGAATCTCAATAATTTTACCATTAAAGCACAGGAGGCTATCCAGCAAGCGTTCACGATAGCCGAAGGATATCAGCACCAGGCGGTTGAGAGCGGGCATCTTCTGAAGGGCTTATTTTCGGAAGCTGAAGATGTGACACATCACCTGCTGGCAAAGGTCTCAGCCAATGCAACGGGTGTGGAATCGGCGCTCGACCGGATCATTCAGCGATATCCGAAAATCATCGGCGGTGAGGCCTATCTGTCGAAATCGGGCAACCGGGTCCTGACCAAAGCACAGAATCTCTCGAAAGAGGTTGGCGACCAGTTTGTTTCAGTGGAATATATCCTGTTGGGATTATTAGATGCCGGCGACGATGTAGCCCAGATGCTAAAAGACTGCGGAGTGAATGAAAAGCAGCTCAAAGCGGCCATCGCTGAATTACGAAAAGGCCAGACCGTGAACACTCAGACTGCCGAAAACACTTTCGACTCACTCAACCGTTTCGCCATCAATCTGAATGAACAGGCCCGGCTCGGCAAGCTCGATCCGGTAATCGGCCGTGATGAGGAGATCCGGCGCGTTCTTCAGATCCTTTCGCGGCGAACGAAAAATAATCCTGTCCTTATTGGCGAACCCGGAACCGGTAAAACCGCTATCGTTGAGGGGATTGCACATCGGATCCTGAGCGGGGACATACCCGAAAACCTCAAATCGAAACAAATATTTGCCCTCGATATGGGAGCCCTGATAGCAGGAGCCAAATACAAGGGCGAATTTGAGGAACGATTGAAAGGTGTTGTGAAAGAGGTGATTGGCTCGGAGGGGGAGGTGATTCTGTTTATTGATGAGATCCACACGCTGGTGGGGGCCGGTAAATCGGAAGGAGCGATGGATGCTGCCAATATCCTGAAACCTGCCCTGGCAAGAGGTGAACTCAGGGCCATCGGGGCTACCACCCTGGATGAGTATCAGAAATATTTTGAAAAAGATAAAGCGCTGGAACGCCGGTTCCAGAAGGTTTTGATTGATGAGCCGGATGTGCTCAGTGCCATCTCTATCCTGCGTGGATTGAAGGAGCGGTATGAGATGCATCATAAGGTCAGGATCAAGGACGACGCCATTATTGCCGCCGTGGAGTTGTCGCACCGGTACATCACCGACCGGTTTCTGCCCGACAAGGCGATCGATCTGATGGACGAGGCAGCAGCCAAGCTCCGGCTCGAGATGAATTCGTTACCCGAGGCGCTTGATGAACTCGAGCGGCGTATCCGGCAGCTGGAGATCGAGCGTGAAGCCATCAAACGGGAAGGCGACAAAGAGAAAATCACCCGTATTAGTGAAGAGATCGCCAACCTGTCGGACCAGCGGACCAAGCTCCGGGCCGAATGGCAGCGCGAAAAGACCACGGTCGACGAAATTCAGAAAAACAAATCGGCCATTGAGCAATACAAACTCGAAGCCGACCAGGCCGAGCGTTCACTCGACTATGAGCGGGTGGCCGAACTCCGGTACGGACGGATCAAAGAGGCTGAGCAAAAGATTGTTGAGCTGAACAAGGAGCTCGGCAACCTTCATATAAACGGAGCTCTCATCAAGGAGGAAGTGGATGCGGATGACATTGCTGATATTGTATCCAGATGGACCGGCATACCCGTTACCCGCATGATGCAGAGCGAAAAGGACAAGCTTCTCCACCTCGAAGAGGAGTTGCACCTTCGCGTCGTTGGTCAGGATGAGGCAATAGAGGCCGTCGCCAATGCAGTGCGCCGCAGCCGGGCCGGCCTGCAGGACCCGAAGCGGCCGGTGGGGTCGTTTATCTTTCTGGGCACCACGGGCGTTGGGAAAACAGAGCTCGCACGGGCCCTGGCAGAGTATCTGTTTGATGATGAGAACCTGATGACCCGCATCGATATGAGCGAGTATCAGGAGCGGCATAGCGTATCGCGATTGGTTGGTGCCCCTCCCGGATACGTGGGGTATGATGAAGGAGGGCAGCTTACTGAGGCTGTTCGCAGAAAGCCTTACTCCGTGATCCTGCTCGATGAGATCGAAAAAGCCCATCCGGATGTTTTCAATATATTACTCCAGGTGCTTGATGATGGCCGGCTGACTGATAATAAAGGGCGAACGGTCAGCTTTAAAAACACGATCGTGATCATGACTTCCAACATCGGATCCCATATTATTCAGGAAAAGATGTCGCATGTGACCGATGCCAACCGGGTTTCGGTTTATGAAGATACCCGCGAAAAAGTTTTTGAACTGATGAGGCAGACCATCAGGCCTGAATTTCTCAACCGGATCGATGAGGTGATTATGTTCACCCCGCTCAGTCGCGATCAGATTAAGGAGATTGTCCGCATTCAGATAGCCATCGTTCGGAAACAAATAGCAGGGCAGTTGACCCTGGAGCTTACTGAAAAAGCCGTCAACTGGATTGCTGACAAAGGGTATGATCCACAGTTCGGAGCCCGACCTGTTAAGCGACTGATTCAAAAGGAGATATTGAATGAACTCTCGAAACAGATACTGGCCGGAACGATCCAGACCCTTGTACCGCTGATTATTGATGCTGACGAAGATGGCCTAAAATTTAGAAACGAATAAATCTATCGTTTTTTACTCTCTTAACGTCCTTAACGTCCTTAACGCCCTTAACGCCCTTAACGCCCTTAACGTCCTCACGTCCTTCTATTCAAACCCCACTACCACGTCGCCTCTGAAGTTCTTCGAGGTAATTTCCTTCTGGATGGTCAGGTAATTAACGCGGATCAATCCATTGGTATGGTCATATCCGGTAATGTTACCGTGCAGGATAAAGCGATCGAATACCCACTGATTTCGCTGGTCATAGTGGATGCTGAAAAAAAGGAGATCCAGACTTCTATCGGTACCCTTGGATATGATATCCTGGTACTTGCGCTTCTTTATCTTCATCAACTGGGCATGGAATTACCTGACGTACGATCAGTCGCTCAGGCTCATAATACGCTCCGCTTCGCTACGCTAATTAATTAATAATTAGCGCGTAGCGCATAGTTAGCGACCGAAGGGAGCATAATTAGCGAGCGCCATCGAGCATAATTACTTCGACCGCCCTGTTTAACTGAGGATCCCTTGCGTTGAGCCGATCAAGGAAAGTGTTCTTAATATAGATATCAGGTTTTACTCCGGTTACTTCAAGATCTTGCCCATCAAGGGTGTAGCATCCCCGGCCGAGGTCATCTCGGCATCGCTAAGGGATTGTTCGTTGATTAGTAACACGATAGGCTTGTCGGATGGCGCAAAGTTCGATTGATTGGCCAGCTTGCCTCCCCGTGATTTCCACTGGAGATAAGTGTGCTGCGAGAGGAACCGAAGCACCTCATCGTGCACATTTCCTCCGGTGTTATAACGCAGGTCGAGGATCAGACCGTCCTTGTTCTCCAGGTCACGGGTCATCGTCATCAGAAAATTCTCGAGCTCCCCGCCGCCCATATCCTTCATCTGGGCATAAGCAATGCGATTTTTGCTTAACTCGTTCACTTTCTGTCGGTTGCAATCAACCCATTCATCATATAAATTACGGTTCAATGAGCTGTAGGCCATCGGATGAATTTTAACATCGAAATCAACCCCTTTGCGTTTGAAAGTCAGCACCATCTCAGGCTCCATGGCCGGCCGGTAGAAGTAGAAATCGCGGGGCATCGCGGCATTGACTGGTTCGCCATTCACTTTTACCAGCTCATCTCCGGTCTGTATATCGATTCCTGAACGATCAACCGCGCTGCGGGTAACCAGCCTTTTCACCGTGAACGGAGCCGATTCTTCATAGAGAATACCCGTTTCGAGGGTGGTGTAATTGAGCCGGCCCGTTTCCTCTTCTCCATAACTGCTGAAACCCTGATGTGAAGAATTCAGCTCACCGAGCATATCCGACATGAGGATCCGTAAATCATTCCGGTTATTCAGATAAGGCAGAAATTGCTGATAATAAGCTTTGTATGCCGGCCAGTCAGCGCCATGCAGACCTTCATGGTAATAGTCTTCCTCTATGTTTGCCCAGGTTTCTTCAAACATCTGATTGAATTCAGCCGACAAGTTCCGGGTGAAATTGGTATTCATCTCGATCTTATCTGCCTTATTTCCATCCAGATTCAGTTTGTAGATGATCCCGCCCGACAGCATATAATACTTATCCGCCGCTTTCACGATCCCGCCCGGGGCAGCTCCCTCAATCTTCTCTGTTTTAGGTGGATCCCATGGGGAAAGCACGGTTTTCCAGAGAGCTCCGGCCCCCATGGCATGATCGGAATAATAGAGGACGGTAGTTTTGTCACCCTTTTGGATGATAAAAGGTGAACCTTGTGATCCGAATGCCGGACTGATCAGTTCGAACCGTTCCCAGATGCGGTCGGTATCGATGGTGATGGGTGCGATAGTGTCCTTTTTGACTGCTGTGGAATCTTTTTTCCACAGCTTATCGAATTCATCCGTACGGAATGGAGTATCGGTTTTATCCAGCGCAAACCGGTAAATATGAGAGCTTCCGCCGCCTGTAGGATAGGTCGGTTTAGTGCGGTTGGTGGAGAAATAGATGTACTTCCCGTCGCCGCTCCACACCGGGTTCGATTCGGCCACGCCGGTACCGGTAAGGTAAACCAACTCAGATAGCCATTCCACGTCTGGTTATAAAGCAGTGTTTTATTATCGCTTAACCACTTGACACTCATAATACGCTCAAACCGCTTATCCTGGACTTCGTTTGGAGACGCATAGTTATGCGTCTCTACGGGATGCATTTGCACAATGTATTTGCCTTCGATATCGCTGACAAAAAGCTCACCCCGGGAGATGAAAGCGATCTTCTTATTATCTGGCGATACATCAAAATCGCTGATCTTGCCGGCGATGGAGAAGTTCTGTTCTTTGGGAAGGAGGCTGTTGCGGACGATGCGTATCGATAGTTTGCTGGTTTTATCGGTTGCCGGTTCGTAGGTAAACAGCTGATAATCTTTTTCGAAGACCACTTTCGAACCGTCGGCTGATACGATCGGGCGCTTGATGGAAGTCTTGAAATTGGTGAGGTTTTTGGTTTTTCCGTTCTCGAGTTTACCCAGATTGTATTCTCCGTTTTTCTCATCGGATACGAAATACACCATGCCGTTCTGATCGATGGTTGCCCACATATCCTTCCCGATCCATTCGGTATATTTCTTATACTCGCCGGTTTTCGGGTTATACGACTGGATATCGGGATTATAGTCGCCCTTGTACCGTTTGCGGCTTGCCATGCTCTGGCTCTCCCAGGTATCGTTGAAAAACAGCTCACCGGTTTTGGGATTTTCGGCCAGGTTGTGGATGGTGTTGAAATAATGCTCAAACAGCCGCACCGGGTTATCGCCCCCGACCGGGATTTTATAAACGGTACCGCTGTTCAGGCGGTTTGAGGTGAAGTATATCGATTTTGAATCCCAGCTCCAGTTTTCCACGTCGTCGTTGGCTGCATGCCAGGTAAGCTGGCGAATTTCACCGCCTTCCATGGGGATGACGAACACATCGGCATTGCCAAACTGGCGGCCCGTAAAGGCGATCCATTGGCCATCCGGCGAAATGCGCGCGTTAGTTTCGTAACCCTGCATAGCGGTCAGCCGCGTGGCAGTTCCGCTAACCACATCTGCTTTCCAGAGATCGCTCTCAAAACTGAAGACAACCGTTTTGCCGTCGGATGAGAGAGCCGGGGTGGAGAGGAAATAAGGCTCAAGACTCAAGGCAGAAGGCACAAAGCTCAGGAGGAGCAGGTAGAAAAGGAGAGATTTCATGATTGACGTTTTACTATTTGTGATTCCTAAAGTAAATAATTTCCGATTCCTAACTCACACTCTTCCCCCCTCCTTCCTTTATTAAGCGCATTGTCATCCCCGAAGGCGGGGAACTCTACCCTTAACCAGTGGCCTTCGCGGGGGCGACAAAGTTGCCTCGGAGTAGCGTGAAGGGGTCCCCGCCTTCCGGGGATGACAATGCTTTCGCGGGAATGACAAGGCCCCTCTACCTGAAATGCGGCGATTCCCTCAGCATCATGCCCAGCAACATCGTGATGAAGGTAAGGGCTACGAACAGGGTCATAAAGGTGCCAATGTATTGG
>Ga0265292_1002669_pt1 | contig 12000 bp, 8 predicted proteins | sample Munlanlewell296A_FD_189080 | JGI IMG/M metagenome (GOLD analysis project Ga0265292, IMG submission 189080) | Leachate microbial communities from a municipal landfill in Southern Ontario, Canada - Leachate well 296A | ecosystem: Engineered > Solid waste > Landfill > Unclassified | place: Canada...
GTTTCATGACCGTTCCGCGCTTCATGGAAAGAATATCGCGGCGCGCTAACCCAACTTCCTCGCGAAGTTCTTCACGGGCATGGTCAATGATGTTTATGTTTGGCGGCAAAAATCCTGCAGGCACATGCCACATGCCTTGATGTGCGCCGACGCGTCGACTTCTTTTTACCAGGAGAAGTTTTTTTTCGTGATACACAAAAATGTCGACAACAGGCGTTTCTTCTGGAAGTAAATAACGCGCAAGCCATTGGGACATGAGATGAATCACAGCGTTACGCACCACTGGAGTACGAAAATAATGGTCAACCCCGCGCAGTGGAATCAACGCCTTTATTTCATCACCAACCCCAGTAAGTTTTTGATAGAATTTTTTTACTTCTTTTAGCGCAACGGTTTCGTCTTCAACACCTTGCAAGATGAGCGTGGGGCAGTGAATATTTTTTGCAATTGAAGAGAATGACCGATAGTGAGCGAGATCGTTGAAAAAAACTTTGTTTTGACGAAAGGGGTGTCCACTATGATCGATACGATCTGCGTAACCGTGTCGTAAAATATTTTTCAGTGCCTTGGAGGAATAGAGTCTGCGATGGATGTGCCAGGGATCGGTAACTCCATTCAAACTTATGATCGCGCGAATGCCGCTTGTTTGAGACGCATACAAATAACTTAACGCACCACCAAGACTGTGTCCGCCCACGGCAATTCTTCGGAACCCCTTGCGTTGCAGCCACGCCACAGTTGCTTCAACTGCTCGCAGACTTCCAGTGTATGTGTACTCAGAAATATTTCCAGAACTTTCACCATGGCCGGGCAGATCAATTCTGCATACTGCAATTCCCTGCCGAACAAACTGTTGTGCCAACGCTGCCGCAAACGTTTCTTCTTTCGTACTGGTCTGCCCATGCAAAAAAAGAAACACCGGCATCCAGCGTTTCGCGCGAGGCTGGTCCAACAAACCCACAATGCGGTCTGACCCGGAACGCAAAGAAAACTTCTGCTGGCTCATGCCTTCGACTTTTCTTTTAATTTATTAATCACCGCAAGGTGCGGATTTTCCAAAATATTGTAGAGAAAGCGATCAGTGAGGTCGTTGCGGTAATCAAATTCTTTACGACTCATTACGGTATAACGCAACTCACGGTCAAAGTGCAGTTGAAATTTCCGCATCAGCGCCCGCAGTTTACGACGGTTCACGCTCCCAACGATTAATAAATCCGTCTGCGCCTCCGGTAAATTGGAAAAATATCCGGTCAACACCGCGTACTGCACTCGCCCCATCCGTCCAAGCTCGCGGAGGAGGTTATGTTCGGTCATGACCTGCGCCTTAAAAACCAAGGCCCGCAATTCTGCGAAGAGAACAAATTCAGTGTTCACCTGGTAATACTTTTTTTGATCCTTACCCGCACTCTTGAGCAGGCCGACATCCTCGAGGTTTGTCAGCTCCCGCCGAACCGAATTCGTATGCTCACCCAACTTCCGAGCCAGTTCGCGCATGAAAAACGACCCCTCGGGATTGAGGAGGAATGTCTGGAGGAGCTTCACCCTGGTGCGCGAGCTCAAAAAGTGTTCAAGCATGGGGTGGTGAAAATTGAGGGATCAATTCACGATTGCTGCTTCGTAGTGTATACTGTGAGACAACGACCCGCAAGTATTGCGCATGATTATCGCGGATTTCGAGACCCTCCTCCTCGCCGATCCTACCCAGAGTCGGTCGACGAGCCACATCTTTATTGCCCATCCGACACCGCTGGAAGAACGGACGCTCGGTAAGGTGTTCCTTGTCGTCGAAATTGACGACAAAGCGCGTGTTTCTCATGACGTGATTGCTGTCATTCAAGAAGAGTTGAAAAGCGCCTATTACAACGCGGCTGATTTTTCTTTGGAAGCGGCGTTCGAACAAGCATTGAGCCACGTTAACCAGCGCCTGCACCAACTCATTGAAGGCGGCGTCACAGACTGGCTCGAACACATTCACCTGGCGGCGGGCGTCATTCGCGACCAGGATATCATCCTCACCACTCTCGGACGCGTGCATGCGTTTTACTTCCACGGCTCACAGGCCATTGACATTGCAGACGGCGCAACAACCCGTGAGCGCATCAACCCGCTCAAAGTGTTCAGTGCAGTCATCACCGGCCGACTGACTGCGCGCGACAGTCTCCTGGTGACCACGGGAGCGTTGCTTGATTATTTCTCCCCCGAACGTCTGCGCCACTTTCTCCAGGACAGCACGCCTGGCACCGCACTGACCGCCATTGAGGCAGCACTGAATGAGCGGCCCCCGGATGCGAGCTTCGCGGCAATGGCACTCAGCGTGCGGGAAAACGAGCAGCCGCAGCTAACAACCGCGCGCATTGGTGCCGCCTCCACGCCAGTCATGGCCGAACGTCCACAAGCCTCCATGGACCGGCTTTTATCCCGCGAACGGGCCACTGACGACTTGCTCTCCTCGTCATTCTGGCGGAGCTTGAGTCGTGGGGCACGGGGACTTGGCACGGCCATGAGTGCGGGCTTGCAGCGCTTTGTGTTCCGACGACCACCACGACGGCGATTGCCAGCCGGTGCAACCACACCCCTCAGCCGCGCCGACGTCCCTTACCGCACGCGCTTTCAGCAAGAACAGCGTGGCGTCCCCTCGCGAACAGGACACGTGCTCCGCAACATAGGGCAGCGTCTGCTCATCGGCGTGTTCTGGTTGTTGCGGCATGCTGTGCGCTTCTTTCAAAATCCACGCCGTGTGACGCATGGCGCACGCCAACTGCCTGCCCGTTCATCGTCAGTGTTTGAACGCCCCTTACACTGGTTCCAGCGCCTCAACCGCAACCAGCGCATTGTCGTATTGGCGGGACTCGTGCTGCTGTTCTTCTTTGCGCAGAGCGTGGTTTCACTGGGACAGCAGCGCAGCGTGAATCTTTCCAAAGCTGATCGCAGCGGCATTGTTCAACAGATTCATGATAAAGCAACGGCGGCCGAAGCAGCGCTGAGCTATGGCAATGAAATCGGCGCGCAACAACTCGACACCGAGGCGCGCGCACTCATTGCCAAACTCCCCACGCGCAGCAAGGCTGACCGCACTGCCGTGGCGCAACTCAACGACAGCTGGACGACGATTCGCCAAAAACTCCGCCACCTCGTGATGGTTGAATCCCCCACGCTGGTGGCAGACGTCGGACCTGTCTCGGCGCAAGCTGACCCGCGAACAATCGCCCTCATCGGCACGCAACTCGTGGCCGTGGATGGAAACGGCCAGCGCTTATTCCACATTGACGCAGCCACCGGCAAGAGCGACTCCGTGTCACTCCCTGAAGGACTGGGAACAATCCGCCGCGCCCTGACAGATTCAAAAACCACGGTCTTGCTCGTCGGCTCCACCGGCGTGGCCAGCTATGCACCCAAAACAAAAACTGCGACGCCCGTGGCTCTGGCTCGTGCGAGCGGCGGAGAAAGTATTGACGACGCCACGCTCTTCTCCGGCCGCCTGTACATTTGGGCCAAGGACCAACAACAAATTTTCCGCCACACCCGCAGTGCCGCCGGATTCGGCCTGGGCAACGCATGGTTGAAAGACCCAAACTCAGCTGACTTGAAAAACGTCACGAGCATTGGCGTGAACGGCGTGCTCTTCACTATGACAAGCGATGGCACACTCATCCAATACAGCCAAGGCAGCAAGGCAAGTTTCCAGGCAATCGCACCTGACCCGGTCTGGAAAAACCCTAATCTCATGTGGACAGGCGACAACACCACCGACATCTACGTGGCAGACCCGGGCGAACATCGCATTGTCCGTTACAGTAAAGTCGGCGCCATCACCGCGCAGTACGTCTCCCCTGCCTGGTCTGACCTGCGCGCCTTCACGGTTGACCTCACCGCGCAACAACTCTACGTGCTGAACGGCACCAAAGTCACGCGCATCTCACTGGCACAATAGGGAAAAACAAACACCGCCCAGGAAAACCCAGGCGGTGTTCAAAGCGTAACGTTACTTGAGGGCGACAGTGCCGCCGGCTTCTTCGAGTTTCTTCTTCAGGGCTTCAGCGTCTTCCTTGTTGACGCCTTCCTTGATCATCTTCGGCGCAGCGTCGACGAGATCTTTGGCTTCCTTGAGGCCCTTTTCTGTGGCCTCGCGGACAACTTTGATCACGGCAATCTTGTTGGCACCGGCTGAGGTGAGCTCAACGTCGAACGAGCTCTTCTCTTCTGCCGCTTCTGCACCTGCGCCACCGGCAGCCGGGGCAGCAGCCATCATCATCGGGGCGGCCGCCGAAACGCCGAATTTGTCTTCGAGGATTTTCACCAGCTCAGACAGTTCGAGCGCCGACAGTTGCTCGATGGAACTCACGAGGCTCTTGAACTTCTCCGGAACCTCTACGGGTGTTTTGGCGTCGTCAGCCATAGTCGTACTCCTTAAAAAGTAGTGTTAGTTAGTAGAAGGTGAATTTGAGCGTTGATCGGCCAGGGCGCTCAGGGCTGTGACCAACCCGCGCGCCGGACCAGCCATGACCGTGACCAACCCGCGCAACGGCGCAGCGATCACCGACACCAGCTGTCCGCGCAGTTCCTGTTGGCCGGGAAGTTTGGACAAGGCAATGACGTCAGCTTTGGAAAGCACGCGCTCGCCGAGCAAACCGCCAACCAGTGCTAACGCAGGATGCGTTTTGGCAAAAACTGACAGCACTTTGGCCGGCACGCCTTCGTCGTCAAACCCGAACGCCAGACCCAGGCCGCCCTCAAACTGCTTGAGGTCAACATCTTTGTATGACGTTTTGGCAAAGGCTTTCTTGAGCAGCGTGCGTTTGGCAACCGACAGCTCAACGTCGCTGGCACGGAGCACGTTGCGCAACTCTGTGGCTTCTTTAACGCGCAGCCCCTGGTGATTCACAAACACCACGGACTTGGCGCGGGTGAGCTTGTCTTTGAGGCCGTCGATTTCTTCGGTTTTCTTGGCGCGTGTTTTAGGCATAAAAATACTGTGGATAATGCCCACAGTTGAAAAACGCTCTGTTGCGTCTCCCTAACGTGAGGTGCTGGTTTGATCCGGCCGAGCCGGACCTCACGGTCTGTGGGGAACATGCGTACTCTACCTGAGCTCGAATGTCCTGTCAAATCCCTGTACAATACCCGCATGCCCGCCCCGCTAAAAATCATAGCCGTGCTCCCCGCGTACAACGCCGAACGCACGCTCCGCGAAACGCTCAACGACATTCCTCCCAACACTGTGGACGAGGTGCTCTTGGTGGATGATGCGTCCACTGACCGCACGGTGGCCGTGGCGCGCGAGCTTGGCCTGACCGCCATTGTTCACCCCCGCAATCGCGGGTACGGTGGCAATCAAAAAACTTGTTACACCGAGGCGCTCAACCGCGGGGCCGACATTGTGCTCATGCTCCACCCTGACCACCAGTACCACCCCAAGTACATTCCCGAGCTGCTCCAACCATTGCGCGACGGCCGGGCAGACGCGGTATTTGGATCGCGCATGCTCATTCGCGGGGGCGCCCAAGACGGCGGCATGCCCACCTGGAAACGTCTGGCCAACATTGCACTCACCCGAATTGCCAATGCCGTGCTCGGGCTCCGGCTTTCCGAGTACCACTCTGGCTTTCGCGCCTACTCACGACGCTACCTTGAGACTGTCCCCTTTTCGGCAAACTCCGATGATTTTGTGTTTGACACGGAAATTATTGTGCAGGGAAAAATCGCCGGCATGCGGTTTGTGGAAACGCCAATCGAGACCGCCTACTTTCCCGAAGCATCACAAATCGGACTGCGGCGCAGCGTCGTGTATGGTGTGAGCATTCTGCGTACGCTCGGCGACTACCTGCGCTGGCGAGCAGGCTGGTCGCGTGATGAGCGGTTCTCACTACGGCAGGTACTGGCGCTTGTTCGCTAAGTGCTCGGCGTACGTTTTGGCGAACACGGTGTGCCCGTCCCGCGCATTCAAGTAGAAGAGGTAGTCGTTGGCCTCAGGAAAAATAACCGCCTTGATGCTGGAGAGCGACGGATTGCCGATAGGTCCGGGCGGCAATCCTGCGTGCTTATACGTGTTGTAGAGCGAATCAACTTTTGTGTCTTGCAACGTTGGCTGGCTCAGGCTTTTACCCGTGGCGTAGTTCACCGTAGCGTCGGACTGCAATGCCATGCCGATCTTCAACCGCCGCAAAAAAAGATCAGCCACCAGCGCGCGGTCGTGATCGGTGCGCACTTCTTTTTCTACAATTGACGCCAGTGTGATTGTTTCAAACGTGGTGCGTCCGCTGCGTACAATTGCTTCACGCAAATTCGGCGACAACTTCACGTCAAAGTTGTCAAGCATTTTTTCTACGATTGTGGCGGCGTTGGCGTTCGAGGAGACAAAGTAGGTATCAGGAAAAAGAAATCCCTCGAGCGTGGCACTGGCCGGTCGGCCGCTAAGAAATGAAAAACTGCGGTCAGGGAGAATTTCCCGCGAATCATGAGCGCGGGCCGCAACCAGAAATTGCGTTGACGACATGAGTCCGGCCCGCTCCACCGCTGCGGCAATTTCTTGCGACGTCCACCCTTCCAAAATTGTGAGTCGCACTTCATTCTTTAATTCTCCACCGGCAAGCTGGGCGGCGAGTTGCGGAATTGTCAGCGGCGCGCGAAACCGATAGGTCCCGGCTTGCAGTTGCGCATTCCAACCGCGGAGCAACACGTACACCCGAAAGGCAAATTCATTACGGATAAGCCGTGCTTCGTGCAGTCGAGCGGCAATATCACGCACACGGGACCCGGTACTCACAACCACCGTCACGTCGCCTTGTGTGTTTGACGATGTACGCAGTGTTCCGAAAAAAAATATCACGCCAACGGAAATGGTAACAGCAACAACTCCGATGGTGAGCCACCCCCGCCGACGCATCACAGCAAATTGTCGCGACGCTGGGCCGCGAGCGCTTCAACAATCTTTTTAATTTCCTGATCGTGTGCAAGGTCAGCCACAAGCAACGCGTCACCGGTATCAACAATAGCCAGGTGGTTCACACCCACCGTCGCAATCACTTTGCCAGCAGGCCCGTACACCAAGGAGTCACTCGTTGCAATGCCCACGTGGGTTGCGCCACTCACGACGTTTGCCTCGGGGTTTTCTTCGCGCAATTTTTTGAGCACACTCCACGTGCCCACATCACTCCAGTCAAACGGCGCCTTCACAATCAACACCTGCGACGGATCCAATTTTTCCGTAATGGCGTAGTCAATTGAAACTTTTTCAAGCTGGCTGTAGAGCGTCGCCACCTCATCGTGCCGGCCCGCCTTCCACGCATGCTGAATTTTCAACAAAACCTCGTGCGTGGCTGGCGCGTGCTTGGCGTAGGCAGCCAAGAATTTCCGCGGCGTCCACATATAGTAGCTCGCGTGCCACAAATAATCACCGGCGGCAACGAATTCTTTAGCCTGCTCCACGGGCGGCTTCTCAACGTGACCTTTGAATGCAAACACCTCAATACCGTCGCGCTCAAACTTGCGCTCGCCCACGCGCGTGTACCCCAAGTTTGGATTGGGCCACGTGGCCCGCACCGCAATGTCCAGCAAGTGTCCGGTTTCCAAAATCAAGTCTTCCGCCACATGCAAACTGGCGCGAAATCGCTCCACATCGCTGATGTAGTGGTCGGACGGCAAAAACGCCAACGGCTCGTCAGGCGCGTGCAACTCCATGATGGCTGCCACAAATCCCATAGCCGGACCGGTGTCGCGCTTCTCCGGCTCAATCAACAGGTGATCTTCCGGCACATCCGGAAACACCGTACGCACAAACGGCGCTGTCGCCGCAGTCACAGAATAAAATATTTTTTCATCAGGAACTTCAGTCCCCATGCGATGCCGCGTCAACTCGAGCAACGTCCGCTCCCCGACCAGCGGCTGGAACTGCTTGGGTTTTGCCGTGCGCGACATCGGCCACAACCGTGTACCGCCGCCACCCGCCAAAATTACGATATTCATGTTAACGGTCCCTCGATCAATGGCACAAATTGAAAACCCGGATGTCGCGTTTCATGGTACGACGTTTCTGTTTCGCGCACCACGACCACCACGTCTTGCGTTTCTTGACCCACCGGCACAACCAGTCGTCCGCCAATCGCCAACTGTTCTTTCAACGCCGGCGGAATTTCATGGTGAGCCGCCGCGGCCACGTGGATGCGATCAAACGGTGCTCCGTCCGCCCAGCCTTGCGCACCATCAGCGGTGTGGAATGCAATTTTCGCATACCCGGCAGCCCGAACATTTGCCTCTGCTTGTTGCCGCAGCTGTGGAATTCGTTCTAAGGCTACCACACTCCCGGTTGACCCCACGAGTTCTGCCAAAAGCGCGGCAGTCCAACCGGAACCCGCACCAACGTCCAGCACGCGCTGACCCGGCTCAACTTGCAGGGCCTCGAGCATCAGCGCCACCGTGAGCGGCTGCGAAATTGTCTGGCCAAACCCAATCGGCAGCGGAGTATTAATATGGGCGTCAGCCTTAAATTGCGGGGTCACAAACAAATGCCGCGACACCTTTCGAAACGCATCAATAATCTGGGGTGTGGATAACACCTTATCGGCGATAAGCTGATCAATGAGTTGACCCTCAGGTTCCTTAGCCATTGCTGATCCCACCAAGCATAGCAGAGGGAATGGGAAAGGAAAAACAGGATTTTCAGGCGGCCGCGACCTTGACAGATTTGGATATCTGTTGTACGGTATTTTGCTTTATGAACATTGACGCAAGCCATGGACTACGGTAAGATATTCTCGCTTTTAGGAGGGCATGGCTCTTTCAGTTTCTTCGCTCATTACGGTCGTTATTTTCCCGCTCTTTGTTCAAACCAACTCTGTGCCAATGTCCTTGAAAAGGCACAAATTCAGGCCATTTTCCTTGTTCCGCCGGCCAGAATAGGACGAAAAAAGCCGATAAAAGGTTATACACTGCAATTTTGGGGGGATCTCGGAATCACGTTTGTGATTCGCACCCTCGTACCGCAGTTTTCCTAGCATTTTGTCGGTTTTTTTCTTAGCCACCCTAAATTTACCTTTTACTAACTCGCCTCATCTCATGAACACTATCCACATCAATCTACTCCCGAAAAAATCTCGCCAACGGGCTTCACGACGCTTTCTGACGAGTCTTGCTCTTGTGGCCATTGTCTTTCAATCCACAGGCGGCCTGATCCCCGCTTTGGCCGCCAGTGAGCCAGTTGTTCCAACGACAAATTCCGGCCATGAGCAGGGATGTGAAACCAACCCAACGACACAGAATACCCAGTCTGAAACCGGGACTTTTTGGTGCACCGGATCACTGACTGTCAACAAAAAGGTGGATACTGATGGCAACGGCACATTTGAAGGTGGCAACGACGAGGCGAACGCGCTTGGATTTCGCTGGGGTCTTGATGGTGCCACGACAAACCGCGAAATGGGCACAAACGCAGTCGTTCCCATTGGGGATCATGATGTGACGGAAAACTACAACGACATCGCTGGCTACCACTTCAGCGGCTGGTTCACAAATGGCAGCACGCAATTTTCTTGCGCAAACCCGGAAGGCTTCAGCTTGCCGATCAGCACGTCTGTTGCGTACGGCACTGACCCTGGCACTGGCATCACCTTGTGCAATGCACACGACACTGCGCCGCTGACCGTACAAAAATCTGTGGACACGAACGGCGATGGCATTGTGGACATCTCCGACGACACAACGTGGACGTGGGACCTTGATGGCGGCGATCAAAACTTCGCCACCGGCTCTACGCAGATGGTCATGCCCGGCGTACACAGCGTCAACGAGGACGACAATCAACCCAACTACCACAATCTCAGCTGGTCGTGCGTCAAAACGCATGACGGTTCAGCACTGGGCAACGGTACAGGCACCACGCTGAGCGTCACTGTTCCTGCAAAGGGCGCAACCTGCACGTTCACCAATTCGCGTGATACAGGGCGAATCGCCGGCACGAAATTCAATGACTTGAATGAAAATGGCTACCGCGACTTTGACGAGCCCGGCGTTGACGGCGTGACGATTACGCTGGACGACAGCATCTCAACGTCGACAGATTTCAATGGAGACTTCAGCTTCGAACTTTTGCCGCTCGGAACGTACACAGTGACCGAAACTGTTCCGGCCGGTTGGGTGGCCACGACGTCAACTACGCTTGATGATATTGTGGTTACAAGCAATCACACTTCAACGGTAACCTTTGGAAACTTTCAGCTCGGAAAAATTTCCGGCTTCAAGTACGACACCAATGAGGTCGCACTGAATAATTGGCAGATTTGCATTTCCCCTTATTATGACGAGGAAATTCCTCGCGTGGCCACCGGAGAAGACACCTGCGTTACCACTGGCGCCGGTGAATGGCCAACTGGCTACTACGAATTCACCAATCTTCACGCCGGTACCTACCGCGTCTACGAAACACCGCAAGCTGACTGGGAGAACATTTTTCCTGAGTCTTCTGGGCATCTCGTGACAATGACATCAGGGAGCGGCCTCGGCGACAAACACCTTTCCTACAACTTCATCAACCGACACCTGGTGCCAGATTTGGCCATCACCAAAACCGACGGACTGACAACTGCTAGCACGGGCCAGCAAATCACCTACACCATAGTGGCATCAAATGTCGGCGAAACGGCAGCGGAAAATTCCACGGTCGTCGACACGCTCCCCGCTCACGTCGCCTTTGTCTCCGCCTCTGATTCGGGTGTTTACAACAGCGCTGCTAAAACCATCACGTGGAGCCTTGGCACCATGGACGCAACAGGACCAACACAATCCAAAACACTGACGGTCACCGTGTTGCTCGATACCGTCTTTCCTGCCGGACAAACCGTGCTCACCAACACAGTTGATGTCTCAACAGAGACAATCGAGCCAAACCTACAGAACAATCACGCTATCGACACCACGGCCGTGAACACCGGACCGATCATTGCGCTGACAAAAGTTGCAACACCGAACCCAGTGACAGCCGGCCAGAATATCAGCTACACGATGTCGTGGACTGTGACTGGAAACGCAGCTGCAACAAACGTGACACTCACAGATCCCCTGCCAGCCAACACTACGTTCGTCTCGGCAGCTGACGGCGGCACCTACAACGCAACCACCAACACCGTGAGTTGGAACTTGGGAACCCAAACACCGAGCGCATTTGGACAAGTGCACATGGTTGTGAAAGTGAATGCACCACTTGCAAATGGCACCATCATCACCAACACCGCAACATTGGATTCCGCAGAGACTGATCCAGTAACTGCTTCTGCCCCTGTGACTGTTGGCTCTGGTCCAATCCTCTCCATCACAAAAACATCGAACGTCACGACCTTCACGAACCCCGGCTTGTTCGTTGCCTACACCATCACCGTGACCAACGCGGCGACTGCGACCGACACCGCCAAGAACATCGTGCTCAAAGACACGCTGCCCGCTGGTTTCACCTTTGAAGACAGCTCGACCAGTAAAACGTTCACCGCGTTTGACTTGAAACCCGGCGAAACAAAAACCTTCACCGTTAACGCGTTGGTCGGACTTGTTACGCCCGGCTCATACACCAACACAGCCACAGCAAAAGGCGACAACACTGCCGAGGTAAAAGCAACGGCTGATGTACAAATTCGTGTGCCGTCAGTGCTTGGCGTGACGGCTGAAGCGCAGCTCACTCTCACCAAAGAAGTGAACACAAAACTCACCAACGCCGGTAAAACAATCCGCTACGCTGTGACCGTGGAAAATATCGGCAACGCCACGGCTGTGAACGTGACCATCACCGACAAGCTCCCCGCTGGCTTCACCTACGTGGATGGCGGCAAAACCACAAAAACATTCACGATTGGCAATTTGCCAGCCGGACAGAAGCGCTCGATCAACTATGAAGTTCTTGTCGGCGCCAACGTAAAGCCGGGTGATTTCAACAATACCGCCCAAGCGCAGGCTGACAATGTGTCGGCAGTCTTAGCCGACGCAACAGTGTCTGTAGGTCAGCCTGAAGTACTCGCTGCG
>Ga0265292_1002670_pt1 | contig 12000 bp, 9 predicted proteins | sample Munlanlewell296A_FD_189080 | JGI IMG/M metagenome (GOLD analysis project Ga0265292, IMG submission 189080) | Leachate microbial communities from a municipal landfill in Southern Ontario, Canada - Leachate well 296A | ecosystem: Engineered > Solid waste > Landfill > Unclassified | place: Canada...
GACCCGCTATTACGACGACCACGCGACGGGTTCGCTGATATCCAAACTCACTTACGACGTGACGAATGTGACTGCGGCGGCGACCAGCGTAGTGACCATCACCATCCGCGACACCATCATCATCTTGGGATTGTTGGGCTGGCTGTTCTATCTGGATTGGAAGTTGACGCTGATCACCTTGCTCATCGCACCTATCGTGGCGCTAGTCATTCGCGTCATCAATCGGCGCTTACGCTCCTCCAGTCGCGAGACCCAAAAAGCGATGGGCAACATCACTCAGGTCATCGAAGAAAGTGTTACTGCACACAAGGTCGTGAAGCTGTTCGGCGGCCAAAGCTACGAAAAGCAGAGGTTTGAAGAAGAGATCAACTTCGTACGCCGCCATATGATGAAGCAAGCGGCAGCGGCCTTAGCCAACGTACCTATCGTTCAGATGGTGGCAGCTATCGCTTTGGCTTTTGTCATTCACCTTGCCATCGGACAAGCGCAAAGCGATGCAACGACAGTGGGAGGCTTTCTATCTTTTGTGGCAGCCATGTTGATGCTGACCGCTCCTATCAAACGCATCACCAGTATCAACGAGTTCATTCAGCGCGGCTTGGCGGCAGCAGAGAGCGTGTTCGAACTCATAGACACGGAAGGCGAAACAGATTCGGGCAAGACCACGATGAGCCGGTCGTCCGGAGCGCTTTCATTCGAGCATGTCAGCCTGTCCTATCAATCGGATGAACGCTTGGCGCTAAGCGATATCTGCCTCGATATCCCCGCAGGCCAAGCAGTTGCTTTGGTCGGTGCATCGGGTAGTGGCAAAAGCACCCTGGCAAATCTAGTGCCTCGCTTCTACCTACCTAGCAAAGGGCGCATCACCCTCGATGGAGAGGACATCAATGAGCTGACTCTGGCCAGCTTGCGTGCGAACATCGCGCTGGTAAGCCAAGAGGTGGTGCTGTTCAACGACACCATCGCCGCTAACATCGCCTACGGGCAGATGCGCGAAGTACCAGAAGAAGAGATCATCGCAGCAGCAACCGCAGCCCATGCCATGGAATTCATCAAAGACCTGCCACTAGGCCTTGAGACATTAGTGGGAGAAAAAGGCGTGCGCCTGTCAGGTGGTCAGCGTCAACGCATCGCCATCGCCCGTGCGATCCTGAAGAACGCTCCCATTCTCATTTTGGACGAAGCGACATCTGCCTTGGACAGCGAATCCGAGCGTCATGTACAAGCCGCGTTAGAAACGCTGATGAAGGGACGCACTTCGTTAGTCATTGCACACCGCTTGTCCACCATCGAGAAGGCAGACCGTATCATCGTGCTTCAAAAAGGTCAGATCGCAGAAGCCGGCACTCATGCAGAACTGCTCGATAGAAACGGCGTATATGCACAATTGCATCGTACTCAGTTCAGCCGCGAAATCGAGAACACGTGAGTGGCTTAGCTTCAGAGTAAGCATAGGTGGACCCTAAGATCGTTTTACTTTTGATGAAATACTAATGCTGTTCAATTCCTACAGTTTCATCTTCCTGTTTCTGCCTATCGTCCTGCTGGGCTTCTTCCAGCTGGCACGCTTCCATCACGCCTATGCTGCCGCGTGGCTAGCTATCGCCTCGTTATTCTTTTACGGCTACTGGAATCCTGCCTATGTCGGACTGTTGCTTGGTTCTATCGTGTGCAACTACGCATTCGGCATGTGGATCGCCAAGGCTGGTGTACAGCACGAAGAAACACGAAGAAGGCACGTACTGATATTCGCTATCACCGCCAATTTGCTGCTGCTGGCTTACTACAAGTATGCGAATTTCTTCCTCACCAGTACGAACGCACTCACGGGCTCTAGCCTCTCATTAGGCGACATCATTCTGCCGCTTGGCATCTCGTTCTTTACCTTCACGCAGATCGCCTTCTTGGTTGATACCTATCAGGGAAAGGTGAAGGAATATAACTTTGTCCATTACGTGCTTTTCGTCACCTACTTCCCGCACCTGATCGCGGGACCCGTTCTGCACCACAAAGACATGATGCCGCAGTTCGCACATGCCTCGACCTACCATATCAACTGGGCGAATGTCGCTGCAGGCATACTGCTTTTCACACTAGGTCTTTGCAAGAAAGTACTATGGGCCGACTCCCTCGCACCTTACGCCACTGCGATATTTGACGGGGTTAATCATGGCATCGCAGTTGGTATGCTACCGACCATCTATGAAGCATGGTCTGGGGCACTGGCTTATACCTTGCAGATCTATTTCGATTTCTCCGGCTATACCGATATGGCGCTTGGCATCGCACTGATGTTCAACATCCGATTGCCGATCAACTTCAACTCGCCCTATAGATCCACTAGCATCATCGAATTCTGGCGGCGCTGGCACATCACGCTTTCCACATTCCTGCGCGACTACCTTTACATCCCACTTGGTGGCAACCGCCACGGCAAGTTGCGTCGCTACGGCAACCTGTTCACCACGATGCTACTTGGCGGCTTGTGGCACGGTGCGGGATGGACATTCGTGGTATGGGGCGCCCTGCATGGGGCCTACCTCACGCTCAACCACCTTTGGCGTGAGTTGGTTTCAGAAAGATTCCTCCGCTGGCTGCCCGATTGGATCGGCAGTCTCACAGGCGGATTACTTACCTTCGTTGCGGTCGTTGCAGCTTGGGTCGTATTCCGTGCGGAAGACATGACACAGACGCTGGTGATCTGGAAAGCCATGTTCGGTATCGAGTTCCGACCCATCGCTTTCGAGGCAGCTGCACATGGCAACCTACTACTGCAAGCAGACATGTCAGGGCGCGGGTTGATGCTGTTACTGATACCTGGACTGCTGTGGGTCTGGTTGCTGCCTAATTCAACGCGCATCCGCTTCATCGGGGGCAATCCGCTCTGGGTATTGCTACAAGCATCGATAATATTTGGCTTTCTATATTGGGCAATCGATCAGTTCGGCAGCTACAGCCCATTCCTCTATTTCCAGTTCTGATATGCGCCACGCCAAGATATTCTCCATCACCGTCTTTGCTGCAGTACTGGGTTATGCAGCCATCGGCTTCTATTTCTTGCCACTGGCGACCTTTCAAGGTGAGCTGACACGAATGAGTCTGCTACCTGAATCTCTCTTTGGATGGACCAAACCTCAACCCCAGCTCGATATCCAATGGATGCAGCAGGCATCAATGCAAGATGCGGATGTACTTGTGATCGGCGACAGCTTCTCGGACTCGCGTATCTGGCAAACGGCATTGACCCAACGTCAGATGAAAGTGCGCACCTTGTCATGGAACAGCATGCAAGGTATCTGCGGGGATTTTTCAGACTGGGCCAAAGCGCAGGGGTTCAAAGGTAACTATGTGATTGCCGAGATCATCGAACGCAACTTGATTGACACGCTTCAACGCTCCGCTGAATGCATGCAGACTCAATATCATCCTCACGCAAGTGTCGACGCCCCTCGCCCCCCACCTACTGTCTCATTCGACACAACTCAAGGTGACTATTCAGGCAAGCTCTCTACGGGTATCAAGACACGATTGAATCAGATGGAATACGAAAAACTAAGTCGATCCAGTGATTTCGGACTCTGGGAACTACCTAATAATGTGAAGGTCGCTCGTGTGGTGAAAGGTTGTGACTATTTCAGTCACGTCCGCTGTAACGATTCACTGTTCCTTGCTGAAGATAAAGCTGAAGAAGTGAACATGAAAGTATTCGAGTTGATCGAAACGCACGAATCACGCCTGCAAAACTTCAAAGCAACATGGGTGGTCGTACCAAATAAGACAACAACCTACCTGCATCCGCAAAAAGTATTTTGGAAGGAAGCCGCCAAACGTTTGCAAATGCCAAATCTGTTGCAAGTGAATCAAAATGCTCTAAAGGCGAAAACCGTGGATCTATATCCAGCGAACAATACACATTACTCAACCACAGGCTATCTATTGATGGGTGAAGAGATATCCAAAGCCATCACTCCTTAGTTACCCTCGTCCCACTTGCCCCGTCCTGGGATCGGGTCCCAAGCGGCGATGCCTTCTAGAGGATAGCCGTAACGCAGCGTATAACCCAAGCGCCTTAGCCTTCCGAGCAAAGTAGGCTTCATGCAGTTGTATGGATTGTCCAGAGTGTTTCCCTTGTTCGCATCGCGCAATGTCGGCAAGACCTTGCGGTAGAACTCCAGATGGGTGATGCCCCACTTCATCACAAACATGCGTCCGCCTTGGTTATGCGTGATACGCCCTGTGCTCGCCATACCAAAATGATAGAAACGACTCGCGCCAACGATGCGGAAATTTCGACAACCCGCGACCCAGAACTTCATCATGAGGTCATCGTCACTGCTCATGCCTGGAGAGAATTCCAAACTATAGCCGCCCAATAGTGCCCACCATTTCTTGTGCACTAGCGTTGGCTGCAAAGAACCTCCTTCTAGATCCCCGCGCTTATCTTGCATATAGTCCTGCAAGAAACTGCTTGCTTCAAATGTCTCCGGAGAACGCCCAAAGTCTTGTTTGATGATATTGGGATGGTCGTTCGTTTCCGGCTGTATCAATGTGCCAAAGAACATTGCCAAATCAGTATCGACAGACTTGATCGCATCAACAAAGGCAACATCCCAACCCGGTGCTGCCACCATGTCGTCATTCATAAAAAGCACCCAATCGTGCTTCGCCTTGGCCATCAGATGATTCACCGAAAGGCAGACGCCGACGTTCTTTTCCGTATGCGTATAACGGATACCCTGTGATTTGACCCATTCCAAAGAACCATCCGAGCCATCATTCAAATGCACGATGATCTCGTGCTCGAACTGAGAATACTTTTGGATGCTTTCGACACACAGCTTCAAGAAAGCGAGATTGTTCCAACTGGGAATGACGACGCTGAACATTGGGTTGTCCTTATCTCAAATCAACAATATTTTGTTCGACATGATGGATGTTGTAGCAATAGGCGAGCAGAACGGCGACTGTAAAGCTGTAAAACGCGATTGTCATCGAAAGGTTTAACACTTCTGCGGTTAGTCCAAACACCATGAAGCCACTCACGAAAACCAAGCCCATCAATCCCGCGCACTTGACACTCATCAACGATGACTTATTTGCTTTTCCGAATAACCATAGCGGAACAAGGTAAACGGCGCAGATTGCTGCAAATCCAAAGACGCCTAAATCTGCAGTCTTCTTCAAAATATCGTTATGCACTTCACCGCGCCCCAGTTCGGCAGCCACCGGAGTGATCTTGCCCGCATCAGCCATGGATTCCATTTGGAGTGCATATCCTCCAGGGCCAACGCCAAAAATAGGTTGCTCAGAAATGATCTCGATCGCAGCAATATACAGTTGCCAACGAATACCTGTCGAAGTGTCTCGATTTCCCTGCTCGTAAGTGGCCACTTCTGTAGCCATGTTTTGCAATCTAAGTTGAACAGTATCATTAGAAAGATACGCACCAAAAACCACAATTACTCCCAATATAAGGCTAGCCAAAGCGGTTCTAAAACTAAGACGAACCCCTCTCGAGAGCAGATAAATCGCCACAAAAACTGGTATTGCCAACAATGCCCCCCGAGTCCCAGATTGAAATGTCGCAAGGAAACCAGCCAAGAAACCTGCCCACTTCAAAGCACGCAAATACAAAGTATCCCTGCCCAGCCAATCAATCGATAATAAAGACAACATCGAGAACAACAACATGGAATCCCCGTATCGAATTTTGTCCAACATGGGCAGTGTCACTCCATTACCAATATCTCTAGCAAACACCCAACCAACGATAGCAGCGATCGGGAATGCCAATTGCAGACTCCAAAAAACTCGCAAATCAAGGCGATACAGCAACAGAAAGATGGGTATCGCAAGCCAGTAACGTGCGGGACTATCGTAGTGAATCGCGCTGAAATTTTGATGATAGGTTTGGCTAATAAATATTGACGCCGTCATAGCAAACATGGCGGCGACATATGGCGTCCAATCTCTTATCCATTTTGCGGGCGCAATCATCGCAGGGGGGCGCAACCAAACTAGAATTGCCAATAACAGCAACAAGAGGAATACAGCATTCATCCCGCTTTTAACAGTCAGCATCATTACAGGAAAACTCAGTAGTAACACGCTAATTACTGCTTCTATACCAATCAAATATAGCTTTTCAAAGCTTTTCATAACGGTCCCATCAACACTTCTTCTCTACTTTCACACCAAGCAGATTTATAGCTGTCTTCACGCTTGACACAGAAAGCTCTTGCAAGCACCTGCTCAAACTATTGATATGTCTGTCACAACCTTCTTCCATACAGGGGACGCAATCAGCATGCCCTTGTAGCAATACCACATTCCCGATGTGTTGAGTACCGACCATTCGATAGGGATCATTATTTTTGTTATATCCACTAGGCCATGGCCCCCACTTCATCGGATTTGACGGGCCAAACAATGCAACCGTGGGCGTCCCCACAGCGGCCGCCAGATGCGTCACTACCGTATCTGGCCCCACATAAGCTCGTGCCTTACTCAATAGATAGGCTACATCTGAAAACTCTAGCGCCCCAGCGACATTCACGGTTTCTGGAGGCAGAAGCTTTGCTAGAGCATTCACTTTCGACATTTCTGAGGCGTCATTGCCACCTGTCAATACGATGCGCATTCCGTTTTGCCGAAACCACTCAGCCAATTCGACCCAAGCATCTTGCCTCCATGCCTTATAGATATACATGGGGAAAGCGTGAAGGACGACATAAGGCTCCACCTCGACATCAAAAGGAATCTTCGATCGTACTGATACTATATTTTCAGCCTTCCAGCCCATGACCACTTCTTGGCAGCGCTGGATACCCAACAGGTCTGCGAGACGCAGATAATTCAATACCGTATGCGTATTGACTATCTCCGTCTCGGAATACTGAGACAGTAAATTCCGCTTCCATTGATGCTTCGCTCCAGCGTCCAGCGCCCCAACGGCATGTTTCCCTCCGATACGTGCGTATAAAGTTGCCCGATCATTCGTCATGGTTGAGATAGCCAAATCATAGCTACGCCACAACTGCCACAGTAAGTGCAGATGTTCAAAGAAAGTTGGGCGACGACTGACCGTGATGATGCCGTCAATATCGGGATTATTTTGCAGGATACCTTCCGTCCCCGCGAACACGAGTACAGTGATGTTCGCATGCGGCCATGCGCGGCGAAGAGAGCGAATCAGTGGCGTAGTCAACAACACGTCCCCAATGCGAAGTGTGGCAACCACCAAGATGCGTCGCGGAATTTTCATGTTACTTGGCACCAAACTACACATTACGAATGTGAATTAACTTCATGCTGTTCCTGTATTGATGAGTCGGCGTTATAGAATGCACCTATTACCCTGCCGACTGATGAGACATGGATAGTATATCAAGTGAACTGCGCGCTTCATGCGGCCTATGTGGGTCGCCAGGTGAGGTCGTACAAAATGGGGTGGCCGACCCAGATGGGAATCTAACTGGCGCTTGGTCATTCAGACGCTGTGCCGACCCAGCATGCGGTGTTTATTGGCTCGATCCAGCCCCCCTCCCAGAGGAGATGTGGAAAGCCTATACGACCTATCACACACATACTCGCAGGTCGGGCGATCGTGTAGCCAAAGGGATATTCAGCTTGGCGCATCGCCTCCTTCGGCTCGTGCAGTGGCCGTTTTGGATGGTGAATGGATTGACTCGAGAAGCCGACTATGTGCGCTTCATGACGCTTGCAAAAGAGCCAGTCGGTACCTTGCTTGATGTCGGCTGTGGCGGTGGTCGCTTCTTGAATCGTATGCAAAAGCGAGGCTGGCAAGTTGAGGGCTCTGACTTCGATGAACAAGCGACCCAAAAAGTAACATCTCGCTATGGCATCAAGACTCACGTTGGCGATCTATCGCAATGCGCACTTCCGTCAAACAGCTTCGATGCCATCACGATGAGTCAGACCATAGAACACCTTTATACCCCGGAGGCCACAATACGTGAGTGCCTGCGCATCTTGAAACCTGGCGGTCTTCTGGTGATGACCACCCCTAACGTGAACAGTATCGCTGCAGCAGAATTCGGCGTCCACTGGCGCGGATGGGAAGCTCCGCGCCATCTCCATTTGTTCTCGGTCGAATCTCTACAGCGACTCACTCAACGCGTCGGTTTTGAGATCGTCGAGGCACGTAGTTACACAGCTGGGTGCTCTGGCGTTTACCGTGTCAGTCATTCACTTCAGCATCCCAATGCGACTTCTTGGGTAGAACAATTTAAATTATTGATATGGAGCTACAGAAAAGAGCTGCACGAACACCAAATGCAGAAGACCGACCCTAATACTGGGCAAAATGTCTTGATTCGCGCCCGCAAACCATCTCACTAAGGCGAACACTTCATGTTCTCGATCATCATCCCCACTTGGAACAATCTAGCACTCCTGCAACTCTGCGTGCGCAGCCTCCGTGAGAATTCCGCATTCGACCATCAGATCATCGTCCACGTGAATGACGGTAGCGATGGCTCCTTGGAGTGGGTTCGTGCTCAAGGTATCACTCACACCTCTTCGCCTGACAACATCGGCATCTGCCTAGCCGTGAACGAATCGGCGATGCATGCCACGCAAGATTACATCTTGTATCTGAACGATGACATGTACTGCTGCCCAGGATGGGACACTGCATTGGTGAACAAGCTCAAACAGCTTGACACTGACCTGTTCATGCTATCCGGCACCATGATAGAACCGCGCGAAACGAACAATCCCTGTGTGATCGTACGTAACTATGGCAGCGACACAGACAACTTCGAAGAGAAGCGATTACTTGCCGAACTCGCGCAGCATCGCAAGCCAGATTGGTTGGGTGCAACATGGCCACCCACTTTGGTGAGCAAGCGCTGGTGGTTCAAGGTTGGCGGTTACAGCAGCGAACTATCGCCCGGCATGAGTAGCGACAATGATTTCTCGATGAAACTCTGGGATGCCGGATGCCGCATCTTCCTAGGCGTAGGCGATTCGCTGGTATATCACTTCCAATGCAAATCAACTGGCAAGGTGAAAAAGAACGACGGGGGTCGGCAGTTCCTGAATAAATGGGGAATGCGCCAATCGGTGTTCGATCGTTTTTACCTGCATCGCGGAGAAATTGCACAAGGGTTGAAGCTGAGTGAACCTGAAGATACGAGAGAGCTACGTTGGGAATTATTACGCAGTCGTATCAAGCGCGCGCTGGGTTAAGACTTTGCACGTAGTTTGGATAGCTTGCGGTATTTAAGGAAGGTCGTACGCATATTCATCAGCGCGATCTGAAATCCAGCACCGCCATCGAGCACGCCCAAACGCACGATATAGGTACGAATGAATGCCCAGCCACCGCTCAATGCTGCTCTCATCCAGCTAGCGTGCTTACCCGCTTGAAACATCTGCTGTGCTGCCGCATTTGAATAGTGCTCGACCTTGCGCTCCACGTCGTCCATCGTCAAATAGCTGTAATGCAGAAGCGGCACCTTTAATCTCTCAGACTTACCCTCTAATATGATGCTTTCGTGCACAATGCTGTCCGAGAAACGCCCTTTCCCACGCATGAACAATCGCAACACATAGTCTGGATACCACCCAGAATGCCGTATGAAAGTGCCGCAGAATTGAGAAAGGCGCGGACAGAAATATCCGTCTGCCCTACCCTCCTTCATCGCACGTTCAAGCTCAGCACGTTGCTCCGGCGTGACCCGCTCATCTGCATCGATGGAGAATATCCAATCCTTACTTGCATAAGCCAAAGCGCGATTCTTTTGCGGCCCGAATCCTGGCCAGTCATGCGAATAAACCAGTGCGCCCATTTCTTTGGCTATCTGCGGCGTACCATCCGTACTACCCGAATCAACAACGATGAGCTCATCTGCCCATGAGACAGATTTCAAACAATCACGGATGTTTACCGCTTCATTCTTAGTGATAAGGATGACGGATACGGTTGGATTCATTGATTTGAAGTGGGCGTGTATTCTGGAACCCAGTGGCGTAAACGAAGCCGCACCTCATCATCAGATTTGGTGACATCGTTTCCGACCCATTCCAACAAAGCATTGAATTCATCGTCAGCAACCGCGCGAGCTTGGGCGATCCTCAACTTTGGATGTGGTGTAGGAAGTGTGCTCTCATCATCTGCCAGCAACTCCTCGTACAACTTCTCTCCCGGACGTAAGCCAGTGAATTCGATCTTGATGTCATCTTCGCTAAAACCAGAAAGTCGTATCAGATCTCTCGCTAGATCAACGATCTTCACTGGCTCGCCCATGTCTAGCACGAATATCTCACCGCCTTTACCCATACAACCCGCTTGCATCACCAACTGCGCAGCTTCAGGGATAGACATGAAGAAGCGAGTGATCTCGGGGTGGGTAACAGTGATCGGACCACCTTTGGCAAGCTGCTCTCGGAATTTAGGGATGACGCTACCGTTACTACCCAACACATTGCCAAAGCGCACAATGACGAAGCTAGTGCCGCTCGCTTGTTGCAATCCTTGGCAAATCATCTCCGCCATACGTTTTGTCGTACCCATCACATTGGTCGGGTTCACTGCTTTATCCGTAGAGATCAATACGAATTTTTCGGATCCGTGTTGCTGTGCACAACTTGCGACCTGCCAAGTGCCAAACACATTGTTGCGCACGGCCTGCCATGAGTTGTGCTTTTCCATCAAAGGCACATGTTTGTACGCGGCAGCATGAAACACCACGTTGGGGCGGTATTCACCAAATACTTGATTCAAACGAACTGCATCCCGCACATCGCCCGCAAGATAAATGATATCGATTCCTTGGAAATTCTTGCTGAGCTCTTGCTCGATGTTATACAAGGCGAATTCACCAGCATCGAACAAGACTAATGTCTTGGGTTCAAATCGAGCGATTTGTCGGCACAGCTCTGAACCGATAGACCCCCCCGCCCCAGTGACTAGAACTACCTTGTCCGTCAATTGGGCATGCAGTCCCGCATCGTCCAACTCAACTGCATCGCGTCCCAACAAATCGTCCAACTCCACCGCGCGCAACTGAGAGATCGAAACGCGCCCATTCACCAAGTCGTCAAAACCAGGGATGGTGAGCGTCTTAACACCGCATTGGTTTGCTACATTGATGGCTCGTTTCTTCTCCTGATGAGAAGCCGATGGCATCGCAATGATGACTTGTTCCACACCAAATTTCTCGATCCAATGCGGCAACTCATCCAGCTTGCTGTGCACCTTGAATCCGTTCAAGGTACGCCCACGCTTGCTGGGGTCGTCATCCAAAAATCCAACCAGATGCCATTCGTCGCTACGCGCCAACTCCTTGGAAAGCGCCACGCCCGCATCGCCCGCACCTAATATAAGTACAGGTTCGCCTTTCAATTGAAAGTCTCCATACAGCAGGTTTTCTTTCCACAAACGGTACAACAAACGACTACCGCCCATCATCAAAAGCAGAAGCAGAGGATCCATCACCAATACCGATCGTGGAACGATTGCATTAACGCGGAACAGCCCCAACACAAGCGGAATCAAAGCCGATGCAACAAGTACAGCAAACAAGATGCGGCGCAGATCTGCAACACTCGCAAATCGCCATATCCCTCGATATAAACTGAATGCCCAGAAAATAACTGCCTGTAGCGGCACCACCCAGATCATCGTCTGCATCAACTCATCACGAAAATTAGAAGGGAGCTCAAAATTGAAACGTAACAGATAGGCTATCCACCATGCTGCGATAGCGGCTACCACGTCGTACGACATGGCAATAACTGTATTGATTCGTGACTTAATCATTCCGATTCCCGATTGATTTTTTCCCAACGTGAGTCTACTTGGTACATGCAGAAAATATAAACACATGCGCAGGCCAACAGGGCCCGCCATGGAAACATGCTCTCACGAAACCACAGAGCTAATCCCCCCCCAAAAAGCATCAATGCATATTCAAATATGGCAACATCTCTATGTCTAACACCCATTTGGATTGCGCGTTGATAGTAATGCTC
>Ga0265292_1002671_pt1 | contig 11980 bp, 10 predicted proteins | sample Munlanlewell296A_FD_189080 | JGI IMG/M metagenome (GOLD analysis project Ga0265292, IMG submission 189080) | Leachate microbial communities from a municipal landfill in Southern Ontario, Canada - Leachate well 296A | ecosystem: Engineered > Solid waste > Landfill > Unclassified | place: Canada...
ACTATAGAGTTTCTATTTAACAGAACGCTCATAAATATAAGATAATTAATGATTTAATGAAAAAATGTTTTTAAAATTCAGTCCATTACATTTCAACTGGAATTTCAAAAATACCCAAATATTATTAGCTTTTCGATATAATCGGGTGATAATTATCATAATTCTTGATCAGGCATCAGGCAACAGGCATAACAAGTTTTATCACCTCAATTAAGTTTCATACATTTGCTGCACATCAGGTGTTGACAAATGATCAGATCGGAAGAAACTATATGTGCACCGGCAACTGGAGTTGGAGGTGCAATTGCAGTAATCAGAATCAGCGGTTCACAAAGCATAGGTATCTGTGAGAAGATATTTTTCCCTTTAGATAAAAGCATTAAAATAACTGATCAGAAAGGTTTTACGATTGTATTTGGCGATATCCGTTCAGGAGAAGAAATTATTGATGAGGTTCTGGTAAGTGTTTTCAGGGTGCCTCACTCCTATACTGGTGAGAACTCTGTTGAAATATCATGTCATGCCTCTCCCTACATTTTAAAGAAAATTCTTGAGTTGTTAATAACAAATGGCGCCATTTCTGCAAAACCGGGTGAGTTTACTCAAAGGGCTTTTTTGAATGGACGAATAGATCTTTCCCAGGCTGAAGCAGTTGCCGACATCATAGCATCAACAACCAGGTCAGCTCATAAAGTAGCATTAAACCAGATGCGTGGTGGATTCTCATCAGAGATAGGCAGGCTAAGATCTGAACTGCTTAATTTTGCTTCGCTCATTGAACTTGAACTGGATTTTGGAGAGGAAGATGTTGAATTTGCAGACAGAAAAGAGCTTAAAGCTATTATTACCAGTGTTAAAGAACTGGCTGACAGGCTGGCTGATTCATTTATGCTAGGGAATGTGATAAAGAACGGAATTCCTGTTGCTATTGTAGGCAAGCCCAATTCAGGTAAATCAACACTATTGAATGCCCTCTTAATGGAGGAGAAAGCAATAGTATCAGAAATACCGGGTACTACCCGGGATACAATTGAGGATACTATTGTTATTGATGGCATCGAATACAGGTTTATCGATACGGCAGGGTTACATGAAACAACGGATGTTATAGAGGCTCTGGGTATTAAGAAGACCCATGAAAAGATAAGTCAGGCTTCGGTTATCCTGTTGATAGATGAAATATCTGACTCTGCTGAATCCATTAATAAACGTGCCAATGCAATCAGAGAAATGATCAGCGATTCAGAAAAGCGATTATTTATTCTTATCAATAAAACAGACCAGGCTTCTCCCGAACGGCAACCTGAAATAGCAGAAAAGATCAACCTCGAAGAAAAGGACACTCTGCTATTTATCTCTGCAAAGGAGAAATCCGGACTTGAAGATCTCAGGTTGAAACTTAGTGAAGTTGTACTGAAGGAAAGGTTAAGTTTAAATGACGTAATAATCACAAATATAAGACATTATGAAGCACTGCTTCGCGTTTCTGAAAGTCTTCAAAGGGTAATATCGGGGCTTGATAATCAGATCCCTGAAGACCTGATAGCAATAGATATCAGGCAGGCAATTCACTACCTTGGTGAAATAACTGGTGAGATAACTTCTGATGAGATACTAGGCAATATTTTCAGGAATTTCTGTATCGGAAAGTGATGAGGAGAGTATAAAAACGGAAAAGAGTGAAACGGAAAAACAGGTTTAAATGAAGATGAACTTATCGTGTTAGAAGAAAAAATCAGCAACATAATTCACGATCAATGCCTTCCGGTCATACATCCCGAAATTTCTTTTCTTATAGTAGATAAAAAGCATATCGTTAAAATCCACATTTTCAAAGGCAGCGCTCCCCCCTATTACTTAAAAAACAAAGGGAAAGAAATCGGAACTTACATTCGGGTAGGTTCATCAAACAGGCAGGCATCTTCAGAAATCATTGAAGAATTGGAACGCCAGTACAAAAACATTTCTTTCGACAGCGAATTATCTCACCATACAGAAGTGGATTGGCTCAATATAGATTCTTTCAAATCACTTTATCAGGAAAAAACAGGCGAACCCCTTACCGCTCAGGTATTGAAAAAGTTAGATTTATTTAAAACAGAGCAAACAAAAAACTTACCTACCAATGCCCTTATATTGCTTTCTGACGATGAAATCAGAAAACAATTTTTCCCTTATGCAAAAATCGAATGTGCCAGGTTCAAAGGTACTATTCCGGGCAATTTTATTGATCAGAAAACCATTGATGAAAATATTGGCATTCAGGCAGAACAAGCCTACCAGTTTGTTTTGCGTCATATATCCGAGGGTTCGGTAGATTATACAGGCGTTTTTCGGAAAGACCGTTGGGAGTACCCGGTTATTGCTATTCGTGAAGCCATACGTAATGCTGTAATACACCGTGACTATTCACTTACAGGTATGGATATAAAAATTGCCATTTTCGATGATAAACTTGAAATTACAAGTCCGGGCAAGCTATTGCCTTCCGTTGATTTTAACGATATGGAAGCCGGACAGTCTGATATCCGAAATAAAGTGCTCGCCCCTGTTTTTAAGAAAATGGGCATCATTGAGCAATGGGGCAATGGGTTACGTCTGATTGCCGGGGAACTGCATAATTACCCTGAAATTGGTTTTGAATGGAAAGAACCAGGTATGGCTTTCAGATTATCTTTTCTTAAAAAGAATGTTATCACCGACACGTCGGAGAAAACGTCGGAGAAAATTTTAGAACTTATAACAACCAATAAGTATATAACAATTAAAGAACTTTCTGAAAATATTGGCGTTAGCAGCCGGTCCGTTGAACGCAATATAAAAAAACTTCAGGCAGAAAACAAATTAAAACGTGTCGGAGCCGATAAAGGAGGCCATTGGGAAATATTAAAGTAAGGAAAAAACTGAATATGAATAATTTAAAAAGGTTTTTAATATGGAATACAATAATAACCTCTTAATAAATATCCTGACTTTTAATCATCCCAAAGTAGAACAGGAATTTGCATTTTACACTCAAAAGCAGGAAGGCTTTTGCCCCATACATAAAGGCGATTTATCAGGAGTTATTGAAGATTGTATTCCAGAAGAAGAACTAAATCAGATATTATGGTTATATACAGATTTCCTGCCACCAAAAGAAAATGCGATTATCCTGAATGTTGATTTGGAGATTTGCAAATATTTTGCAAATCACTATTACAGACATCTGATTCGTTCATATTTTAAGGGTGTTGCCGATGTAATCAGATTTAATTTTACTGATGAAATTGAAGTGTGGTTTAAAATCACGTCCCAGCCCGATAAAAGATACTCCATTTACAATCAGTTTACATTAAAAGTCCAACAAAAAAGAGTTACCGATAGTTGCGAATTAGTTGTTTCATTTGACGGAACTACCAAAGTACTCAATAAAAGTTTACAGGAACTGATTAATTTTCCTCCAGAACAATTCAATTGGATTAACTGTAATGGTGAATTGCACAGGTACAAATATATGCCGCTTCACTTTAAACAAGATTTAAGTAATTTGTTTCCTGTACTAAGCAATAAATTGAAACCCGAATTTAATATACTTTTCGATAAGCCAACTTTTGCCAACCGCTATCCCAGGTATAAGAATATCTTGGAAACATTTTACAATGACCACTTAAACACTGATGCGTTTCGTAGCATTATCCCTATCTCTCAGGATGGCTATTTACAAATAAATCACACCCATGTTCAAAGAATACCACAAGATTCAAATAAACTCCTTTTCGGAAAAGAAGCGCATGGTGGTGAGCCCAAACGTGATTTACTAAAATTAGGTCCTTACAAACCCTCGCCGCACAATAATGTACATTTCTTTTTCATTTACCATAAGCCGGATAGAGAAAAGGCTGTAAAAAAACTTTATGAGTATTTCACCAAAGGCTATTGGTCTGTAAACTACAATAATGAAAATGTACGGCTATTTCCCGATATGACAACATACATCAAACAGCCATTTCATATCGAAACCATAGACAGTATTGCCTTTGACTCCATTGAAACTGCTGTTGATACGGTTGATAAAGCTATTCGCAGTAAAAACCGCTTACCGGATACAGTTTATATGGCAATCTATATAAGCCCAATTTCCAAGCTTGATAAAAACCAGGAGAACCTTAAAATTTACTATCGCATTAAGGAAATTCTTTTACAGCATAGCATTACATCACAAGTTGTTTACAAAGAGAATATCTTCAATAAAAATTTCAACTTTTTTTTACCGAATATCGAGATTGCTATTTTAGCAAAGTTGAGCGGCATTCCATGGCGGCTCAATCGTTCACTTACATTTGAATTGATTGTTGGAATTGGCGCTTTTTATTCCATGACACGAAAATCGAGGTATCTTGGTAGTGCATTCTGTTTTAATAATGAAGGTATTTTTGAAAACTTCGACTGTTTTTTATCCAATGATACCGATACTCTTGCCGGTTCAATTCGTAAAGCTGTTCTAAAATTTTTAGTTGACCACGAACAGGCCGACCGTTTAATAATTCATTTTTATAAAGACATCAGTAAAAGGGAAATGACTCCTATTGTTGACACATTGCACAAATTAGGGCTTCCAATTCCAGTAATAATAGTTACAATTAACAAAACAGAAAGCAAAGGCTTGCTAGCATTCGATACATCCGATAAAAATCTGATGCCATATAGTGGTACTATTGTAAAAGTTGGAAGATATGAATATTTGTTATTCAACAATACCCGTTATAACGAAAATAGCGTTCTGAAAGAAAAAGATTATCATTTTCCGATAAAGATTTCTTTTAAATCCTCAAAGCCGGGACTATTGGAAAATCCGGAATTGATTGAAGAATTAACCGATCAGGTATATCAGTTTAGCCGCATGTATTGGAAAAGCGTTAGCCAGCAAAGTCTTCCGGTAACTATTTGTTACCCCGAAATGGTTGCAGAAATTTTTCCGCATTTCGAATCAGACACCATTCCACCATTCGGTCAGAAAAATTTATGGTTTTTATAGTAAAAATATTATATATGCCATGTAATAATCAACTAAGGTATTTGAACAACAAGAAGAATTAGCATAATACTATTCCTCCCTATTTCAAAAATCCATCGCCCTCATTTAAAATGAAGCATTGCGGGCTTAACTATTCACAAAGCGATATGTACAAACAGGCCGGTTCAATATGTAAAGCCATTAAAAACTACAGGAAACAGAATAACGAAGTAAAACGGCTGGTTATCCATTTTTACAAAACAATGAGTACCCGGGAGCTTGCCCCTATAAAAAAGGAGTTGCATGAGATGGGGCTGGAAATACCGGTTATCATAATAACGATTAACAAAACTGAAAGTAAAGACTTCGTGCTGTTTGACTTGAATTGTCCCGATCTTATTCCTGTTAGTGGAACATTCATAAGCATCGGCCGGAATGAGTTCTTACTATGCAATAATACCCGGTATGAAAATACTCTGCCCAAGTCAACCGAAGGCTATCCTTTCCCGATAAAACTGGGCATATCAGCCAGTGATAACAAACTTCTTGAAGACGATAGCCTGATAAGGGACCTCATAGACCAGGTTTATCAGTTCAGCAGGATGTACTGGAAATCTGTCCGCAACAGAATTTACCTGTAACAATCAAATATCCAGAGATGGTAGCAGAGATATTCCCTCATTTTGAAAGCAGCACCATGCCTGAGTTTGGAAAGAATAATTTGTGGTTTTTATAGTAATTGGGTTGAAATGAAGGATAGTGAAGAAAAGCTATATACAAAGAAATAACAACCAATAGTTATTAATGAGTTTTCTTTAGGATTTAACATTAATATGGGATTGATTGTTGTTTAATGAGGTTATAATCATCTTTCAGTAAGGGAAAATGCAGGTTAGACGGTAGATAATCACTAATGGAACACAATCATTCTCATAATAATGATATAAATCTGAGTAATGCTTTTAAAATCGGTATTACCATTAATATCATTTTCGTAACCATTGAAGCTCTGTTTGGGTATCTTTCAAACTCAATGGCATTAATAGCCGATGCAGGTCACAACCTGAGCGATGTTCTGGCACTCGCATTCTCATGGATGGCAATTATATTATCACAACGAAAACCTACTATGAAATTTACTTATGGGTTTCGGCGATCAACAATACTTATTGCTTTACTTAATACTATTCTTTTGCTGACAGCTGTGGTTTTTATTGTTTATGAAACAATAGTAAGACTAAGTAAGGATGCTGAGATAAATGCTAATAATGTAATGATTGTAGCATCTATAGGAATTGTGGTAAACGCCTTTACTGCATGGTTATTTTTGAAGGGAAAGAACCACGATCTGAATGTACGCAGCGCTTTTGTTCATTTCGTAGCTGATGCGTTGGTATCCCTGGGAGTTGTAGTTGCAGGTTTTATCATTGCATTTACCGGTATCCAATGGATTGATTCACTGGTTTCGTTTACAATTGTTGCTGTTATTCTTTATAGTTCCTATCATTTATTAATAGATTCTGTCAATCTTGCATTGGATGCTGTACCTGAAAACATAAACATTGAGGAGGTCAGCGAATTTCTCAAAAAACTGCCAGAAGTCTCAGGGGTACATGATCTTCATATCTGGGCTTTAAGCACTACTGATGCCGCATTGACCGTGCATCTCTCAACCTGCGAACAGACCGACGTTAGTTTTATAACTTCTATTCAGAATCAGTTGCATGAAAGATTCAGGATTGAACATGCTACAATACAGATTGAATTTGGGAGTAAGGAAGATTGTAGCATTAAAAATTAATTTTCTGATAATTTGCAAATTATGTCAATACAACCACCAGAAGAACAAAACTTGTACAAGAAAGCCTTTTTATTAAGCCTATTTACAATCTTTTATAATATTATCGAAGGTATCGTCTCGATGTTTTTTGGTTACTCAGATGAAACCCTTGCTTTGTTTGGTTTTGGTGTGGATAGTTTTATAGAAGTGATGTCGGGAGTTGGGATCTCAATGATGATCATTCGAATAAGGCGACATCCTGAAAGCTCAAAAAGTAAATTCGAAATAAGAGCATTAAAGACGACAAGCGTTGCATTTTATCTCTTATCAGCCGGACTTTTAGTAGGTATAGCTCTTAATATTATTTCTCACCATAAGCCCGAAACTACTTTATGGGGAGTTATCATTTCAATTATTTCTATTGTTGTGATGACCTGCCTTATGAATGCAAAAAAAGTTGTTGGGAAACAACTTAATTCGGGACCAATTATTTCCGATGCCAATTGCACAAAAGTGTGTGTATATATGTCTATTGTATTACTTTTATCAAGCCTGATATATGAATTGACAGGTTTTGCTTATGCTGATTTAATCGGAACAGTAGGATTAATTTATTTTTCTATTTCGGAGGGGAAAGAAGCTTTTGAGAAAGCGAAAGGAGAAGAAAGTAACTGTTGTAATTAGTGAAAATTAATAATTTAAAATTCAAAACTGCAGGACATAGATAAATACAAATAATTATACTAAAAATATAATAGTAATGGATAATTTCCTTGCCGCAAGGTTGCAGATGACTGTTTCTTTTGTATTTCATATTGTTTTTGCCTGTATAGGAATGACTATGCCTTGGTTAATGTTTATTGCTGAATTAAAATGGATAAAAACAGGCGAACAGGTGTACCTGGATCTGGCAAAGGCATGGTCGCGAGGTGTGGCTATTTTCTTTGCTGTTGGAGCTGTATCCGGCACCGTATTATCGTTCGAATTAGGATTGTTATGGCCAAAATTTATGGAACATGCTGGAGCTATCATAGGCATGCCTTTCTCCTGGGAAGGAACAGCCTTTTTTATGGAAGCTATTGCATTAGGTTTTTTCTTATATGGATGGAAGCGTGTAAACAAGTGGGTACATCTGATCTCTGGTCTTGTGGTTGGTATAGCCGGGGTGTTATCAGGCATATTTGTTGTAGCGGCTAATGCCTGGATGAATAGTCCCGCTGGTTTTGATTGGGTAAATGGCTATGCCATCAATATAGACCCTGTAAAGGCCATGTTTAACAAGGCTTGGTTTCAACAAGCTTTGCATATGACGATTGCAGCTTTTGCATCAACCAGTTTTGCAGTGGCTGGCATACATGCACTTATGCAGCTTCGTCACAAAGGTTATGAGTTTCATATCAAAGCCGTACACATAGCCCTTGCTTTTGGTACGGTGGCAGCCATGGTACAACCCATTAGTGGCGATATATCGGCAAAAAATGTAGCTAAACTTCAACCGGTAAAATTAGCTGCGATGGAATCGTTATTCAAAACTTCAAAACCTGCCCCACTGGTAATCGGTGGTATACCTGACGTTAAAAAAGAGAAGGTAAAATATGGTTTGTATATCCCCAAATTATTAAGCTTCCTTGCTCATGGAGACTTTAACGCTGAAGTAGAAGGGCTGGATAAAACAAACAAAGATGGATGGCCACCGATAGCCATTGTTCATTTTGCATTTCAAATAATGGTATTCATGGGCTTATTGATGGTGGGTGCCGGAATTTTATATCTTTTTTTTAGATTTAAATGGAAAGAGAATCTTGAAAAACGATGGTGGCTTAGAACGTTGGTTTGGCTTACACCGGTGGGATTTATCGCCGTAGAAGCAGGGTGGATAGTAACGGAAGTCGGACGACAGCCATGGATTATTTACGGTATTATGAAAACCAGCGATGCAGTTACTCCTATGCCAGGTATTCAATATCCTTTCTACTTGATCACTGTAATCTATCTGTTACTCACTTTTGTTGTTTTTTGGTTGATGCGCCGACAAATAATAGCCATTCATACGAATCCTCAAAACATCAATATTCATGACTGACATTATCATATTTGTTTTAGGAATTGCGGTCTTACTTTATGTGCTGCTTGGGGGCGCTGATTTTGGCGCTGGAATTATAGAAATATTTACAGGTAAGAAAAGCATTGATACCATTTCAAAAGCAATAGCCCCTGTTTGGGAAGCAAACCACATCTGGCTTATATTGGCCATTGTAATTCTTTTTACTGGATTTCCTCACGTTTTTGCATCACTTACCACTTATTTACATATACCCCTTTTGATTATCCTCGTAGGTATTGTTTTCAGAGGAACAGCCTTTACATTTCGGTATTACGATGCCATAAAAGATAATACTCATAAGTATTACACTATATTATTCAGAATATCCAGTTTGTTGACACCTTTTTTCTTTGGTGTTACCTTGGGGGCAATAATTTTGGGAAAGATTCCTGCCAACGTTCATGGAACGTTTTATGAAGTATTTATTTCGCCATGGCTAAACCTTTTTACTTTCGCAACCGGTATCTTTTTGACTCTATTGTTTGGATGGCTGGCCTCCGTTTATCTGATTGGAGAAGCACACAACGAAGAAACCTATCACACGTTTACAAAAACATCACGCATCTTTTTGATATTGCTGATACTATCTGGATTAGGAGTATTTATCATGGCTGAATTTTATGAATTACATTTTTTTAAAAAGTTTATTCATTCTGCGCTAGCTATAGGGTGTGTTGTTGCGGCAACCATTGCAATACCATTTATATGGAGAAATATAAAACGTAGAAACAGCTTACAGACAAGATTATGGGCAGGGTTACAAACGGCATGTATTTTAACAGGTTGGTTTGCAGTTCATTTTCCCGTAATGATATATATTGCAGATGGTTCCCATTTAACCATTTGGAATAGCCAGGCGCCCGAAAGAACCATGTCCTTATTAGTCTATGCTTTAATAGTAGGTATTTTCCTCATATTTCCTGCCTTCGCTTATCTTTTTAAAGTATTTAAATTCGATAATAATGGAGATGAATCAGTATCTTGAGTCAGCTATACCATTTATATTATGCTAATTAAGAATTGTTTTACCTTTAATTAAGTGTAATGAAATAATGTTTAAAACATGATAACCATTCCAAAAACAGATAAAAAACGCATCGTTATTGTAGGTTGTGGTTTTGCAGGTTTAATGCTTGCAAAAAAACTTCGTAATTCCAATTTTCAGATAATAATTATTGATAAAAACAATTATCACCAATTTCAACCTTTGTTTTACCTGGTTGCTTCTGCCGGTTTAGAACCAAGTGCTATTTCTTTTCCATTGCACAAAATTTTCCAACATTATAAGGATTTTTATATACCTAAGGCCGAAGTAATCCGGATTGACACACACAACAATCAGTTAGTAAGTTCGGTTGGTACCTTGCAATATGATATCCCTGTTTTAGTCCATGGAGCTAAAACATCGTTTTTTGGATTGGACCATTTGGAACATTATGCAAATGCCGGACGTCTTGACCACATTTGACCGGGAAGATTACAAATAACATACAATACTTAACAACAATCACTTAACTCCGGCTTTGGATGGTCAATTTACTCAAGCCAACGGTGGTCAAGAACATTGGTTTTTCCACTAAAGGGTCCAGTTCATTAAACTTTATTCAGGCATCGAATAAATGTTTGTTAATATCTCTGCACAACCCTTAGGCCTGATTATTAATCTGGTGGACTGATCATAAGTAAAATATTTCCAAGCCCAGTTAATGAAGATCATCAGCTTATTTTTTACACCTATGATACCCAGAAGGTGAATGAACATCCAGATAAACCATGCAGAGACTCCATGAAAACGGACATAGGGAAGTTCAACTACTGCAAGATGCCTTCCGACAGTTGCCATAGTACCCAGGTCTCTGTATTTAAATTCCTTAATGGGATTGCCCCTCATCATCCTGATAAAGTTTTCGGCTAATAGACTTGCCTGTTGGATAGCTACCTGTGCAACCTGTGGGTGTCCGTAAGGATATTTTTCCTCTGTCATAAAAGAGATATCCCCGAGGGCAAAAATATTTGTATATCCAGATACTCTGCTATAGCTGTCGACATTGATTCGTCCACCCCTGGAGAAACAATTAGTTTGTAACCCTTTGATCTTGTTCCCGGCAATACCTGCTGTCCAGATAATCATTCCGGTACTGATGCTTTTTCCTGAATCAGTAAAGACGGTTTTTTCATCACATCCGGTAGCCTTAGTATTTGTAAGCACATGTACTCCCATTTTTTCCAGAAAAATTCTTGCTTTATCTGAAGATATTTGGGACATAGAGCTCAGTACCCTGTCTACAGCCTCAATAAGGAATATTTTTGCCCTGATCTCTTTAAACTCAGGATAATCTTTTGACAGGACATATTTATTCATCTCGGCCAGAGCTCCAGCTATCTCAACCCCTGATGGACCGCCTCCAATAATTACAATGGTAAGAAGCATCTCACGTTCATCTGAATTTTGGGCAGTAAGTGCGTTTTCAAAGTTCATCAGAAGAGAATTTCTCAAATCGAGTACTTCTGCAATTGTCTTCATGCCTCTTGAATATTTTTGCATCTGCGCAGAGCCGAAATATGCATTTGTAGCGCCATGAGCCAGTACAAGATAGTCATATTCAATCATTCCGGCAGATGTAATCAGTTGATTGTTGGCAGTATCCACCGATTTTACCTCTACCTTCCTGAGATGGTAATCTTTATAATGCTGGAATATCTTGCGGAGAGGGAAAAGGATTGAACTCTCTTCAAGTCCTGCAGAAGCTACCTGGTAAAAGAGTGGCTGAAACTGATGATAATTATGTTTATCGAGAATAACTACTTGATAACCTTTGTTTTTAAGTTTTTTAGCCAGTGTCAACCCGGCAAAACCGCATCCTGCTATAATAATTCTCTTTTTATCTGACTTTGGAATATTGATCATTTTTATTTGTTTGAATTATTTATAATCCAGAATATTAAACATTCCGGTCACCTTTATAATTATTCTAACCATCCAAAGCTAATTTTGTTTAATCCCCAACATTTTGCAAGCACATTTAAAAGCCACACGGGCTGAAGTGGGAAAGCCAGTGGCTTTGACCATAGTTGGCCGGATCATATTGATCACTATAAG
>Ga0265292_1002672_pt1 | contig 11976 bp, 10 predicted proteins | sample Munlanlewell296A_FD_189080 | JGI IMG/M metagenome (GOLD analysis project Ga0265292, IMG submission 189080) | Leachate microbial communities from a municipal landfill in Southern Ontario, Canada - Leachate well 296A | ecosystem: Engineered > Solid waste > Landfill > Unclassified | place: Canada...
TTAACCCCAAGGCCTTGGATGATTATCAACAAAAATATAAAGAAAAGAAAATCAATCAACTAAAGAAGAGAATCGCTCAACTTGAAGCTGCTTGAAAAAAGAAGTTATATAAGAGGTGGTCATTAAGGCGTTATCCAAGAGGACAGAGCATAGAAAAATGAATAATTAATTGTTAAACCTCTACGAAGTATATGGATTATAGGGCAACTTTTATTCTACAAAACTTTATCTGCTATGCAGAATTCGCCGTAGGGGATAAAGTTTTGTAGTAGAAGAATGATATAAAATTTAGAATAAATTCCCCGTAGGGGATAAGGAAATTTAATCAGAAACAGAAGATTTTAAATAATGATATACCAATAATTCATAATTAACACCTGAAACCCTATGAAGAAAAGCTATTTTGTCATTATTCTGGCTATATTTTTTTTAGTATCCATACCTGTGCTAAAGGCACAGAATGAAAACCAGGATGCCGAATACATCAAAGTAGTCAAGGAATATATCCTTCATGAAGATGGAAGCTATGACTACCATTACCGGAAAGAATTAAAACTGCTGACCTACTTCTCTTTCCAGCGGCTGTACGGCGAGACTTTTATCGTATATAATCCCGAATACCAGAAGCTGAAGATTAATGAAGCCTATACCGTGATGGCCGACGGGAAAAAGGTCATAGCACCGGAAAATGCCTTTAATGAAGTCCTGCCGGGCTTTGCCAGGGATGTAGCGGCTTATAACCACCTCCGGGAGATGGTGGTGACGCATACCGGTACGGAAAGAGGCTGCGTGATCACCCTCGACTATACGATCCAGACCGCGAAGGGATTTCTGCCGTTTTTCTTTGGGATGGAAGAAATCGGGGAGAATGCCCCTGTTAAAGACCTGAGCATCATCATCCGGATCCCCCAGATCCTGAATCTCCAGTACAGGCTGCTGAACAGCCGTACCGCCCCGGACATCACCGAGCTTGCCGGACAACTAACTTATCTCTGGAACTTCAGGAATGTGCAGGCCTTGCCGCGGTCTGCCAACCAGGATCCGGAGCGGAAAGCGAATCTTATTTTCAGTGCAGCCAAAGATATGACCTGGGCTTATTTTTCTTTTGTCAACCAGCCGGCATTTAAAAGTTCGGTTAGTCCTGAGATCAGCCGGCGTGTTGAATCCGTGACCAAAGAGAAAAAGAACGATCTCGACATCATCCTCACTTTGCAGGAGGTAGTGATCGATGAAGTGAAGCTGGCCGATATACCGCTGGTTTACACCGGTTACCGCGTCCGTACGCCCGCTGAGGTTTGGCAAAGTGCAAACGCGAACGGTCTTGAAAAAGCCATATTACTGTCCGAAATGCTGAAAATGGCCAATATCAATGCCTGTCCTGTAGCAACGGTGCCTAACGGATGGTTTAGCCGTGAAATGGGCAACCTGGCCGTGTTCGACAGCTATCTGGTCCAGGTCAACCCGAAAGAAACCGGGAGGATATATCTTTCAGTTATCCAGAAACAATCCCAGAACCTGATCTACGATGTGCTCGATAAAACCTTGATCCAGCTTGACGGGGCCATTGAATCGATGCGGACATTCCAGGAAAAGCCCCAGACCAATCTTTTGCAGATGGAGGCGAAGATAAGACTGTATGACGATAAGACGGTAGGTGGTGAGATGGAATTGGAATTGGAAGGCATCGTGAACCCGTATTTCCGGCTCAGGAAGGATTCTTCTTATGTGAAAAATTTACTTGCAGGGGATATTACTTCTGCGCAAATTGATAAGACAGAGCTTAAACAATTGTCCGAACTTAAATCCAAGTCACTAATAACCACTATACCAATAATCATAAAAACAGATTACAACGGCTTTGTCTTTTTCGAACTTCCCAGGTACAAAACCGGTTTTGATGCATGGAACCTGGGCCAGTTCAGCGGATCTGGCACGACACCCGTCAAACTCGATTATCAACTCTGGGAAAATTATAAATACAAGATAGAAATCCCGGCTGAATACGAATTATTTACACCTCCGGTTGACCTGGAAATTAAAAATGTGCTGGGTGAGCTCAAGATCCATATTTCACAGTCAGGGCAGACGGTGACCATTGTACGTTCCTTTGAAAATTCACATGACGTGATCACTTCCGATAATATGGATGAATTCCGTTCAATGCTGACAGCGTGGGAAAATGTTAACTGGCGGAAGATTGTTTTAAAGAAGAAATAATATTCTCAGATCCCTGAAGTATTGAGATTCCCAAGGCTAACGGTGATCGTCCGTTTGCTTTCCACTTTCCGGTCGGAAAAGATTTTCATAGTTACCTGCAGGTGAAGGTTGTAGATATTGATCAATGATTCTTTAGACTGGATCTGCCCGACTTTCAGGATATCTGAATTGATAATCCCTGACCGGCGCGAGGTATTATTATCAAGGATCTCATTTTCCCCTTCGGTGAGAAATTTCCGGTCATAATCGAGAAAATCGTAAATATTTGCGATTTCATCTATAGTAAGCACCTGGAGGTTCTCGAGCCCGTCGATGCTGATCAGGAACCAGTCGTAGGTCTGCTGGTCGATGAGGCAGCGGTTGAGGGTATCTTTATCGAGTATACGGGCGTTGTTGATGATGGCGCTTCCATAAAAATTGTTGTCGAAATGGAAGATCGTGTCGTAACTGACGGCATAGCGCAGGCTTAGGCTGCCGATGATATTCCGTAGCTTGGGGTAAAGATGATAGGAATTATAAGCCCTGATCACCATTTCGAAATTGATGGCGAAGAAAAGGGAATGAAGAGGGGTATCGAAGATCACGAACCCGCCGTCGCCGGTGCTGATGAATGATTTCTCGATCTTTTCCTTGGTATAGCGCTGGAAGATGAACTGGTTGTTTTCCAGGCAAAGCCGGATCGCTTTTTCAAACAGGATCTTGAACAGGGGCGGGATGAGCACCTGCTCGAAGTGTTTATAAAGGCCATAACGGTAAATATCGATGCCGAGCACTGAGCGTCTGACAAATGAGCGAAGGTTGATATATTCTGAGATAGCTTCCTGGAGATCCTCGCTGTCGGGGATCATATTTACTTTATCAAAGATGGATTCCGTATCGTATTGACGAAGGATTTCCAGGAGTTCATCGTAATGCAGTTTTTTTACCTGGTTTTCCATTATTAATTAATTTGCCGCAAAGATAGTTAATTGAAAATTGGCTCAATATCTATTATAGCTCACCACTTCCTCAAGTCCCTTCCTTTTCTTCTTGCGCAGCGGATAATTCTCCGGGAAATATCCCAGTGTGATCAGCAGCCCGATCCGCTTGTGCTTTGGTATCCTGAGAAGATCCTTGATGGGCTCTTCGTTGAACCAGCCTACCATGCAGGTTCCCAGGCCTTCCTCAGTAGCCTGGAGGCAGAAATGCTCCGCAGCAATGCCTATATCGATCAGGGGAAATTCCCTGTCTTTCAGATAAGCTCCAATCTGCGTGATGGTCTTCATTTTTTCAATGACGATAGCGACGATAACAGGGGCTTGTCCGGCGAAAGTATTGAAAGTGGATAGTGGCCCGAAGGTTTCTTTGGCTACTTTCTTACTTAATTCCGGATCATCCACGACGACAAATTTCCAGGGCTGGCTGTTACTGGCCGATGGAGCCAGGCGTGCAGCTTCAAGGCAACGCTTTACTTTTTCAGGTTCAACCGGACGGTTGTCGTACTTACGGACGCTTTGTCGTTTCGTTACAAGTGCAAGAAATGAATGATTTTCCATCTAGTTATTTTTTTCAACACAATAGACACAATAGAACACATAGGTTGACACAATAGGTCTATGTGTTTTTCTATGTGTTCTATTGTGCCTATTGTGGTTAATAAATGATTTCCAACTGCTACTTAGGTTTCCCAAGCAGGGCAAACATATTCTTTTTATAAGCTTCCACGCCTGGCTGATCAAAAGGATTTACACCGAGCAGGTAACCACTGAGGCCGCAGGCCAGCTCGAAGAAATAGATCAACTGGCCGAGGTTATACTCATTGATCTCCGGAACCTGTATCCGGATATTCGGCACGCCTCCATCGACATGGGCCATTAACGTACCCAGTTCTGCCATCCGGTTCACATGCCTGATCTCCTGCCCGGCAAGGTAATTCAACCCGTCGGCATCATCGTCGGCACGCGGGATGGTGAGCTTATGCCGGCTTTTCTCAACCGAAAGCACGGTCTCAAACATGATCCGCGCGCCCTCCTGGATAAACTGTCCCATGGAATGGAGGTCGGTAGTGAAGCCCACGCCGGCGGGGAAAATGCCTTTTCCTTCCTTGCCTTCGCTTTCGCCATAAAGCTGCTTCCACCATTCCGTCAAAAAAGCCAGATTCGGAAGATAATTCACCAGGATCTCGACGGTCTTGCCGCTTCGGTAAAGGGCATTGCGTGCTGCGGCATAAGCCATTATTGGATTATCCGCGATAGTATTATACCGGCGGGCGAAAACTTCCATATCGGCCGCGCCTTCGACCAGTTTCCTGATATCGAAACCGGCCATAGCTATGGGCAGCAGGCCAACCGGTGTCAGCACGGAATACCGGCCGCCAACATCATCCGGCACAACATAAGTGGGATAACCTTCACGGTCGGCCAGGCTTTTCAAGGCCCCTTTCTGCTTGTCGGTAATAGCGATGATGCGTTTTCTCGCCCCTTCCTTGCCATACTTCTTTTCGAGGTGGTTTTTCAGGATCCGGAAAGCAATAGCGGGCTCGGTGGTGGTGCCGGATTTCGAAATAACGGCCAGGGAATAATGCTTGTGCTCAAGGATCTCCAGCAGTTCGGCCATGTAATCTTCGCTCAGGTGATGGCCCGCATATACGATATAGGGATACTTCTTTTTATCCAGCAGGTCGTAAAACTGGTGCCCCAGCGCTTCGATGACTGCCCTGGCGCCTAAATAAGATCCACCGATCCCGATAACCACGAATATTTCCGAATTTTCACGCAGACGGGCAGCATCTTCTTCCATCCTCCGGAAAAGATCCTTATCAAATTGAAAAGGCAGGTCCACCCAGCCCAGGAATTCATTTCCTTTGCCGGTTTTAGTCCAAAGTGACGGGTAATGCAGATCGATTTCGTTCTGAAGACTATTAATCTTTTCATCAGAGACAAAGCTGTAAAGCTTACTCAGGTCTATACTGATATGTGTCATGAAATTAATTTTTTTACAGGGCAAAAGTAATAAATAATGGGGGCCTAAAAAAGATACAGCCCGTCAATCGACGGGCCGCATCCCCCAATAGACCAAAAACCAAAATTATGAATCAGACTTTACTCGCGCAATACATAACCCAGTGATTCATTTGTCTGGATTGTATGATACAAAAATATAACACAAAATCTGCCCCAAATGTTAATGAACTTTAAGGAAAGTTAAAATATGTTAAACCCCCGGCTATTACTCTATAATTCAGTAATTTTGCCTCATGAAGCAACGGATGATCATCTTTGCCGTCGTAATGCTCTCCATCGCCCTGGCCGGGCTGATGATCATCCAGGGTTATTGGATTTACAGCGCTTTTAAGGTCAAGCAGGCTAATTTCGTCAGCACGGTCAACGAAGCCTCACTTAAGGTAATCCTCACGATGGAAAAAATGGAAATAGTCAAGCGTTTTCAGGAGCCGGAACTAATGGGAAGAAATATCAATTCGACGATAAAGGCTGTTGATTCCATCAACCAGATAATGCTCAGGGAAATGCAGCTTATCACAACGCGGAAGGATCTGGAAATATTCTTCAACAAGTTTTTCATAGCACGGGAACTGATGGAAGACAGGATGTTCAGTATGGATGACCGGAATACCAGGAGAAAGATCGACCTCAGGACTTTGGATTCATTGCTGACCGACGAGTTCAAGCAGCGCAACATGAACATGACATGGGAGTTTGGGGTTTTTAATCCGTTTGGGGATGAAATAACGGTAAATGATATTTCTTTTCATAAAACGGCACTTAGAGATCCAAAGCTAAGCTTCCATTTCGAACTTTTTCCCGATGACATGCATACCCATCCTGATTTCCTGCTGCTTTATTTTCCTAAAGAAAAACAATATCTCTTCGGCCAGGTCTGGCCACTTGTGATCATCTCCATTCTGCTTGTCATCATCATTATTTTATCCTTTATCTATACTCTTATCATGTTTTTCCGCCAGGGTAAACTTTCAGAACTCAAGACCGACTTCATCAACAACATGACGCATGAATTCAAGACGCCGGTGTCGACCATTTCCTTAGCCTGTGAGGCGTTGAATGATAAAGACATCCAGAAATCGGACGAACTTTACCATACATATATCAACATCATCAGCGAAGAGAACAGGCGGCTGGGTCTCATGGCGGAGCGGATCCTGCAATCGGCTGCATTGGAAAAAGGCGACCTTGTGCTTCACAGGGAACTGACGGACCTGCATGAGGTACTGACGGAAGTAATCCGCAACATAGGCATCCAGATCGAGATCAAAGACGGCAAGATCGTCAAGGATTTCCAGGCTAAGAACAGTTTTGTTGAAATCGACCGCATGCATCTGGTCAACGTGGTGCAAAACCTGCTGGACAATGCCAACAAATACACCCCTGTCAGGCCGCAGATCATTGTGGCAACCAGGGATGCGGCTGACGGGCTGGTGCTTTCTTTCCAGGATAACGGCATCGGGATCAGCAAGGCCGATCAGAAAAAGATATTCGACAAGCTTTACCGGGTCCCGGAAGGCAATATTCATAATTTTAAAGGATTCGGGTTGGGTTTGAGCTATGTCAAGACAGTCGTGGAAAGCCATGGTGGCAGCATAAAGCTGGAAAGCGAGCTGAAAAAAGGGACTAAGTTCGAGGTATTCCTGCCTCATAATCATCGAAAATAATTGAATATGGAAAACAAAGAGCTGAAAGTATTACTGGCGGAAGATGACAAGAACCTGGGTGCTGTTCTGAAAGCTTACCTGGAGGCCAAAGGGTATCATACTACACTTTGTATCAATGGAAAAGAAGCCTTTGACATTTTTAACAAGAAGAAGATTGATTTTTGCATCGTTGATGTGATGATGCCGGTAAAAGACGGGTTCACGCTGGCCCAGGAAATCCGCAAGCTCGATAAACACATCCCGATCCTTTTCCTGACGGCCAAGTCCCTGCAGGAAGACAAGATCAGGGGCTTTGAGCTGGGTGGTGATGATTACCTCACTAAACCGTTCAGCATGGAAGAACTGCTGATGCGCATGAAAGCCATCCTCAGGCGGGTGAATGAAGGGAAAGACACTGAAAACAAATCCTCTGTTTACAAGCTCGGCAAGCTGACTTTCGATTACAACAGGCAATTGCTGAACACCCCTGGCGGAGAAAACAAGCTGACTTCCAAGGAGGCGGAGCTGTTGCGCCTCTTATGCGAAAACGCCAACGACGTGCTCGACCGCAGCGTGGCACTGAACCGTATCTGGCAGGATGACAGCTATTTCAATGCCCGCAGCATGGATGTTTATATCACCAAACTGAGGAAATACCTGAAGGAAGATCCGTCAGTAGAGCTGCTGAACGTGCATGGAATAGGGTTCAAACTCGTTTTACCCTAATTAATAATTCTCCTTTTCACTTTTCCTGTTGGAGAATACGGGCAAATAGGCCCGAGTTCATACTTTTTATCGTCCAGAACATCATACAGCGCCCCGGAAGAAAGGGAGCGGGTTGTGTTTGTAAGCACGATAATTGTTTTTTCCTGGTCGAGATCACGGATAAAGTAGGAGCGGAAACCTTTCCACCACCCGAAATGATAAACGGTATTGACCCGGACGGCCTTGATCCGCCAGCCGAAACCGTAATTGTCGCGCCACTTGGAGAACCGCGGGCTTCCTTCGGTATAAGCCTCATTAAGTGTGGTTTCGCTGACCAGCAAGCTCTTATAGAGTGCCTGGTCCCATTTAAAGAGATCTTCCACGGTAGTATAAACTCCTTTATCGCCCACGACCCCGTTCTGGTAATGGTTTAGCTCCTCCCTCGGCATACCCCGGCTGGGACGGTGGCCGGCAATTCCCACCTGCACGTATTGCGGGATTTTCTTCCCTTCTTCAAGGTGGTAGATGAAGGAATCTCCCATATCCAATGGGTCAAATATCTTTTCCCTTATAAACTGGTCGAACGGTTTTTTAGTGATCCTTTCAACCACCGATGCGAGGAGGGCATAGTTGGAATTGCAGTAATCGAAGCCATTCCCGGCCGAAAAATACCGCGGCGGTTGATAGTCGGCCATGATCCTGATCATATCTTCATTGGTCAGTGGTTTGGTTTGATCCCAGTAATTGTCGGAAAAATGCATGTAATCAGGTAACCCGGAACGATGGTTCAGCAGGTGGCGGATGGTGATGCCAGGGTAAGGCAGCTCGGGAATGTACTGCCTGACGCTGTCATCGTAATCCAGCAGTCCTTCCTCTTTCAGGATCATGATGGCCATGGCGGTGAACATTTTCGACACGGAAGCAAGCTGGAAGGCGGAAGAAACCGTCAGGCGCTTTTTTGTCTTAAAATCATCATAACCGTAAGCCTTTTTAAAAACCAGCCGCCCTTTTTCCCCGTATAGGACGCATCCGTTAAAGCCGGCTTTGATCTGCATTGTGCTGAAGACGCTGTCGATGACCTTCGCTTTTTTAGCCATAGTGATCTTGTCGAGATCGATGAAGAGGCTGTCGGCGGGGAATGCATGGCGTCTAATATACCGGGGCGATTCTTTTATCTCTTGTGTCAGGTAAAGAATAGCCGCTACCAACCCGATGGCCGCACCGATCGGGAGAAAGATATATTTGAGCAGTTGTTTGAAAAGCCGTTTCAATCCTTAAAAAATCCGGGTAAAAATAGGGTTTTTACAGCCCGCTCATTTACATGTTCCCTTAATTTATGATTAATTTCCGGGTAACAGTTTGTTTTGAAATCTTTATTCTGATCAGGTAAAGTCCTGGTTTGAGGTGAGACAGATCTTTGTTAAAATAAGCAGTGCCAGGAGATACAGAACACACAAATCGTCCGGAAAAATCGAAAATATCCAGCTGGTCGATGGATTCCCGGGATTCTACACTTACAATTTCATATACCGGATTATAGAAAACCGATATTGGTGAATTTGTCATTTCGTCTAAAGAATTTATATTCACCTGCTGGCAGGTTGGCTCTGTAAAACCACTTTCACAAATATCACTTTCAGAAGCCCAATAGGCTGACATAAAGAAGCAATACTCTCCGGATTCATTTACACAATAGGGATTGGGTATGGGATCACTGAGTGAATACATGGCAATAAATTCACCATCCTTTTGGACATAAGTTATTATATCAACCAGCTCCCGCCGATCATTTTCATTGTATTCCAATACTATACAAGTATCGTTCAAGAGATATGACCCCAGGCTGTAGGGCGGAGGATAACATTCCCGGTAAACAGAGATGTTATCAATTCCCCAGTAATGAATATGCGAAGAATTTTCACCCTGGGCGACAAATCTGATCCTGAACACTTTGTTCATACTAAATGCATTGATATTAATGGTATCCCTGGTCCACCCAAATGATCCGGTTTGGTTGCTGTAATCCTGGACTGTAGAATATTCTTCGGATTGATGGTCCCAGATCTGGACGATAAAATGTTCGGTTCCGGAACTATCTGCGGATGATAAGTACAAGTCATATCCGAGAAAGATATAGCCTTCGGTCATACCGAATGCATTGAGGTAATAGCTTTCCAGCGACTCAACATAATCCGTCAAAGGTATTTCAGGTTCGAATACGGCTGAAGGAGCGCTATTTCCTGTATCAACAGAAATTATCCAATTATCTGAACTTATTACCCAATCGCTGGTCGAGAATGATCCCAGGTTCCAGTTTTCCTCAAACGGCAGATCAAATCCATAAATACAACTGACAATTTCACAATCAGGTTCCGATTCGATGGTTTCACCGGGATATCCATTGTATGCCAAATCGCAGACCGCTGTAATACAATAAGTATGGATGCCGGGGGGTTGATTTGTAAAATAATGAGTGTAAACCGAATCGCCGGTATGTGGTAAGTATTCTAAAAATTCACCATTTCGATAAAAATTGAATCCCAGCAAGGAGGGAGGTGATGTAGTCTGAAAATTAATGATGACATTTCCGCCACCACAGGTCGAATAAACAATTTGCGGGGGATCGCAGGGAGGTGAAGCTGCAGGATTAGATAAAAATAGCCCGCTAAACAGAATCGAAAATATCAGGGCAATCATGTTCAGGCATATTAGAATGTACCAGATACATTATTTAATATAAACAGCTGGAAAACAGATATTAAATAGACATTAATTTGTATAAAAAGGTTGCATTCAAATTAAATAAATATCTGAGCAAACGCGCCCGACAGCAACTGCGCGTCTGTGACGCGTGCTTAAAAACAACTCGTTTTAAACGAGATAAATACCGGCACTCGACACAATCGCGCGCCAAATGGGTGCAATTTTAATTTTTATTTCCAATAAATCTTTCAAATGAAATAAAAATCCCGAAATTTTTTCAGAAATTCGCTGCATCAGAAATTAATCAAATAATAAAGGAGGAACAAAACATGAAAAATGAAATTCAAACCAGTGCACCTTCAGGTGCGGTTTATGCTTTTGGCTTGATCGGTTCAGCCGTATATTTTATTTCAACTGCCACCGGCTTCTGGATGGGGGTAGTTGGATTTTTAAAAGCGCTTGTATGGCCGGCCTTTCTCGTATATGAGGCGTTTAAACATTTAGCGATGTAAATTCTTGGCACGCGATGCAATTTCAAGCTAAATTCCAAGTGCGCGTCTTTGACGCATGATGAAGAATTAGAATAATTTAATAATTTCAGGTATGGAAATAATAAACCAGGTTAGAGAAAGCGAAATTGCGGGCTCTGACTGACCGTTGGCCCCGGATGGAACGGCGGTGGTTCAGGAGAAGAAGAACTGCTGCAAAATTGCTATCTGAACTCCCTGAAAATAGCCGAAGAACTGGAACTGAAATCCATTGCCTTTCCAAATATAAGTACAGGAGTTTACAGGTTCCCAAAACGACAGGCTGCCCGGATAGCAGTGACAACTGTCAGGCAATACCAGGCAGCAGAAACACACATAGAAAAAGTAATTTTTGTATGTTTTGACGAGGAAAACTTTGAGATTTACAGGGAATTACTCTCAGCGTAAAATATCTGCATCAATTGTGCACACCAATGGCGATAAATTGTATAAAGTGAAGAATATCAAACTGATCCTGAAATCGATTATAAATGAGATTCTTATTATTTTCATTTTTATTTTTTTAATCAATAATTATATTGGCAATGTTGATAAGACTATAAAAGCAGATGGAGTAGGCTATTATGATTATTTACCTTCGCTTTTCATACATCATGATCTTATAAGAAAAGATATTCCTGTCCAAAAAGATTCCATACTTTATGATCGAATAAAGTCCCTTAAATTGTATGTGGATTTTGGTGACTTTAAAGTAAATAAATATGCCTGTGGAACAGCCGTTTTGCAGTTGCCTTTTTTTACATATACTTACTTAACAGCAGACCTTGAAGGAAATAACAATGATGGTTATCAAAAACCTTTTCAAAAAGCTGTTTTTTATGCAACGGTTTTTTATTTATTTCTCAGTATTTTCTTCCTGAAAAAATTGCTTGAACTGTTTGATATAAAAAGGAACACCATAATCCTGTCTCAATTATTGTTAGTCCTTGCTACTGCCGTAACACATTATACTAATTATGACGCGGGATTTAGCCATGTTTACTCCCTGTTTGCTATTACTGCCTTTTTTTATTTTGTCAGATCATATCTTACAATACTCCGGTAATTTTTATAAATGAATTTAACAATGACATGTTTGTAAAAACCTGCTTGATAGGCTGAAACCAAAAGAGAAAAGCATCTGCTTTGTTGTTAACCAAAACCACAAACCAAGATGCT
>Ga0265292_1002673_pt1 | contig 11975 bp, 11 predicted proteins | sample Munlanlewell296A_FD_189080 | JGI IMG/M metagenome (GOLD analysis project Ga0265292, IMG submission 189080) | Leachate microbial communities from a municipal landfill in Southern Ontario, Canada - Leachate well 296A | ecosystem: Engineered > Solid waste > Landfill > Unclassified | place: Canada...
GAGGGCAAGGTCCCAATGCTGGTCTCGCGTGCGTACGAGCTTCCATCGTGGGTGGACGGGGACACGCTCGTCATCGGCTTCTCCTACTCGGGCACGACCGAGGAGACGCTCGCGGCCTTCGCCGAAGCCAAGAAGCGAGGTGCGATGCTCGCTGCGGTCTCCACTGGCGCGCGGCTCGAGGAGCTGGCGAAGAGCTATCACGCGCCGTTTGCGCGCATCGGAGGCGAGAAGATGATGCCACGCGCCGCGCTGCCGCGTGCGTTCGGCACTGCCGCGATGTTGCTCGACTCGTTGGGCCTCCTGAAGGCCGAAGCTGCGCTCAAGGAGACCGTGCGGACGCTCCGCGAGGGCGTGAACGACCTCGCGCCCGGCGTGGCCGCTGACAAGAACGAGGCGAAACGCACGGCGCTGGCATTGCAGGACACCGTGTCCATGACGTACGCCGCGGGGCTCCTTGCGCCAGCCGCGCGACGCTTCGCGAACCAGCTCAGCGAGAACAGCAAGGTGCTCGCGTCCTGGGGCGTGATGCCAGAGATGAACCACAACGAGATCGTGGGATGGGCCGGCGACGATGAACTGGACCGTTTCACGGCCGTCTTCTTGCGCCACGCGCAGGAGCACGCGCAAGCGAAGGCGCGGTTCGACTTCACGGGGCACCTCATCCAGAAGCGTGGCGGCCAGGTCATCCAGATGGAGGGCCGCGGCGCTTCGCCCGCCGCATCGCTCCTCACCGTGAGCCTCCTTGGCGATGCGGTGAGCGTGTACCTCGCGGCGCTACGCAAAATGGACCCCACGCCAGTGAAGATCATCGGCGACCTAAAGGCGAAGATGGGTGAGACCGGCTTCGCGGCCGGCATTCGTTGAGCCGACTCCAGCATGGTCGAGCCGAACGCCACAAGGCTCAAGCCACCGAGCGTGGGCTTGCGACCCATCCATGAGATCACTCCCCGCCCTCGTCATCGTGCTGTTGGCTGGCGGCTGCCTCGGCGGCAGCGATGCGCCCGCAAAGGTGACGACCGCATCGATCGACCAGAAGACGTCGTCGGCGAGCGAAGGTGGCCCCACGACCGGCAACATGACGAACGACAGCGACGTCATCGTCATGCCACCACCGGTCATGATCTCGTACAAGGGCACGTCGCCCACAGGTGCGTGCGTGTACGGCTCGGGAACGCCGGCCGATCAATGCGAATTCTCGGAACCCGGCTCGCAAAGCTATCACCCACTCACTTACACAGGGAAAGCGAGCCACATCGCGATCAAGGTCACGTATGGCGACCAGCAGCCAGGCATGACGTTCTATGCGACCGTGTGCACGAGCAAGACGGCCGACCAGGCCACCGTCGTCTGCAAGGACTACAAGACGGGCCCCAGCGGCTTCATCCTTGAGAAGCACTTGGCGGACTTGCCTCCAGGCAGCGCGCTTGGCATCCAGGTGGGAAGCCTCCAAGCGACCCCCTCGCCAGTTGGCGCCCTCGTCTTCGCGAACGCCGCCTTCTCGGTCGAGGGCGCGCTCACCCTCGTATAGCGCCTCAACGCGCGATGCTCGCGATCATGTGAGCGACTCGCAGCGGCTCCGGTACGAGCCCGCGCTGCGTCGTGAGCGCCAGCAGCCCGATGGCTTGCTCGCGGTCGATGCCGGCGAACGAGATCGTTATGGGCGTCGTCTGTGTGGGCAGAGTGACGTTCCGCCGCTTGGACAGGAAGTGCCACTTCGTTTCTGGGTTCGGCACGTTCTGGAGCGCGGCTTGCATCGCGCGCATGTCGGGCACGCCCTTCGTGAACGCGACGCAGGGGACCCCCGTCTCTTCTGCGAGGCCATCGAGGTCCACCACGTTGAAGCCAGCGAACGACGCACCATCAAGAAGGAGCGCTTTTGTCCCGCGCAGGCCAGAGTCCCGAAGGCAGGCGGCGATCTGGGCTGTGCTATCATCTCCGTCTCGCTCCACGTCCGTGAGGAGCACGCCCTCGAGTCGTGACGAGCCGCGCATGTGCACGCCGACGACGGGAACGCGACCATCCGCGCGCGTGTGAGGCGAGTCGTCAAAGCCGATGACCCGCACTTCTGGTTTCATGGGCTTCATCCCAGCGCGAGTCGCAGGATGAAGAACGAAACGTACCCCACTGCGGCCGCCGCGGGAATGGTCAGGATCCACGCGCCCACGATGCGTCGGCCCATGCCCCAACTCACGGCGCTCGTGCGCTTCGTGGCGCCAACTCCCATGATGCTCGCGGTGATGGCGTGCGTCGTAGAGACGGGGATCCCGGCTTGCGCCATGCCGACGAGCACGACGCCGCCGCCCGTCTCGGCCGCGAAGCCCTGGATGGGGGTCAAGTGCGTGATGCGGCTGGCCATCGTGCGGATGATGCGCCACCCGCCAAAGAGCGTGCCCAACCCCATCGCGGTCGCGCTCGCGAGGATGACCCACGAGGGGATGGGCAGCTTCGCGCCTGGCGCGACGCTCACGCCGCCGGCAGCAAGCACGAGGAGCGCGATGATGCCCATCGTCTTCTGCGCGTCGTTCGTGCCATGCGTGAGCGCGTAGAACGCGCTGCTGAATAGCTGCATGCGCTTGCTCGTCTTCGACACGGCGCCCGGGTTCCGCCGCAGCGCCAGCCAGCTCACGAGGCTCATCAGGAGGAACGCCGCGAAGAAGCCGAGGATGGGCGACACGACCATGAACAGCACGGTCTTCGTGATGGTCGTCATGGGCAGCATGTTCATGAGGACCACGATGACGAGCACGACGCACGCGCCAAAGAGCGCGAAGCCAGGCACGAGCGCGAGGCTCATGCGCTGCTGCGTGATGGTCCACAAGACGCCCCCTACGATGAGGCCCAGGAAGAGGATGGTGAGCGTCGTGAGTCCGTACTCGACGAACACGCGCGGATCACCCGCCCATTTGGGGAGCTTGTGCGTGGCATAGAAGAGGCCCCCCATGGCGACGGCGCCCACGATTCCCATGGGCGCGAGCAGTGGACGCGGCAAGCGCGAGCGACTCACGACGAAGGCGACGAGGCCAGCTCCCACGCCAGCGAGCGCCCCAAGCACGGTCCACTTGCCGATGCCGATCATCTCGGCCCACGTGGGCTGGATGATGCCAAGCGGTCCAGACGCAGCCAGCGCGGCGCCGACGAGGCCGCCCACGAGCGCATGCGACGAGGACGATGGGAGCCCCACGTACCACGTGATAAGGTTCCACACGATGGCGCCTGTGAGGGCCGCGAACACGACGATCGGAAGGAGGTCCGTCGGGATGCCTTTCCCGTTCAGGATGCCGCCACCCACGGCTGCGGCGACCGCAGTGCCAAACGTGAATGGACCAACGAAGTTGAAGAAGGCGGCCATGGTGAGGGCCTTGGCGGGCGTGAGGACCTTCGTCGCGATGACGGTAGCGATGGCGTTGGCCGAATCGTGGAACCCGTTCACGAAATCGAAGAGGAGCGCGACGAGGATACCCCCCGTGATGAACGGGTGGTCCCCCATGAAGGCCGTGACGTCCGTGAATGCCATGCGAGCGCACGCTCCCTATTGGTGCTTCACGAGGATGTCCCGCACGACGTCCGCAGCATCCTCGCACTTGTCGGTCGCGGTCTCCATGTATTCCAGGGTGTCTTTCATCTTCATGATGAACTTCAAGTCGTCCTGCTGGAAGAGCGCGGCCTTCGCGCGGTTCGTGACGTCGTCCGCCTGATTCTCGAGAGAATGGATCTCGACGAGCTTCGCGCGGAGCTGCTCACGTTTCGAGGGATCGGGAAGCCACGCGAGCACGTCGCGCAAGTGGTACGTCTGGTCGCGGAGCAGCATGGCCACCTCGAGCAACTCCTTGGGTGGTTTCGCCACATCGTAGAGGTGAAGGTGGTTCGCGGTGGCCCACGTGAAGTCAAGGATGTCGTCGAGTGCGCTCGCGAGGGACGCGATGTCCTCGCGGTCCAGTGGCGTGATGAACGTGGCGTTCAGCGCCGTGTAGAGTTCATGGGCCTTCACGTCCCCGCGGTGCTCGATCGCCTTCACTTGGAGCTTGAGGTCGCGCACGCCATCCTTCTGCAGGTAGGCGGCATCGTACTTCTCCAGCATCGTGACGAAGGCCTCCGCGCCGTCCACCACGATGACCGATTGCTCATGCAGGATCTCGAAGAACTTCTCCTCGCGCGGCACGAGCCAGTCCTTGAGCTTCATCTGGGACTCCGGAGCCGGGAGCCGGGCCACCCGGGAAAAGGGTTCCGTGCTGTGCTGGGGAGACGGAGGGGCGTCAGCCCCCCATCGCCACGCGATGGTTGATCGCCGTCTCGGCCACGTCCGCCGCATAGGCGGCCGTCCGCGCGATGGAGTCGAGCGCGATCGCGACGTGCAGGATGTCCTTGCCCCCGAGGCTGAGCGACTCGCGGATGACCGCTTCTTGGGCGTCCTTGAACGCCTCGGCCTCGTTGATGAGCTTGTTCGCCGCATCCACGTCGCGCTTGTGGAACGCAGAAAGCGAGTCCGCGAAGAGCTGCATGGCCCGACGCGCCTGCTTCTCCATGCGGTTCTCCAAGCGCTTCTGCACCTCGCTCCCGTGGAGCGCGTTGATGTTCTCGGCGAGGCGCGCCGCGTGGTCGGCCGTGCGCTCGATGAGGCGCGCCGTCATCAGATAGTTCAGCGCCTGGTTGGGCGTGAGGCCCATTCTTTGTGCGTAGGCCGGGTCGCGCAAGATCGCGTGGTACTGTTTGTTGATCATCCAGTAGAGCGAGTCGATCTCGTCGTCTCGCTCCTCGAATGCGGCCGCCACGTCCTCGACTGGCTCGGCGAAGATGCGCATCGCATCCTCCTGCATGGAGCGAGCCAGCGCCTGCATGCGGCGCAGGGCCTTGTCGATGTGGAATTCCTTCGGGTCCATGAAGTCCTGAAGCATGACGCTGTGCGCGTCTTCCTCCACGACCTGGAGGCCGATGATGCGCTTGGCTGCCTGACGCACGGCGCGGCGCAGCGCGCTTGACATGGGGCGTTTGCTGCGCACGACGATGACGTCGAAGCCGTTCAAGTACGCCGCGACGATCGTTCGGAACGCGGCGTTCGCGTCGTCGTTCCCGACTTCCGTCTCGTAGCGCGCGTGCGCTTCCGCCATGCGCGCGTGTGGGTAGATCGCGAGGCTACCGTCCGCCTGCGATGCGAAGCCCACGACGTCGCCAGCCTCAAGTTCGGCCTTGCCCACCCAGTCCTTGGGAAGCGTGACGGTAAAGCTGGATCCTCCCGTGAGCTGTATCTTGCGCATCTCCATTCGACCGCCAGCGTCCGGGGAAACGTACGCGGCACCGGATCTCTTCTTTCTGCTGACCATGGTTTACGGAGAACTCCATATGAATCTGATGGCTTCAGAGTTTCCATCGAAAACACCCTTCATACCCGCTGGCCACTTGCAGCCATGGAGAACACGAGAGCCATGCAGAAGCTCCTGATCCCGATCTTCCTCATCGGCGCGCTCGTCCTAGCGGGTTGTGCGAGCAACACTCCCCCCACGGCGACCACGCCCCCCTCAAGCAGTGCAACGACCACCCCTGCCAAGGATGGTCTCGCGGCGGACCTCTCCGGAGAAGGTTCGACGTTCGTGGGCCCCATCATGGAGAAGTGGCGTGTCGCCTTCGGGAACGCAAACCCTGGCGTGCACATAAGCTACCTCGCCGACGGATCGGGCAAGGGCCGCGCGAGCGTCATCGGGAGCCGAGTGGACTTCGCGGGTTCGGACGCGCCCCTCTCTGCCGGCGAGGCCGGGAACATGACGGATGCGCTCCACATCCCAGTCGTCGCAGGCGGCGTACTCGTCGCTTACAACGTGCCGGACCTGGGCAAGACGCCCCTTCGCCTTGACGGCGCGGCCATCGCCAGCATCTTCCTTGGCACCATCACAAAGTGGAACGACCCAGCCATCGCCGCCATCAACCCCGGTGTGACGCTCCCGAACAAAGACATCACGGTCGTGGTCCGCAGCGACGGCTCGGGCACGACGGCCACGTTCACTGACTACCTCAACAAGGTGGACGCCCGCTGGCCAAAAGCCAACGGCGGTCCCGGCGTTGGCGCGACGGTCAAGTGGCCAGCCGCAAGCACTACAGCCGCCAACGGGAACCCTGGCGTTGGCAGTACGATCCAGACGACGACGTACAGTGTCGGATACATCGGGAGCGATTGGGCCGACATCAGTGCGCTCCAGCAAGCCGTCGTCAAGAACACTGCTGGCGAGTTCGTTGAAGGCACGCCGGAGGCCGCCTCGGCCGCGCTGGACGCTGCGCTCAAGGCGAACGCATTCGACGCGGACCTAAAGGGGAGTGCGACGAACGCCGGCGGTGCCAATAGCTATCCCATCACGGCAGTCTCGTGGGTCATCGTGCACCAGCACCAAAGCGACGCCAACAAAGCGGCCGCACTCAAAGCGTTCCTCGAGTACATCCTGCACGATGGGCAGCAGCTCTCGACGCCCAACAAGTACGCGCCGATGCCGACTTCGCTCGTCACGAAGGCGGACGCCCTTATCGCCAAGATCGGCAGCTGATCAAATGGCGAAGCGAAGCGAGCACCCGACCGACCGCGCCACGCGATTGGGCCTCGGCCTCGTCGCCGCCGCAGTCGCGATGACCGTGCTCGCCATCGCCTATGTGCTCGGCTCGCACGCGTGGGACGCGTTCCGCTTCGCCGGCACGTCGCTCGCCACTGGCTCGGATTGGGATCCCGTTGAACCGTCGTTTGGCGCGTGGCCGTTCATCTTCGGCACGCTCTTCAGCAGCGCGATCGCGATCGCGCTCGCTGTGCCGATCGGTTTCCTCGTAGCGCTCTTCCTGACCGAGCTTGCGCCGCGCTGGCTACGCTCTCCGCTTGGCATCCTCGTGGAACTGCTTGCCGGCGTTCCCAGCATCGTCTTCGGCATGTGGGGCTTCTTCTACCTCGCGCCCAAGATGCACGAGACGTTCGAACCGTGGGTCCTCGCGCACGCCGGGTGGATCCCCATCTTCGGCGAGGTCACGCCAGGCGTGGGGTTCCTCCTTGCCGGACTAGTCCTCGCCATAATGATCCTCCCCACGATCACCGCGATCTCGCGCGACGCGCTCCTTGGCGTGCCGCGCCTCGAACGCGAGGCCGCGTACGCGCTTGGCGCGACACGTTGGGAGGTCGCGCGGACGTCGCTACGCAGCGCGAAGGCCGGACTCTTTGCCGCTGCCACGTTGGGACTAGGACGCGCGCTTGGCGAAACGATCGCTGTCACGCTCGTCATCGGCAACGTTGCACACTCGAAGCTCCGCCTCTTTGACCAAGGCGCGACCCTCGCGAGCACGCTTGCGAACCAAGTGGGCGAAGCAAGCGACCCTCTCATGCTCAGCGCCCTCATCGCGCTCGGCTTCATCCTCTTCCTCCTCACGCTCGTCGTGAACCTCGGCGCGCGCCTCGTGATCGAGCGACCATGGAGGAAGCACGCGTGACTTCGCTGCGCCGCAAGGCCACAAACCACGCGTTCACCACGATCGCCGCGCTCGCGCTCCTGCTCGCCCTCGTCCCCCTCGTCGGCGTCACGCTCTACGTCCTCCAGCAAGGCGCGCCTGCCCTCTCGTGGGATTTCTTGACGCAAGTCCCAAAGGGAAGCGACGACCCCACGAGCGGCATCGGCCCCGCGCTCCAAGGCACGCTCGTTCTCACGCTCCTCGCGGCCGCCATCGGAGTGCCACTGGGCATCGCCGCAGGCGCGTGGCTCGCGGAGCATGGCCGCAACAAGTGGGGCGACGCGTTCCGCCTGCTCCTCGACTCGATGGCCGCGACGCCCAGCATCGTGATGGGACTCTTCGTCTTCGCCGTCGTCGTGATATCGACGGGGCACTTCAGCGCTATGGCTGGAGGGCTCGCGCTTGGGCTCATGGTCGTTCCCGTCGTCGCGCGCACGACCGAGGTCGCCCTGCGCGCCGTCCCAGACCCACTCCGCGAAGCTGGCATCGCGCTTGGGGCCACGCACGCGCGAACGCTCGTCAAGGTCACGCTTCCCGCCGCGGGCAGCGGCATCGTCACAGGCGCGATCCTCGCGCTTGCGCGCGTCGCTGGCGAGACGGCGCCGCTCCTCTTCACGGCGCTTTACTCGGCGTACTGGATGCGCGGGTTCGACAAGCCCATCGCAGCGCTCTCCACGTTCATCTACCAGTTCTACCGTGACCCCACCCCCGCCCTGCGCCAGCAGGCGTGGGGCGCGGCGTTCGTCCTGTTCGTCGCCGTCTTCGGCGCGAACGTCCTCGTCCGGATCCTCACGCACGCACGGAGCCGCCAGCCATGAATACCATCATCGAGTCGCGCGACCTCAAAGTCCGCTTCGGAAGCAAGGAAGTGCTGCACGGCATCACGCTCGCCGTCCCCGCCAACGAGGTAACTGCCGTCATCGGCCCAAGCGGCTGCGGCAAGAGCACGTTCCTCCGCGCGCTCAACCTCATGCACGACCTCACGCCGACCGCGCGCATCGAGGGCAAGGTCGTCTTCGGCGGGAAGGACATCTACGCGCCCGACGTCGATCCCGTGGACATCCGGCGCCGCATCGGCATGGTGTTCCAGAAGCCCAACCCATTCCCCACGATGAGCATCTTCGAGAACGTCGCGTTCGGCCCGCGGCTCCTGGGCCTCTCGCGCAGCGACGTGCGCGAGCGCGTCGAGGAGAGCCTCAAGCGCGCCGTCATCTGGGACGAAACGAAGGACAGGCTCAAATCACCAGCGACGGACCTCTCGGGCGGCCAACAGCAGCGCGTGTGCATCGCACGCGCCCTCGCAGTGAAGCCCGACGTCCTCCTCCTCGACGAGCCCACGAGCGCGCTCGACCCCATCGCGACAGCGAAGATCGAGGACCTACTCGATGAGTTGAAGAAGGACGTGACGATGATCATCGTGACGCACAACATGCAGCAAGCCGCGCGCGCAAGCGACAACACCGCCTACTTCCTTAACGGGGACCTCGTCGAGTATGGTCCCACCCAGAAGCTCTTCGAGAACCCCAAGGACGAGCGCACCGAGGCCTACATCACGGGGAGGTTCGGGTGATGGAGCGCTCATTCCACAAGGACATCGACGAGCTGACGGCGCGTGTCGAGCAGATGGCGCAGCTCTCACGCAGCAGCGTGGACGAAGGCGTGAACGCGTTCGCCGCGCTCGACCTCAACGCCGCGCGCCGAGTCATCGCGAGGAACATGGAGATCAACCGCGCGGACGTCGATATCGAGGCGCGCGCGCTCGACCTCATCGCGCTCCATCAGCCAATGGCGAAGGACATCCGCACGCTGGGGGCCTGCCTCAAGATCATCACCTATTTGGACCGCATCGGCCGCTACGGGTATGACATCGCGAAGGCGACGCTCGCGCTGGAAGGCAAGGCGCACGTGAAGAAGATCGTCGGCATCCCCGTCATGCGCGACAAGGCTCTCGGCCTCCTCGACGAGAGCATCGCCGCGTTCCGCGAGCGCGATGCCACGAAGGCGCGTCTCGTGCAACCCGCCGACGACGAAGTGGACGCGCTGTACGACCAGGTGTTCCGCGAGTGCCTAACATACATGATCGAGGAGCCACGCAACATCACGCAGTGCACGCAATACATCCTCGTCGCGCGGCACTTGGAGCGCGTGGGCGACAACGCCGGCAAGATCGCAGAGAAGACCATCTACATGGTGACGGGCGAGCGGCGACCGACGACTGATCCATAGGTCTCCGGGATCCACCTGCGCCGCCAGGAAAGGCCGAGACGGTTCCCATGATGCGCAGCCGGAAGGAGAAGCAAGCCGGCGTCAAGCCCGACGATCAGCCCCCCAACATCGGTCCCTCACCAAGCCGTTCAAAACCGCCTCGACGCTCAGGGAACCCTACGCTCGCAGGGAACACTGCGTCCGCTGCACCCGCAGGGAACGCTGCGAACGGACCGAACCCTGTGAACCGTGGGTGCGGCCAGTTCGCACCGGTCCGTACCAACGGTACCAAACGTACCAAGAATCCCAAACGCCACAGAAAGCGTGCTGGTCAGCGCGAGGCGCGGCCCTGGCGCCTTCTAGTCATTCATGGCGCGATGGCCGAAATCCCGCGGAGGGCCAGCGCTATCGTGTGACTTTGTACGAATCGACTTGCGCCTTCAGCGCCTTCGCCTCGGCGTCATGCTCGAAATGCTCTCGCACCGGCTGCAAGATCTCGTTGATGTACCGCGCGGCAGTCTTCTTGAGGTCTGCGGGGTGGACCTTGCCTTCGGCGTACGCGGCGGATAGCTCGGCGTAGGTGTTGTATGTCACATTGCCGCCGAACTTCTCGGGCCGTTCGATGGTGATCGGGCTCTCGCCTTCGCGCGCCGTCTTGTGGTTGGCCCAGTGCCGCTGGAAGATGATGTAGTGGTAGTACTCCATGACCGGATTGTCCTCGACGATCCTTTCGGGACAGAACGCCTTGTTGAGCTTCTTGGTGACTTGCTCGGGCGTGTCCGTCATGAAGATGGCGGAGTCGGGGTTCGACTTGCTCATCTTCATCGCGGTGGCGCGCTCGATGGGGTCCATCTCCCCCGTCGGCGCCGCTTGCAGCCCCATCAGCATATGGTGGCTCACGACGACCGGTTTCCAGTACCCGAGCTTTGGCCCGACTTCGCGGGCGAGCATGTTGACCTTGCGTTGGTCCATGCCGAGTTGCGTGATATCGGCTTGCAGGTGGAAGATGTCGGCGGCCTGCATGCAGGGGTAGAGGATCTGGCTCGCGGAGAGCTTGTCCTTCTCGCTTCGGCCCATGATCTGAGTGGTGCGCAGGATGCGGTCGAGCGAGCTGTCGCGGGCGATGTTCATGACCTTCTTCCAGTAGTTGTCGTCCGTGACGAACTCGCTTGCCCAGACGAACTTCACGTGTTCGAGGTCCATGCCTGTAGCTTTCCAGATCTCGACGATGTACTTGCCCGTCGTCTGGATCTTGTCGAGGTCGCCGCCCATCTTGTTGTTGGCCCACGCGTGCCAGTCGGCCACGAACATCTTGAACCGGACGCCTGCCCTCGTCATCTTGTTGACGTTGATGGCGCGGAGCACGCCCTGCGCGATGTGGATCGTGCCGCTTGGCTCGAAGCCATCGTACGCGATGGGGTGCGGCTTGGCTTCAAGCAGCGCGCGCAACTCGTCCTCGGTGACGATCTCTTCGCCGACTTGCTTCACGAGGGCGAGGCGGTCCTCGATGTTCATCGGCGGCGCAGGCCTGCGGCGCGGGAAAAAGTTGCTGGCCCTGACCACTATTCACCACGGAGACGCGGAGACCGGAGCGGATCGGCGTCAGTGGTCATCAGTGAGAGACGGGGTGAGCGCATCAGCGATGGCACTCCGTCTCTCCGTGGTGAGAAACCCATAGCGGAAGATATCAAGCGTCGGCGTACAGGCTCGGGTGCTCCGTGGCTCGGTCGCCCGTGGGGGGCAAGTAGTCCGTTTGTCTGGAATCGCGGAAGTTGGGCCGCTCGATGATGCGCCCTTCCTGCCGCGATCGGGCAAGCTCGGCGCGAACTCACTCGTCCTCGGGAGGACAAGGACGGTCTTCCGGGTGGATTCGCCTTCCGTCGAGACGCTTACCCCATAGTAACTGGGGCCGAGCCTGGGAAGGGATGATAAGGAGCGCTACACTCTACATAGTATGGTGGCCCAGTCAACGCTGTTCATTGCAGGTAGCATCGCGCTCCTCGCTGGCGCGACCTACGGTCATGTTGCGCTCCAGCTCGCGCGACGGCCTGGCCTGAGCGGGGACTCGCGAAGTGCCATCAGGTTGTTCGCGCTCTGGTGGGGCGCGCTCGGGGCGAACCTCGTGGTCGTGGCGCTCGCGAGCTTTGCGGCCACCTTCGGCACGCTCACGTTCGGGTGGCAGATGGCGGATTCTATCCTCCAACGTGGATTGCTCTCGCTTTCCCTCGTGGGCCTGATGGGGTACATGTTCTACGTGCTCACGGGGCACACACGCCTATTGCTGCTCTCGACCGCGTACGCGG
>Ga0265292_1002674_pt1 | contig 11973 bp, 13 predicted proteins | sample Munlanlewell296A_FD_189080 | JGI IMG/M metagenome (GOLD analysis project Ga0265292, IMG submission 189080) | Leachate microbial communities from a municipal landfill in Southern Ontario, Canada - Leachate well 296A | ecosystem: Engineered > Solid waste > Landfill > Unclassified | place: Canada...
TGGAACTTGAATACTTTGTTAATGAAAATTCATGGGAGGGTGCTTTTGAGGAATGGAGAAAAGGTATGGTGCACTTTGCGGAAGCGTGCGGTTTATCAATGGATTCCTTTCATTCTAAAGATATAGAAGCAGGGGATTTGGCACACTACAGTAAAAAGACAATCGATTTTGAATTTGATTTTCCTTTCGGGCGAGGTGAGCTCTGGGGGTTGGCGTATCGAGGTGACTTTGATCTTTCTGCGCACGAAAAAGGTTCAACTCTTGAGTTGAAATATTCTGATGGAGAAGGTGCAAAAATTACTCCACATGTTATTGAGCCATCACTTGGCGTTGACCGCACCGTGCTCGCAATTCTCGCGAGTGTGTATAAGGAAGATGTGACGGGGGAGGATACGCGTGTTTACCTTGCATTGCCATCTCACATAGCTCCCATTAAAGCCGCGGTGTTTCCACTTCTGAAGAATAAGCCAGAGCTTGTAGAGAAAGCGCGGGAAGTATACATGGCACTTAAAAAGAAGGTGCCTCAGGTTATGTGGGACGATAACGGCAACATTGGCAAACGGTATCGTAGACAAGATGAGATAGGTACACCGTGGTGTATTACTATTGATTTCGATACTCTCGGCGAAAACCCTGAACAAAAAGATACCGTTACGGTGCGAAATAGAGATACTGGCTCACAAGAGCGAATGCCTATCGATACGGCAATAGAAATGGTGGCAGGAGGTGTATCCCTGTATCTACAATAGAGTGGTGCTAGAATAGCCACATGGACACTCGGCCTCTCACTATTAACATCACCCCAGGTTCTTTTTGGACAGTGGTGTGGATTGGTCTACTCTTATGGTTGCTCTTCTTTCTCAGAGACCTTGTTCTTATTGTCCTCACGGCGATTGTTCTCTCTTCAGCCGTAGAGCCCGGTGTGCATTGGTTTGTGAAAAAGAAGCTCCCACGAGCTTTTGCAGTGCTATCAATCTACGCTCTCATTGTTGGTGTATTTTTAGGAATCATTTATCTTTTGTTACCACCCCTTGTTGAAGAGACACGAGGGTTTATCGTTGATCTTCCGCAGTTCTTGAGTTCCCTCCGTATTGATAGTATTTTTGGAGGCTCTACGGTGAGTGCGTTGCAACCGTTTATTCCTCACGAATTTTCTGCAGCGCTCCTGACACAATTGCAAAGTTTCATTATCCCGACTGGACAAGGAGCACTCCAAGCTGTGTACAGTATATTTGGCGGTATCATCTCTTTTATTTTGATAATCATTTTATCGATCTACTTTGCATTTCAAGAAACAGGTGTGGATGATTTTCTCAAGGTTGTTATACCAGTGAAGCATCAGCACTATGCACTTGATTTATGGAAGCGATCCCGTCACAAGATTGGTCTTTGGATGCAAGGACAACTCATTCTTTCCCTTATCATCGGTGTATTGGGCTACCTTTGGCTCTCTATTCTTCAGGTGCCGTATGCATTTCTTATTGCTATTTTTGCAGCCTGTGTAGAAATTATTCCTATGTTTGGTTCGCTCGTCTCAGGAACACTTGCGGTTATCATAGGAGCAACAACAGGAGGAACCCAGCTCGCACTCTTTGTTGCAGGAGGCTTTCTTGTTATTAATCTCCTTCAGTCAAACCTTATTTATCCTTTGGTAGTGAAGCGAGTAGTGGGAGTACCTCCGCTCATGGTTATTTTGGCAATGATTGCAGGAGGACAGCTTGCAGGCTTCTACGGCATACTTCTCGCCGTTCCTCTAGCGGCCGCACTTCAAGAGTTTGTGACCGATATAGAAAAATCAAAAACCCGTGAACTCGCTGAGTTGAAATGATTGATAGTCCGATGCGCACCTTTTATCTCACCACCACGCTTCCTTATGTGAATTCCGATCCACACATCGGGTTTGCGTTAGAGCTTGTGCAAGCTGATGCACTTGTGCGCTTTTGGCGCTCGCGGGGCGATGAAGTTTTTTTCAATACCGGCGTCGACGAACATGGGCAGAAAATATTTGAAGCAGCTGAGAAGGCAGGAAAGAGTGCGGAGGAGTATGTTGCGCACTACGCAAATGAGTTCCAACAGTTGAAAGAAATACTCGGCCTCTCTTCCGATATACATTTCATCCGAACCACCGACCCTCACCACAAAGTGGCCGCGCAGGAAATGTGGAGGCGATGTGCCCAAAAGGGAGACATTTATAAAAAAGAGTTTGAGGGATTGTACTGCGTTGGATGTGAAAAATATTTAACACAGAAGGAGATAGTAGAAGGGAAGTGCCACATTCACGGCACAGAGCCAAAGCTCCTCAAGGAAGAGAACTACTTCTTTAAGCTCTCAAACTATCAGAAACCTCTTGAAGAATATTTAAGCACCGAAGGAGTCATTATTCCTGAATGGCGTAGGATTGAAGCCATTAATTTCGTTAAAGAGGGCTTGGAGGATTTCAGTATTTCTCGTGAAAAAAGCAGACTCGCGTGGGGTGTTCCTGTTCCTGAAGATAATACTCAGGTGATGTATGTGTGGTTTGACGCGCTTGTTAATTACATCTCAACCTTAGGGTGGCCAGAAGATTCAGATAGCAGTTTTAAGAAATTCTGGGAAGAAGGATACACACTTCAGATGGCAGGGAAGGATCAGGTGCGTTTTCAATCCCTCATGTGGCAAGCGATGCTCATGTCTGCAGATATTAAAAATACTGACCAAGTGTTCTACCATGGCTTTATAAATTCTGGTGGTCAAAAAATGTCGAAGTCTATCGGCAATGTCATTAGTCCGTACGATTTGGTTAAAAAATATGGAACCGAGGCAACGCGGTATTTATTGTTGCGACATGTCCATTCAACTGAAGACACCGATGTTACATGGGAAAGACTGGATGAATGGTACACAGCAGGATTAGTAAATGGAATCGGAAATTTGGTTGCCCGTGTGATGCAAATGGCAACTACCCATCTCTCAAGTCCTGTAGAGTTGACTCAAGAAACCCAATCAGATGTATCGGTCGGGAGTTATCTTGAGAAATTTGAGTATGGTCGTGCAGCAGATAGTATCTGGGAACGTATAGGTCATGATGATGCTCTCATAGCAGTAAAGAAACCTTTTACTGGAATAAAGTCCGATGAGACCGCTGTCCGTGATGAGGCGATCATGATTATAAAGAAACTGGTAAGGGAATTAAATGCAATTGCTACTGATATTGAAGCGTTCATGCCCGCAACAAGCGTCTTAATTAAGGAGGCAGTTTTAAGTCACAAAAAACCGGAAAACCTATTTCCACGCCTCACATGATTCCGCAGTATTTTGACATTCACTCGCATGTAACTTTTAAGGACTACGATCAAGACCTTGAGGAAGTACTCCAGCGCATACGCGATGAGTCCGTGTGGACTATTACTGTTGGTGTTAATAAAGCCACATCAGAAGACGCAGTGAAGTTTGGAGAGGGGAAAGAAGGATTCTTTTCAACGATCGGTCTTCACCCCAATGACACAGAGAAAGAAACTTTTTCAGAGAGCGAATATAAATCACTTATTTTGAATCCGAAAGTTGTTGGAGTAGGGGAGTGTGGTTTAGATTATTTTAGAATTACAGGCGATATAGCAATTGCGAAGAAGCGTCAGATGCGTGAATTTGAAAAGCATATTGATTTTGCAATTAAATACGATAAACCATTAATGATTCATGGGCGCCCTTCGCGAGGTACTGTCGACACGTATCTCGACATGCTTGCCATGTTGGAATCGAAAAAGAGAGAGGTAGGTGAAAAACTTCGAGGGAACATTCATTTTTTTGTGGGTACCGTTGATATAGCGAGGCGTTTTTACAGCATTGGTTTCACAACATCATTCACGGGCGTTCTCACTTTTGCTCGCGAATACGATGAGGTGGTGAAGTTTGCACCACTTGAGATGCTCATGACCGAAACTGACGCCCCCTATGCCACCCCGAACCCTTTTAGAGGGAGAAGAAATGAGCCTTTATATGTGAAGTACGTAGTTGGGGCTATTGCCTCGATTCGGGGTATTGGAGAGGAGGTAGCTAGAGAGGCTACCGTCCAAAACGCCATCAAGATGTTTGTCCCCTCCCTAAACGCTAGCCACTAAACCCTAAACGCTACCTGCCCGTTGCCTCAATGGGCGAGCCATGGTACGCTCTTCGGACAATGGAAACAAAGATATTGGAAGAAGATTTGGCTGGAGTTCCAGCTCTTTCAGATGAAGGAGATGATGTCCGCACAAATGTCTATGAAGTAGGCTATCACCTGTTGCCAACGCTCTCTGAGGAGGAAGTTACGGTAGCGGTTCAGGGGATTATGGAAACTCTCAAGAGAGAGGGTGTTACTTTTGTCGGGGACAGATTTCCTTCAAACATTGCTCTCGCATACACAATCGCAAAGCGTGTAAACGGTAAATTGACGAATTTTAACGGCGCATACTTTGGTTGGATGGCTTTTGAGGCTCCCCGCGGCGCAATTGCTCGCATAAAAATAGCATTGGATGCAAACCCATCAATCCTCCGCTCACTCATCGTAGTAACCGACAGAGAGGCGGTAGCAGCAGCTTTGAGTGGTGCAGTTGTAGGCCCATCAGGCTCTATTGATAAGCCAAAACGAGAGGCTGAAGTAGGAGGCGAAATGTCTGAGGTCGCCCTCGATCAAGCTCTTGAAAGTATTGCTACAGAAGACGCAAAGGTTAGTGAGTAGGTGTTAGCCAATAGCCACTAGGGTATAGAAAAGTCATCACATCCAAAATGTATTCAAGAAACTCTTCACTAGACGCTAACCCCTAACCCCTATACCCTAATTCGTATGTATCTCAATAAAGTTTTCATCGCAGGAAACCTCACTCGCGACCCAGAGTTAAAAGCGCTCCCATCTGGTGCGAATGTTTCTTCCTTCGGTGTTGCAACAAATCGTACATGGAAAGATCAGAATGGTGAGAAGAAAGAGGCAACAGAGTTTCATAACATTGTTGTGTTTGGTCGTCAGGCAGAAACCTGTGCTCAGTACTTAAAAAAAGGTCAGCAGGTTTTGGTTGAAGGCCGACTTCAGACTCGTTCTTGGGACAAAGATGGCGCAAAGCAGTATCGAACAGAAATTGTTGCAGAGCGCGTTCAGTTTGGTTCGAAGACCGGAGGCGGGGGGAGCGACGAAGTGCGCGGTGACGGCGCTCCAATGAAGCCTGGTAAGGCAGGGAGTGACAAAGGTCCCGATATCGAGTATCCTGCCGAAGAAATAAGCCCTGACGATATTCCATTTTAATTAATAGCTTTCAGGTTTCAGGTGCCAGCTTTCAGCTTTAAATCCAAAATAATAAAAATATGAGTTCACTTCCAAAATACGTTGATTACAAGAACACCCAATACCTTAAAGGGTTTATTACGCCACATGCTCGTATTCAAGGCGCTCGCCGAACCAGCATGCCAGCAAGCCATCAACGAAAGATTGAGAAAGCTATCAAACACGCAAGGTTCATGGGACTTCTCCCATACATCGCACAATAAATCAAAGCAGAATGGTAGCTGAAGCATTTCATGGTCAGACACCAGAACAGGTAGCCCACAGCATGTTTCTTGCTGAGAAGTCTTTTTGGGAGCGAGAAGTCGATCATTCCGGAAACGATGGACACGTTCCCGATTTCGGATTTAGATTAAATGTACTAAGTAGAGTTTTAGGAATTCCTCGAAGCTAAAAGCTTATTACCTTCTAATTTCTATCACCCCCCCGTTGTATTTTTTTACGGAATAAAGAAAAAACCACTATCATATATGATAGTGGTTTTTTAAATTTCGTTTTGAGTCGCGTGAGATTCTTTTGCAATACCTAAATCCTAATCCTTGAGAGCTGATTTTTCTTCAAGCTAGAAGCTAGCACCTAGAACCTCATTTATGCTTTCTCAACTCTTTCGTTGTATTCTCCAGTCTCGGTATTGATGCGCACAATATCACCTTCGTTGATGAACATCGGAACATTTACCGTTGCTCCACCTTCGAGTGTTACTAGTTTTGTACCACCTTGCGCAGTATTACCTTTGACCGATGGGGGAGCCTCAACCACTTTGAATTCCATTTTTATTGGTAACCTCGCGCCAATGATTTCTTCATTCCATACCAATAGTTCCACGAGCAAATCAGGCTTCAGATACTGTCCGTTTTCTCCAAGAATCCCCTCGGTTACCACAAAACGATCTTTTGGATTTTCTGGATCGGTAAACCACGCTTCGCCACGATTTTTGTATATGAATTTTGCTGAGCGCTTTTCCATGTCTGCTTCCAGTACGGTTTCCGCTTGGTGAAATGATATTTCAAGCACTTTCCCAGTTTTCAAGTTTCTGAGTTTTGTTTGGTTTACAGGCTTTCGTTGTTGTTTGCGAAATACGTGCGAAGAAAGTACTTCAAAAGGCTGTCCTTCGTGGACAATTATTTTCTTGGGAATGATTTCGTTGTATGAGAGTACGGACATAGAGGTTAGGCGATGCTTCATCGGATCCGAAGGGATCATGGAGCGTTTAGTGGTTAGCGTCTAGGGTTAGTGAAAACCTCAAAGCTGACAGCTGAAACCTGAAAGCTTCTCAATAAGTATTAATAAAGGCGCCGAAGCGTCTAACAATGAGTACTATACCAAAAGTAACTGCTATTGCTCAAACTGCTCCCGTAGGGTTTAGTATACGCAGTATGGATGAACTTATGAGTATGCCCGATGAGGCACTCCTTGCACGCTCGCTATCAAACCCGAGTGCATTTGAGATTCTTGTTGCTCGCTATCAGTCGCAATTTTTAAGCAGAGTTCAGGGGATCGTTGGTAGTCGGGATGCCGCTGAAGATGTAGTGCAAGAAGCATTCATTCGCGTGTACCGTTTTGCCCCGCGCTTCAAAGGAGAGTCGGGTTCATTTCGTGCATGGTCACTTACTATTCTTATGAATGTTGCGCGAACTCACTATCGTAAAATTGCTCGCGGTAGAGAAAGTTTTGCAGAATTAACTTCCGAACACTATGAATCTCTTGCCGATCCATCAATTCATGCAAAAGAGGGTCACCAAGAGTACGCAAAGGAAGTAATAGAGAAGGGACTTTCTAAAGTTCCAGAGCATGTTGCTGAAATCCTTAAACTCGCCTTCATTGAGGGATTGCCGTATGCAGAGATAGCGGAGAAATTGGGCACAAGTGTTCCTGCGGTAAAAACAAGGGTACATCGTGCAAAAGCAGTATTGCGAGAAAGTATGGGTTCGGTAGAATAATTTAGTAACTATTTTTATATATGGATAGAGATCAAGAGCTGAGAAATAGAATTATGCGCCGTGTGTATGGCGTGTACATAGTGCGCCAACTTACGAGTCCAATGGTGCGCTTTGCCGTCCTTGCTACGGTCTTTTTTGCGGTTGCCGCATCGGTGTCACTGCCGAATGTCATACAAAATGTCCTCAATGTAGAGGGCATTTCTGGACTTATAAACTTTGCAGTTGTTGCCATTGTTGGAACAACGCTTGTTGTTCAGCTCTGTGTTCTCATTGCCGTTTTGCTTACTGCGTGGATTGGAGTTGATGTGGTACGTCGAGCAGGGAATACGCAACTTTCAGTGCAGTAATCGACACTTCACCGTACCTCTTTAGGGGGGGCTATGCTTCCAAGAATTTTGCTCGAATGGCTTTAAGAATTTCTCCTGCTATTTTAGGATTTTCTTTGAGGAAGGTTCGTGTTGCATCATAGCCACGACCCAATGACTCCTCGCCGTACTTGTATGAGGCGCCAGATTTTGTAACGAGGCCAAACTTCTCACCCAAGGCTATTAACTCTCCTTCACGAGAGATACCCTCGTTGTACATGAGATCAAACTCCGTCACTTTGAATGGCGCAGCAATTTTGTTTTTTACCACTTTCACTCGTACACGCCCACCAACAATTTCTTCACCTTTTTTTATTTGTGCAATACGACGAATATCGAGACGTACTGATGTATAGAACTTCAAGGCTTTTCCTCCCGGGGTTGTTTCTGGGTTGCCAAACATCACACCAATCTGCATGCGTATCTGGTTGATGAAAATGACAGTCGTCTTTGATTTGGCAACGATTGCAGTGAGCTTACGTAGAGCTTGCGACATAAGTCGCGCTTGTTTGCCCATGTGCTGTTGGCCCATCTCTCCCTCAATTTCGTCTTTTGGTGTGAGTGCTGCAACGGAGTCAACGACCACCACATCTATCTTTCCTGAACGCACCAAACTTTCAGTAATTTCAAGTGATTGCTCACCGGTGTCAGGTTGCGACACGAGGAGGTCTTCAATCTTAACGCCAAGAACTTTTGCATACTCTGGGTCGAGCGCATGCTCCGCGTCAATGAATGCACAAATGCCACCTTTCTTTTGAGCTTCGGCGATGATGTGTAAAGAAAGAGTGGTCTTTCCAGATGATTCAGGTCCAAAAATTTCTATGATGCGACCTCGGGGGACTCCGCCGATGCCGAGCGCCCAGTCGAGTCCAATAGAGCCTGTGGGGATAGCATCAACACCAACTTTTGGTTTTGCACCGAGCGTTGTAATTGATTCATCACCGAATTTTGTTTTTATACTTGCGATTGCTTCACTGATCGCAGCTTTTCTATCGATGGTACTCTGGCCACCTGTTTGATTTGAGGTTACGGGAGGTTTGGATACTTTTTCTGCTTTCTTTTTTATTGCCATAGTGACCAGATTATTGATTCTAATTAATAGGCGCTTCTACTTTTGTAATGGGGGGATGCTCTTGCTTTGGACTAAGTAACGAGAGTTTTTTTGTAACACCTTTCCCGAAACGGTCTCGTGCCGTTACGGTGATGGCAGTATACCCCGGAGGGTATGCGCGCTTTGCCAAAAAACTCCCGTTTTCCTGTAAAGGAACTGGTGCGCCGTTTACCTCCAAGAATGCAACACGGCGTGTCATACCACTTATTAAGACAGCATCGGTATCTATGGTTGCCGTGGCGGTGAGTGAGGGTCCTTGAATGAGGGGAAGTGCTGCGTACGCGCTATAACCCAGAATTATTAGAAGGGCGACCCCGCTAATAAAGAGGACAGTGCGTCTAGGAGTGAATGCAATAAATTTACGCGGTGCCATTGTTTTCTTCAGTCATGGTCGTTTCTCCTCCTGATGTAGTGAGGACATCGCGAGGTCTCGCACCATCTGCCGCTCCTATAATTCCTTTATCTTCAAGAATATCCATAAGTCTCGCAGCGCGAGCATAGCCGATGCGGAGTTTTCGTTGCAGGTATGAGGTCGAAGCTTTCCCAGCTTCTTCTACAATTTGTTTTGCTTCAGCAAATAGGTCGTCATCGACATCATCGTCTTCGAGCGATGCTGAGAATATTGCATTCGGAGAATCTGGTGTATTGCTCGAGAGAGTAATGGAGTCGAGTGATGGCTCGTTGTGTTTCCTGATGTATTCCACAACGGTCTTTACTTCGCTTTCAGAAATGAATGCAGTTTGAATACGGTGTGGTTTTGACATATCGGCAGATTGGAAGAGCATGTCACCAGCACCAAGGAGTTTTTCTGCGCCTGCTGCATCGAGAATGGTGCGTGAGTCAATTTGTGAAGCCACCTGCAAGGCGATACGCGCGGGTACGTTTGCCTTAATGAGTCCAGTAATGACATTCACTGAGGGGCGTTGCGTTGAAAGAATCAGGTGGATACCAACAGCACGGCTCATTTGAGCGAGGCGCACAATAGCAGCTTCGAGCTCTCGTGGATATGTTTGCATGATGTCAGCAAGCTCGTCGACAACAATCACGATGTAGGGCATTTGATCCGGCATCTCGTTTCCTGCCTGCGGTGAGGTTGTCGAACCCGCTGAAGGTTTCCATTTAGATGCGATGTTTTCGTGGTACGACTGCACATCGCGGACTGCGTGCGTCTCAAGAATTGTGTAGCGTCGTTCCATTTCTTTCGCTGCCCACTTCAAAGAGAGGATTGCTTTCTTTGGATCGGTAATGACCGGCGTAAGAAGATGGGGGATAGGGTTGTAGAGAGTGAGTTCCACGCGCTTTGGATCAATCATGATGAAGCGAAGTGCCGAAGGGCCATTTCTGTAGAGTAGGGAAGTAATGAGTGCATGAATTGACACTGATTTCCCTGCACCTGTTGCACCTGCAATGAGAAGGTGGGGCATCTTACCGATGTTCGCAAAATGTGATGCTCCCGCGATGTCACGCCCAAGAGCAACCATAAGAGGTCGTTTATCGCTTTCAAACTTAGTGTCTCCAAGGAGTGACCCCAAGCCCACCGTTGATTTTTTAGTGTTAGGCACTTCAATACCCACGAGAGACTTCCCTGGGATTGGGGCTTCAATACGGACAGGGTGTGCAGCGAGTGCAAGTTCGAGGTTATTTTGAAGAGCAAGTATTTTTTGAAGACGTACTCCCTCCGCTGGTTTGAGTGCATAGCGGGTCACGGTAGGGCCAATAGATACCTCATCCATCTCTACGGTGATACCGAAGTTTTGGAGCGTTCGTTTGATGAGATTGGCGTTTGCTTTAATGTCGCCATTGTCGGGCTTCCCTTTATCTCGTTCCAATAGTGAAAGTGGGGGAGGGTTATATGCTTGCCCAATAGGAGCAAAGGCAAAGCTTGCCTCTGGCTCGGCTTCTATTTTCTTTTCTTTTATTTTTTCCTTTCGAATTGGTTTCTCGTCCTCCACTTCATTTTCAGGGGTTGCTATCTTTATTTCGTCATCGCCACCACCCGTATTTTCTGATGTATCTCCAAGCACTTTCTTTGACCAAGGAAATTGAAATTGTGGCATCGCAAAGTGCGGGATACCAAGCGGTGTATCAAGAGCAAGAAGAGTCCCTACAACGGCGATACCTCCAAGAATAATAGAGGCGAGAGTGATATCAAAAAGTGAAGTGAAAGGGAGGGCAATCCAATGTCCTGCAAGCCCGCCATGGTTATCAATAAGTGAGAGTATGGCAATGCCAGAAAGAAAAAGAATCGATGCGCCGAAGACCCGTGTACCACCGAAGCCCGGATGCTCTCGTTGTCTAAATAATCCGATACCTAACAAAAGTAATGACACCGGAATAAGGAAGTATCCGATGCCAAAAAAAGAACTCAAAGCTTCGTAGATAAAATTGCCAGCAGGCCCCCCTTTACCAAGAGGACCTAACAGAAAGAGTGCCGCCGCAACCATGGCAAGAATACCGTAGATACTCTTCGTGGTTTCTGGTTTCAGATTGAGCGAAAGAGAGGGGGTAGGAATACCAGATTTTTTCTTACCATTCTTCTCTCTTTTTTTCTTTGCCATTGATGGATTTTAGCACGCCACTCGAAACGAGAAGTGCCAAATTCCAAATGCCAAGTATCAAAAATTTTAGAAAAAACTCTGCTCTGTTTCTTGGTGTTTTGTTATGGAGGTCCTGTTCTATTTTTGGTTTTTAGAATTTGGGTCTTGGTACTTGGCCTGCGGGTCTCTTTCTTTTTGGTTCTTGGAGTTTGTTTCTTGTTTCTTGTTTCTTGTTTCTTGGGCCTCCCATAGCTTGCAAAGGACAAGGTCTTAGAGGTAAAATGACCTTGAAATTAAAGACCGATAGCATTTCATATATGTCCGATAGTATAAAAGACAATCAAGGTAATCAGACAAATAAGAAAACGCTCAGTGTAAGCGCTTCTTTCCATTTGGGACACCTTTTGTCTAATGGACATCATGCTTTTGTTGTTAAAAAATCTGAGAGACTGGCCTCCGCCCTATATGTAATTACCGGCTTCTTGTCTCCCGATGAACCTGCACGAGGACGTCTCCGTTCTTGTGCGCTTGACCTTCTTAATCGATCGACAGATCAGGCAAAACTTCACGGCGCTAGCATAGAGTCTTTCGGTGCTCGTTGCATGGAGATAGGTGCAATACTTGAGACGGCAAAAGCGGGGGGGTTGATTTCGGCAATGAACGCAAAACTTATAGGAGATGAATATGCCTCGCTCGCTTCTTTTGTCCGAGACAATCAAGAGAAGATTTC
>Ga0265292_1002675_pt1 | contig 11972 bp, 6 predicted proteins | sample Munlanlewell296A_FD_189080 | JGI IMG/M metagenome (GOLD analysis project Ga0265292, IMG submission 189080) | Leachate microbial communities from a municipal landfill in Southern Ontario, Canada - Leachate well 296A | ecosystem: Engineered > Solid waste > Landfill > Unclassified | place: Canada...
ACTTCTTCTTCGGATGCACTGCCGCGCCATAAACAAAACCGCTATCCAGCGGCGCGGCCGCTTTCTGCCACGATCGGCCTTCGTTGTATGAAAACAATAAACCGTTATTTCTTGATGCCCAGTAGATTGCGTTTGGATCTTGCGGATCATCAATCAATCTATACACACTGACATCGCTCAAGCTCTTTAACCCGTCAACATCCGGCCAAACAGAGATTGGTTGCCAGCTGTCTCCTTTGTTTCCCGAAACAAACATGCCAGCCGGGCCGGTGGTAACCACTTCTTTTTCATCTGTAAACGAAAAACAGCCTGCTCCAGCCAAAACAAGGCCGGCAAAAATGGCAAAAAGAAACAAAAAAATCTTTTTCATACAATTAGTTTTTTAAATGGCTGACTTTGGAATAATTTATGGCATCTCTAACAAAATCTGTTCCACCAAGAGTCTGGGATGCACATTTTGTCGCAGCTGCCTTTGAGCATTTTCAATTAAACTGTTTAAATTTAAAAATAAATCTTTGTTTAGACCTTTCACCTTTTTGGATTCTTGAATACTATACTCCCCAGCCCCGATGGATGCAAAAAAAATATCGCGTAAAAATAATTGCCAAATCCCAAGTGCCTCTCCTAATTTTCCTCTGGCAACAATATGATCTTTTTTATCACCAAACAAATCCTCCACTTTCTTTATTTTATCATAAAATGGCGCGCCTGATAATGACTCAAACCTTATTGCCTCTTTTTTATAAGATTCATAGCCCTCTCTGTTCTCTGCCCAGGCAATCGCCTGGCCAGGCAATCCGCGGGATAAACTCGCGATTTCTCCCGCCCTTTCCGCGCCGATGCCCTCCAGCGCTTGAATAACTTCATCATTTGCCACCGGAGAAAAATAAACCATCTGACAGCGGGAATAAATAGTCTGCGGCAGTTTTTTTTCGTCAACCGTCAATAAAAAAATCAAGGTTTTTTGCCGCGGCTCTTCCAAAGTTTTTAAAAGAGCATTCGCCGCGGCCAAACTCATTTTATCCGCTGGATCAATAATAACAATTTTATAACCGCCCAAAAAAGAATATTCCGAAAAAAAACTCTGGCAATCGCGCAGTTGTTCAATGCTGATGTCTTTTTTTGTCTTGCCGGTCTTTTCATCAATTCCCTGTTTTATTTCGACAAAATCGGCTTGAGTGTTCAACCTGTCAGGCTCAACACGCAACAATCTGGCGCTCAACATTTTTGCCACGGTACATTTTCCTACTTGCGCCGGCCCGACAAAACAATAAGCATGGCTCAAATTGCCGGCCGCGATTACTTTATCAAAATAATTAAGAATTTTCTGATGGCCGATGATGCCGTCTAACATATACTTTAGGATAGCATAATTTTAATTGGCGGGCAACCAAATAGCGGCAGCAACAACCGCGCTCGTCCACCAACAAAATTCTAATCTCTAAATTCAATAACCACTCCCGAGATCGAACCGGCGCCGCTCGCCACTCTGCCGGAAAGTTTACCGCCAATTTCATAATATCCGTCACCGCTCGCTGACTGGGCCACATGCACCTCGCGAACGGCGGAACGCACCGTAAGCCCGCGAAATTCCTTCTTCAGCCGCTTACCTAAATATTCTTCGTCAACATTACAGCTGGAAAGCGCGGCCTGCGTTACAAATACATCAAGCGCCGTGCCGGGAGAGATTCGGCTCATCTTCCGCGCTTTTTGGAGAACGGCGCAAACATTGGCGACCAAAATATCGCGCGCCCGATCGCCGTAAACATTGTCCATGACAAAAGAATACGATTCTTTCGCGCCGCCGGAAGCGTCCCCGCCGTTTCCCGATTCTACCGTGCGCTGAACGGTTACTAATTCATCCGACCGGCTTTGCGTTTCCGGATCGCCCGCGCGCCGGCCAAGAATCAGAAAACGATTGCGGTCGCCAAACGTGAGATTGGTATCATTATTACATTCGTTTGTTTGACAGCCAAGGCACTGTCGGATGTGCTGAATCACGTCGGCGATATTTCCGGTCATCGCGCTTTGGTAGGCGATGGCGCGCTCGGTCGCTTTTTCAAACACCGCCCGAAAATTGGCAAGGCGCGAAGTTAGCCGTTCGCTAATCTCTCCGGTCTGGGCGCTGGCCCGGACCAACGTATCAAACGCGGCCTTTAACTCGTCGCGGACGCGATAGAGCTCGGTAATCCGTTCTTTAATTGACTGCAAATAATTCTGCGCTTGCGTAAATTCTTCCGGCGACAATTCCGCCTGCTTTTTGCGCAAAAGGGATTCAAAGTGTTCCACATCTTCGGTTAACGGCTGAACGCCGGAGTCGGACGACATCTCTTCCCCGATTTTTTCAAATATCTTAATTATCTGTTTGTCCGGCGCCAAACGCGAGTCAATATCGGCGACGCGGTTATGGAAATCCGCTTTTTTTGCTTGCTCAACAAACGAGGCCATCTGGCCGAAACACTTGGCCAATTTTTGCCAAACCGGCAGACGCTTTTTATCATCGCCGTCAACGTTTTCCAACAAACGTCTAAAGGCCTCGGACTCAAGCGCCGGGCCCTGGGCGGCCGAACCTTGCTTAAAACGCGAAGCCAGCGCTTTGCCAACCTCTCTCGCGCCAAATTCTTGCACCAAATTCCACACTTCGCGCTCTTCTCCCTCTTGAAAGTTGTCCGGATCCACCAAATCCCCGGTCATGGCGTCTATGCTGTGTATGCTATCCAAAACGCCCCGGGCCTCGCCGGTCAATATGGCTTCGGATGGAGCAACCAGCTCGCGAAACCACCGCGCGAAAATTTCTTTTGGCACCGAGAGCGGCGAATCGGACGCGCGCTCTTGGGAAAATATATCCAATTTGGCTCGCTGTTCCAAATAAGGCCCGACCCTGGCGCGCAGGTCGTCGGTGAGATAAACGTCTATTTCCGCTGTTTCTCCTTGTTTAAATTTATCCCATTGCCCGGCCAAATGCAGAGCGGCAAAAAGCCCAATAATATCTTTCTTCGCCTTGTCTGGTTCGTGAATATGCGCTAAATAGGTTAGGTGAGGGAAAATAAATTTAAACTCCTCGACGCCAATTTTTGACGCTTTGATTCCCAGACGATTTTCCACTAACGTGTTGATTGTCTTTTTTATCTCTTGCGACAACTCGTGAATAACTCCTTTTTGCGCGGAAATATCAGCGTTCGCGGTTATTTTTTCCTGACATGACTTCACCAAATCTAATGCTTGTTGAATTTCAACGCGGCTTGACGAAGAAAGAGCGGCCAATACCGCGAGCGGCTGAAGGATTTCGGCTTGATAACACGCGTACAGTTGTTTATCTTCCGCCAACGCGTCAAACATTCGCGCCACGTCGTTGTCACCACCCGTCTGAAAAAATGCCGCCTGACTAATAGCCAGATACTGTTCATAATATGCCGCCATTTCCGTGTCCGAATAGTGTATTTTTCTGTTTTTCATTTTATTGTTTAATGACCGCTGACTGCGCATCACCCAATCATTTACATCGCCAAATACTCGCGCCAAATCTTGTAAATGGTGGTCAAACCGCGCCACCTGTTCTATCACTCGCAGATGAGGAAAATCGCCTCCGCGCAGACCATACAAAAGTCCCTCTTCCTGTTTTGATAATTTTTGTCCGCTGTCTGCGGCGCTCGCCAACAGGCGATCGCGCCATTCTTTGAGCGATTGCAGCATCAACCCTTTGGCCTGTTCAGTTTGCGTCATTTTTGACAGCCATTCAATAGATGGCCTAAGATTTTCCGGAGCGTCCTCAATGTCTGGAACCCAGACATAAAGACAAAGCGCGAAAATAGCGTTTTCTTCGGTAACGCCGTTGGCCAGGCAGTATTTTTTCGCCTCAATCCATTCGCCGGAGAAACACTGGGGCAAAAGCTGGGACCAGTTCTCGTTATTAAGACGCGAAAAAACGCTTTTTTGATCTGAAGAACCGGAAACAAAATGATCCATTAAATCTCTTCTCACTTCTCCGGGCATTATTAGTCCGTCGGAAAATAATTCATCCGAACCGCGTGACTTGGCTATTGCTATTTTTTCCGCCGAGGTAAATGTTTCTCCCAACCCGAATGTTTGCTTAAGGGGCTTGGACTTGGCGGCGATAATCAAACGTTCATGCGGCAAAAAGGGAGCGACCGACGCCAAGGAACCGATAAATTTATTCGTAAGTTCAAAATCCGGACGAACGGCTATTATACCGCTGATTTCCTCTTGGCTGAAGCTACCTGCCCACTGCACCAATTCGTCTATGGGGCGATCCCCGGCTATCTGAACCGTCTCCGCGTGCGTAAATAAATCCCCGGCTTCCAATGTATCCGTCAACTGCCTATCTTTGGCCGCCAATAGCAGACGCGAGTGTTCCAAGTAACTGGCAAGCCATGCCAAAGGCACGTTGGAACTGCTGCTGCTACGCATACGAATGTCTACAATTTCTTTAATTTCATCTGCGGTAAATAAACTTTCTGCGTCTTGTATTTCTTTCAATCCTCTGCGCCCAACGACCATTGCCTTGGCCACTCTTAAAAACTCGTCCCTTGTCAGGAAAGCGACAAACCAAGATAAGGGCGCTTCCCTACTCTCGGCCAAAGCATCGTCCCCTTTCTTTATAATGAAGAGCCGCAATTGCTGCGGAGTAAAACTGTTCGCTTCAGCAAATAATTCACCAACTGAACTACTCTCTGCGATAGCTATTTTTTCGGCGGGAGTAAATAAATCGCCGGCCGCGCACACCTGTCTCAAGCTCCGGCGTTTAGCCACGCCAACCAAACGGTCGTGCGGACAATACTTGGCCAACAGGGACAGGGAAACACCCGATAACCTCAAACTGTCTTCGCTTTTACTTGCCACAATTTCCTTGATTTCATCTTCGGTAAACATCGCCGCGTACTCCGGCAATTCGTTGAGCGGCCGATGTTTGGCGATGGCTATCAGTTCTTCGTGGGAAAAATGATCCTGCAGCGGCATTATTCCGCTCCAGCCTAACTTTGTAAATTGCGCGATCGCGAACAAACGCTCGTGGCTTATATATGGCGACAATTCAACAAATGAAGTGGCCTCGAAATCCGAATCAGGCAAGGCGGCCAAACATTCTTTGATGCCAGCTTCAGACAAATTGGTCTCAAAGTACCGCAAAACGTCTTCCCTTGTCATCGCTGCTGTGTCTTTAAAATCCTGATAAAACTTTTTTATCCAGGGAACGCGCTTCGGCCAATAATCACGTCCACGAAATGATTCCAAAAACCGCTCCAACGGTTCTCCTTTCAAGGGAACAGAGCGTAAAAAACTCTCGGCCTCGGCAATGCTCATGTTTTGGCACCCGCCAAAGGTATCTACTTTGCACAGCCCATTCAATTCCGCTTCGGTAAAATATGCCGCGCAGACCGGCAAATCTTGGTATGAAAAAACATATTCTCTGTTTTGAGCGAGCGCAAAAAAAACCGGCTTTAGGTCCGCAAAAGAAAACCCAAACGCCTCTTCAACCGCCGCTTGACAGCGGAAATAGACCGGGAGGTTGGTAAACAAAATCCGGGCCAAATAACCGGCGTAAATTTTTTTCTTTTCGGGAGATTTTTTTTCAAGTTTATCCAAACCCAATCGCAACTGCTCCAGATATTTATTTAGATCAACGGACGAGCAAGCCAGCAAAGCGCGGAAGACCTCTTGCTGATTAGCGCTATACTCGTAACTATGAATATCTTCCGCGTATCTACCCAGCGCCCCCGGATAAAGAGAATTGCGGACAAAACGTTTTAAGAGTATTTCTTTCGCGGGCGAGCCGCCAATCGTCAACCCCTCAATAAAAGGAACAAACAAATCAAAATGCTCATACAAAAATTGATATCTATGTTCCAATGCCTTGGCGCAGACCGCCCGCTTCAGCCTGTCGGGGATCTGCCGCACCGCCGGTTCCGACCATGGTACTTTCGCCAGCCAACCGCCCGCTTCATCGCGTTCCACCAGATGTTGAACAAGCGCCGCGTAATCATCCCGGCCGCGCGGACGCAGGGGAGAAACCGAAACCTCTTGTTTATTATGATAAATAGAATCTGCCGCTTCCTCAAAGATAAAAGCAAGCTCGGGGCGTTTCGCCAACATGGCTTGATAATCGGGTTTCAAAACCACCGCTGATCTGCCTACTATTGGAGTGTCCACAATAGAAAAAACCTGTTGCAAAACACTCTCACTGTAAAACACGCCGGATTCGCCCGGACTCTTTTTTAGATCCAGCGACTCGTACGTCAGCTGGCTCAAAGAAACCGCAACCGCCTCATCGCGCCTCTCTTCTTTTGCCAATTTATTAGCGACCGCGCGCAAAACCGCGTTTATCGCCCGGGCGATTTCATTCCAGCCATATTCAAAATTAACCGCCTGCATCTCGGTGGAAAAAGAGGCGGCAGAAAAAAACTTTTGTCGTTCTTGCAAATAACTTTCGCGCAAAGCTTCAACCTCTCGTTGGTGCGGCAATATATCCAGAGATTCACCGAGAGAAGACAACAAAAAAGAATAGCCGATTCTTCCCAAATCTCTCTGTGTTTCTTTTTTATCCCCAACGTATGCTTTTTGGCAAATTCTTGCCAGCTGTTCTTCAATCATCTTCCGCGCGCGTTCTGCTTGGCGCTCAACGGCTTTCTCTCGCCTCCGCTGTCCGCCCAGTTTGTCCCAAAGCCGCTGAATCGCCGCCAGAATAGCGCCCTGACTTAACTTCGCTTCCCGCGCAATGCCCTCCGCTTCGGACGCAAGCGCTTTTTGTTCCGCCGACGGCAAACCAGCGCCGGATACTTCTCCTTTCAGCCCAGCCGCCTCGTCGGCAATACCATTAAGTTGTTCGGAAACACCTGTCTTGAATTCCTCCAACACGCGTAACATTTTTTCTCTGCCAAAATCATCGCCAACTTCAAGTCCTTTTGGCAAAAACAAATGCTGTTCTCTTTGCGCTGTTGTTAATCTATCCATATTATTTCTTCGCCAAAAAAATCCGCCGGCGCGTTTTGGCTACGGCGTTTTTTGTTTTGGCGATCTCAATTTTTTTACGCAATGCCAAAAGGCGTTTTCTCAAATCGCCTATTGTCTTTGTTGTTTGTCTTTGCAACGCCTCAAGTTCTTTGACGTCCGCGTTTTTTTTCATAGTACCAAATTTATATATTACTGTGAATTTTACGGAATGCCACTATTTATCATTCCCGTCCCCTCATTCTCTGTGCCGCTTCCGGTATAATTATATCATACCATGGTAATCTATAAACCCCGCGTCAAGACATCCCAAGTCTTCTCGGCGCAACCGCTCCAGGAAAAACGTTTTACCTGTTCCAACCCTTTCTTTATTATCTCTTCCCTTAACTTTTCATTCTCGCACAAACGCTTAATCTCCGCGGCAATCGCCGCCGCGTCTGCCGCGTCAACATAAACCGCGGCCTCGCCCCCCACCTCCTCCAAACTCATTCCGCGCGCTGCCACCACCGGCGTCCCGCACGCCATCGCCTCCAACACCGGCAGGCCGAACCCTTCGTACAAACTGGGAAATACAAACACCTCGGCCGCGTTCATCAAGTACGGCAAATCGTCTTCATCCACCCAGCCGGGGGTGACGATGTCTTGTTTATAAGGACTTTGCTCAATGGCCGCTTGCACTTGCTCGTAACCGTGGCCTGGTTTGCCGATTAAAAGAAACTGGAAATTGGAAACTGGAAATTGGTGGCTCTGATTTTGTTTTTTAAATAAATTAAAAGCTTTTACCATATTAATAGTATTTTTTTTCGTCTCCAGCCTGCCTATTGTCAACAAAAACGGCCTTCTAACTTTATACCTGTCTAATACTTTTTCAATTTTGTCTTCATCCTTAATTACACGGTAATTTTTATTATAACCGTGCGCTATGACAAACAACTTGTCCAACAATTTCCAGTCCCAAAGGGATCCCTTGCCGGGATTTCCAATTTCCAATTTCAATAATTCTTTTTTTGTAAACTCACTCGGTGTAATCACTTTCCAAAGCTTCTTCACCGCGAACCGCGCGGACCAGACCGAATACCATCTTTCAAACCAACTATAGCTTTCGGGAAACTTAAGCGCCGCCACATCATGAATTGTCATTATTGTCTTTTTGGGATGGACAATGGGAAATACGTGCGCCGGAATAAATAAAATATCGGGCGGACGAACTAGCATTTCCCAAGAAAGCCTGACTTGCGTCCAGAGCCGCTTCGGCGGCCAGCCGAGCACGCGTGATTCCCAATTCTCCGGCAACTCCGCCAATTCGCCCGCTAGCGGTTTATCCGAATATAACACAATTTTTACCACCTCTTCTCCCCCCAGTTTCCAATTTCTCCCGCCACCCCGCATTGTGCGGGGCGGGACAACTTCTCCCCGACCAAGTCGGGGATCCCGCTCGCTGCGGGACAATTTCTTCAACTCTTGTATCAAAAAAAACGCGTACCATTCCACGCCGGTCTTTTGTTCATTGTTGGCGCGTGACGCGTCTATTCCAATTATCATATTTTTACTCCCCAATTTGTCAGTTGTCTTTCCATGGCCTCAATATCGTTTGCCGTTTCATCGTGATAATACGTCTTGATGCCAAGATCCGCCGCGGCAATAAAATTTTCTTTGTAATTATCAATAAAAATGCACTCGCTCGCTTTTACGTCCAGCGAATCTATGGCAAATTGAAAGATGCTTTTATCTTCCTTCCCCGCGCCCACGTCGGCGGAGAGAATCAAAGCGTCAAAATATTTATCCAACTCAAACACTTGTTTTAAAACCTCAAACCGCTCTTTGGTATTGTCGGTAATAACGCCTGTTTGGTAATTCTCTCTTAATTTTCGCGCAAGATCAAACATTTTTTGATTCTTTGGCGTCTTTCGAAATGCTTCAAAAAGTACTTCTATATCGCATTGTTTGCCAATGCACTCGCATATATCGCCCCAAATGTCTTCATACCGCTTGGTAGCGTCAATTGAAAAATCTTTTTTATACTTGCGATAACATTCAATAAATTTCTCTTTCTTCACTCCGGTCTTTTCCTCAATATAAGACGCGGTCGTAACAGAACCGTGCGAATCAGTCGTAAGGACTCCGTCAAAATCAAAAAAAATGGCTTTAATCATGCAAAATATCTAATAATAATTTGCTATTGCTGTCGTCTTGACATCGGTAAATATTGATTCGACGACTATATCCCCTAATTTCAAGACTTCTCCCAACTTTTCAACTCCCTTTCCTCCCACCACACTCAATGAATCAACCCCGCCAATAATCTTTGGCGCGATATAAAATATCACTTTATCTATAATCTTTGGATCTTTGAGAGCCGCGTCATAAAAAGCGCCGTTCACTCCTGCCCCGCCCTCAACAAAAACACTGGTAATTTTTTGTTTTGCCAAATATTCCAGCAACTTTCTGATTGATACTCTATTTTTTCCAAATGACGCGAACTCAATCATTGCTTTTTTCAGCTTTCTACGAAGCCTAACCGGAGCTTTATCCGTACAAGCGATAAAAACATTTTTGTCCCTGAATATTTTTCTTTTCAGATTAGAAGCGGACGACAAATCAACGTCAATTATCACCCGCAGCAATGGCTCGCGGCAATATTTACCGTACGGCGCGAGTTCTGAATTATCTGCCAGCACCGTTCCCGCGCCCACCAGTACTGCGTCGCAACGGCTGCGTTCCAAACGAGAATCTTTGCGCGCCTCAACCCCGGTAATCCATTTTGATTCGCCAATCCGCGCGGCAATCTTTCCGTCCATGCTTACGGCCGCTTTTAAAATAACATACGGCAATCCAATAGTCGCCCATTTGATAAACGGCTGGTTCATCATTTTAATTTTTTTATAAAAAATATTCTTTTTGTCCAATAATTCAACCTTAATGCCCGCTTTTCTTAATGCCCGCGCGCCGCCGCCATTAACTTTGCTGTGAGGATCCTTCATGCCGATAACAACCTTCCGAACACCTGAAGCAATAATTTTATTCACACATGGCGGCGTTTTGCCGAAATGGCAGCACGGTTCAAGCGTTACGTACAAGGTCGCGCCGGACATTTTTTTCCCCGCGCGCCGCGCCTCCTCAAGGGCGATAACCTCCGCGTGCTCCGCGCCAGCTCGTCTATGCCATCCCTCGCCAATTATTTTCCCCTTATTGACAAGCGCCGCGCCGACTGCCGGATTCGGTGAGGTAAAACCAATTCCTTTTCGAGCAAGTTCCATCGCCCTACCCATAAATTTTTTCAATTGGGAATTGGACATTTTATTAAAAATTAGATAAATTATAAATTAGACATTGCGAAGCGTGTGCCCCAATTTTTCTTTTTTGGTCTGAAGATATTTTCTATTCACCCCATTCGGCTCGACCTCAAGCGGCATCTGCTCAACTATTTCTAATCCATAACCTTCTATCCCGCCCATTTTTTTGGGATTGTTTGTCATTAGTCTAACCTTTTGTAATCCTAAATCAACCAGAATCTGAGCGCCGATTCCATACTCCCGTAAATCTTCCGGAAAACCAAGCGCCTGATTCGCTTCAACTGTATCCAACCCTTTTTTGTGCTGTAATTCATAAGCCTTTACTTTGTTGATGAGCCCAATTCCCCGGCCCTCTTGCTCCATATATAATAAAACCCCGCTTCCCTCCTCTTCAATTTGTTTCATCGCTTTTTGCAGCTGGCCGCCGCAATCGCAGTGCATAGAATCAAACAAGTCCCCGGTCAGGCATTGAGAATGTACGCGCGCCAATGTTGGTTTGCCCGGATCAATCAGGCCTTTTACCAGGGCCACATGTTCCAAATCATGAAGTAAATCACGGTAAACCCGCATTTGCCAGACACCTGTTTTTGTTTGCAAATCTGTTTCTGCCACCAATTCAATAAACTTTTCATGGCGGCGGCGATAAGCAATTATGTCCGCGACAGAAACAATTATTAAATTATGTTCTTTGGCAAACTTCACCAGAGCGGGGAAACGCATCATCTTTCCATCATCATGCATGAGCTCGCTAATAATTGCGGCTGGTTTCAGTTTTGCCATCCGGCATAAATCAACAGAAGCTTCAGTATGCCCGCCGCGCCACAACACGCCGCCATTTTGCGCGCGCAATGGAAAAACATGGCCAGGGCGAGATAAATCAGCTGGTTTGGCATTGCCATCAATAGCGGTTAAAATAGTTTTTACTCTATCCGCCGCTGAAATGCCTGTATCAACTCCTTCCGCCGCCTCAATGCTTACGGTAAAAGGAGTTTCTCTTTTGGATGTATTACGCGCAACCATTGGCGGCAAATCCAATCTGTCGGCAATTATATTGTCAAGAGATAAACAAACAACGCCGCCGGTGCGGCGAATGATAAAGGCCATTTTTTCAACGGTCGCATGCTCCGCGGCCATAACCAAGTCTCCTTCATTCTCGCGATTTTCATCGTCAACCACGATAATCATTTCCCCTTTCCGAATTGCCTCAATCGCCGCTTCAATTGTGTTAAAACTGTCCATAATACGCGAACTTACCGAACATGTTATCTGGTCGACATCACGCTCCTCTTATAACTCTCCAGATTTTCCAAAGCAATGCCGGTCCCTTTTGCCACGCAAAGCAATGGCTCGTCTGCGACATAACAAGCAACTCCTGTTGCTTGAGAAATAAGTTCATCCAAATTGCGCAATAAACTTGACCCTCCGCTCATGATAATGCCTTTTTCCATAACATCGGCAGACAGTTCCGGCGGGGTAACTTGCAACACTTCCTTTACCGCGTCAATCAACCCCTCCAAATCATGCTGCAGAGCTTCGGTCGTATCATCGGAGGTTACTGCAATATTGCGGGGCAAGCCAGAAATAACATCCCTTCCTTTGACTTCCATATGCAAAGGCTTGTCCATAAACATTGCTGATCCAATCCGAATTTTTACTTCTTCGGCAGTGCGTTCGCCGATCGCCAAACCATACTTGCGGCGAATGTGTTCGGCAATT
>Ga0265292_1002676_pt1 | contig 11969 bp, 13 predicted proteins | sample Munlanlewell296A_FD_189080 | JGI IMG/M metagenome (GOLD analysis project Ga0265292, IMG submission 189080) | Leachate microbial communities from a municipal landfill in Southern Ontario, Canada - Leachate well 296A | ecosystem: Engineered > Solid waste > Landfill > Unclassified | place: Canada...
TGTTCCTCGTCACGGAAATATTCTGCCATCGTGAGCGCCGAAAGCGCTACGCGAAGCCGAGCCCCCGGAACTTCGTTCATCTGTCCGTAGACAAGAGCGGTTTTATTGATAACGCCGGATTCTTTCATCTCGTTCCAAAGGTCGTTTCCTTCTCTGGTCCGTTCACCCACTCCGGCAAACACCGAAACGCCTCCGCCTTCCTCCGCAACGTTCCGGATAAGCTCCATGAGAAGCACCGTCTTCCCGACTCCGGCCCCGCCAAAAAGCCCTACCTTTCCGCCCTTCACGAAAGGAGCAAGAAGATCTATCACCTTAATGCCTGTTTCGAAAACCTCTGTTTTCGTGGACTGTTGCGTTAAATTCGGCGCCGCGCGGTAGATTGGCCAGAATTTTTTCAGCGCTTCTCCCTTTCCCGCTTCTAGGGGCTTACCAAGAACATTAAAAATCTTTCCTAAAACTTCCGGACCAACCGGAACTTTAATCGGCTCCCCGGTATCTTTCACCTCGGTGCCGCGCGCCAGTCCATCGGTTGAAGAAAGCGCAATGGCCCGGATGCGTCCAGGTTCCAGGTGCTTGGCGACCTCCAATACAACTTCGTTCTCCTTGATTTTCGTTACAAGGGCATTGCCAATCGAGGGAAGCGCGGATCCTTCCTTGAATTCGACGTCAACAACCGGGCCGATGACTTGAATGATTTTTCCTGAATGTGTAGCCATTATGTTAATGCGTTTTGCGTTGATGTGATCTCGATAAGCTCTTTCGTGATGTTCGCTTGGCGAGCCTTGTTGTACCCCAAGGTCAATTCTTCGGACAACTCATCGGCGTTGTCAGTCGCATTCTTCATCGCCACGCGACGAGCAGAATGCTCCGAAGCATTTGCTTCGAGAACAAGGTGGTACATTTGCATCTTTACGAGTTGCGGGATAAGAAAATTCACGGCTTCCCGAGGAGACGGTTCAAAGATATATTCTGTTTCTTCTTGCGCTTCTCCCTTCGACATTTTTGTTTGTTCGGCATAACGCCCGCGCTCAGGAACGATTTCCGCAACGGTTTCCTTGATCTTTTGGAAATCTACCGGCAAAATCTGGCGGATCAATGTTTCTTGTTTTAGCGTCGTACGGAAGTGAGTAGAAACCGTAATGACGCGATCCCATCTCTCTTCTTCAAATCCCTGAACGACGAGCGCCGACAACGGTTCGACTTCTTCTAATCGCACAAAATCTCCGAATTTCTGGAATGATCCGATAATTTCCAATTTCTTTTTTGTGACGTACCCCAGGGCTTTTTTACCAACGCTCACAAACAGGAAATGGTGATCAGGATCTTTTGCATAAATATCCGAGCCAAGAAATGCGTCTGCCGCACGGAAAACTTGCGTGTTGAATGAACCAGCCAGTCCTCTGTCCGACGTCACTACCACAACAAGCGTGTTCTTAACCGGGCGCGAGGAAGTAAGCGGAATTTCGACCGGATTATTTCTCACGATTTTTTCAAGTATCTCGAGCGCTTTTATCGCGTAGGGTCGCGAGTTTAATGCCACTTCCTGGGCGCGTCGCATTTTAGTCGTGGAAACCACTTCCATCGCCTTGGTAATCTGGCTGATATTTTTTACTGCCCCCAATCTTGATTTTAAATGCTGTAATGAATCCATATTATTTCTTGAGAGACATTACGTTCTTAAACTCCTCAATTGCTTTTCGCAGCGAATTCTCCGCCTTCTCGCCGAGTTCCCCCGTCGTCTGAATCAGCGCAAGCACGTCGTCTCTGTGGCGCTTCTCAAGATAATCAATAAATTGAGCCTCGAATGGTTTGATGGCTTCTTTCGGAAGGTCGTCTAAGAACCCCTGGAGTGTCGCGTAGAGAATGACAACTTGTTTCTCGAATGGAACCGGGTTGCCGTCAACCTGCTTTAAAACTTCTGTGAGTAGTTCGCCTCTTTTGATTTTTTTCCTCGTGTTTTCGTCCAGGTCGGATGCGAATTGCACGAATGCCTGCAATTCGCGGAATTGAGCGAGTTCTAAGCGAAGACGGCTTGCAACCTTTTTCATCGCCTTCGTCTGTGCCGCAGACCCAACGCGCGAAACCGAAAGACCGACGTTCACCGCCGGCCGAATGCCTTGATAAAAAAGATTTGATTCCAAATAAATCTGCCCGTCGGTGATCGAAATGACGTTCGTGGGAATATAGGCCGACACGTCGCCCAGTTTCGTTTCGATAATCGGAAGCGCAGTGAGTGATCCCCCGCCACGCTCTTTATCCATTTTTGCTGCGCGTTCGAGAAGACGCGAGTGAAGATAAAAAATATCGCCCGGATACGCTTCACGGCCCGGCGGGCGGCGCAAGAGAAGCGAAAGTTCTCGGTATGCATCGGCGTGCTTTGAAAGGTCGTCGTAAATGACGAGCGCGTCCCGTCCTTGGTCCATAAAGAACTCGCCAATAGCACATCCTGCAAATGGTGCGAGATATTGGAGCGACGCAGCCGCAGACGCCGGAGCGGACACAATGACAGTATATTCGAGCGCGCCGGCTTCCTCTAGGGTCTTGATAATTTTTGCGATCTTGGAGTTCTTCTGTCCGATCGCTACATAAATGCACACGACGGGCGGCCGGCCAACATCTTGCTTTTGGTTCAAAATCGTGTCGAGAACGATTGATGTTTTCCCTGTCTGCCGGTCACCGATGATCAGTTCTCGCTGACCGCGGCCAATCGGAGTCATCGCATCGATCGATTTCACTCCGGTGTGAAGCGGCGTTTTCACCGACTCGCGGACGATAACCGAAGGGGCCCGCCGTTCCAGAAAATAATCCCGGGCTTTTTCCGGTTTTGAAAAAATAACGCCCTTCCCGTCCAGAGGCTCTCCTAAAGGATCCACCACCCGACCGATGAGCTCGTCTCCTGCCTTTATGGAAAGTATCCGTCCAGTCTGACGAACCCGATCTCCGGTCTTCACCGCGTGCGATTCCCCCAAGATGACTACTCCGATAAAATTCTCTTCGAGGTTAAATGCAACTGCGGGAACGTGATGTCCCTCGGCTTCAATTGAAAGAAGTTCTTGGCTTAATGCTTCCCGAAGCCCGGAAATTTTCGCGATGCCGTCGCCAACCTCAACCACGGTGCCAATCTTTTCAAAACCAGGCTCGTCCTTGAATCCTTCTATTTCTCTCTTTAATTTTTCTACAAGATCGTAGGACATGCGCTTACGTGAATAGTTTCGTTAGTTTCCTCTGGAGAGAGTTATCGAGCTCCTTCTCGCCGTCAATCGTAATCCGCATGCCAGCAACCAACCGCGGATTTATTTCAACCTCAACGTGATCTTTATGGGAAAACGCTTTCGAGAATTTCGAGATTGTTCCGTCGGAGACGCCGCGGGCAAACTCGAGGTTTACCACCCGACCCCCGGCTTTTCTCGCCAACATCATTCTTGTCGCCACAAGAATTTTCCTCAATCCCGACCAATCGCCATTTTTTCTCACGACTCCCAAAAAACGCTTGAGTGTCATATTTTGGGCAGACCCCGGAATTTTATCCACGGCGCCAATTAGAGCCTCCGCGTACATTTCGGGGGAATATCTCATAATGATTTTTCTTTCGCCATCGTGAAAGCACGACTGATAAGCTTTTCATCAACCTGCGCCGGATCAAGTTCCACGGTTTTTATGATCGCTTCCTTAATAAGCGCGTTCGCTTGCTTTCCCAGCCGCTCAAGTTCTTCTGTTTTCTTATGTTCCGCTACCACGGCGGCTTCTTTCAGGACTCCTTCTGCTTTTTTTTGAGCATCGGTGAGAATTTCCTGAAAACGCTTCCGTCCGTCTTTCTCCGCTATGCCGATAATTTCTGTAGCAGATTTATCCGCTGCTGCCAGTTTTTCAACCTTGATTTTTTCAACTTCACGGAGTCGCCCTTCGACCTCCTCGGCTCCTTTGAGCCCCAATTCGATCTTCCGGCGCCGCTCTTCAAGAAGTTTCACGAGCGGCCGATACACGAAAATCGTGAGTACGACGAGCAAAATCAAAAAATTAACCCCTTGCGCCAAAAGGAGTTTCCAATTAACTCCGAGCTGAGTTAAAAGAACACTCATACACTAAATATCTATGCTACGAATTTCAGAATTAAAGCAACCACTAGGCCGTAAATGGCAATTGCTTCCGCAAAAGCGATAGCCAAAATCATCGCCGTTTGAATCTTCGGCGCGGCTTCAGGGTTTCTTCCGATAGCATCGGCTCCCTTGGAACCGATCATGGCAATCGCGATTGCCGGCCCCATCGTGCCAACCCCCATAACGAAGGCGATCGCAAATAACTTTGCTACTTCAGGACTCATAAATGTGTGAGGAAAACATAATGTTTATACGACCTTTTCTTCTAGTGACCGGGTTCTTCGGACACCGCCATCCCGACGAAGACGAGTGTCAACATCGAGAAGATGAGCGCCTGAATGAATCCGACAAAAATCTCTAGAAATAGAAAGGGAAGCGGAACGAAATACGGCACGAGAAACGCAACGATAGTCAGGAGTACTTCCCCGGCAAAAATGTTCCCGAACAACCGAAACGAGAACGACACTATTTTAACAAATTCCGAGATAAATTCAAGTATGCCCGTGAAAAACAGGATTGGGCTTTTAAAGTTGAAATATTTCGAAAAGTGCCTCACAAATCCGATCGCAAGGATACCAAAGAGGTTTACCGAGAAAACGGAAATAATCCCCAAAACGATCGTGAAATTGAGATCGGCCGACGGAGCCCGGAAAAGAGGCACAAGCACCGACCCTTCTTTACCCTCAAGATGCTGGAGGATGCCAATCGGCCCGACGCCCGGAAGAAGCCCAAGCCAATTCGACGTAAGGATAAATAAGAAGATGGTTGCAATGAGCGGCAAATATCGTTCGGAAAGGTGACGGCTACCGAGCACCGAATCCATCAATTTCAAAATTTCTTCAAGAATGAGCTCAAAAATACTCTGGAGTTTATTCGGGATGAGCCGGAGGTTTTTCTTGAGAACGAAAGCAATGCCAACGAGGATAAGAACAGTAACCCATCCGAGGAAAACCGAATTGGTAACAGGGAAATTCCATATATGGAAAATTTCCTCTGCGCGGATTGATATTTCGGACATCGCCGATACTTTACCCGATTTTCAGAGGAATTTCAAATATAAATGAAGGGTGTTGACGGGCGAAGCTCCTTATTTTAAGATTGGGTCATCAACGGGGACTTGTTCGCAAATTCGCATCACATGCGAGTGAGTGCTGCCGTTGACTGGCGATGCCAAAGGCAGCTGCCGGCAATCGATCCCAGAGCAAGAAAAGATGCCGGCAGCTGGAATCATACGAGCTGTTTTTTAAAAATTAATAACGGCCTGATACAGGGTGGGAAGCCATTCCATACGGAGTGGCCAACCATTCCAAGGCCAGGCATTAGGGCGGGACCCGCTAGATGCTTGTGAGGCCCCCCGAATCCCAAGAGCCGTTGGCGGTCGCAAGACTGCCAACGGTGCAATCATAGCTATTTGAAAATCGAATTCATAATGGTCTGATACAGGCTAGATCATTCGCAGCTGGCCGCAGGTCAGACGTTCAGTTAACCGAGGCCGCCCGGTAGAGACCTGAGTAAAACAGCGAGCATGACTGCCGGCGGCTGCAATTATTCCAGCCCGTTATTCTTATAACGGGCTGTGTTTTTAAAAAACCCCATAGGACTTCTCAAGATCGGCGATGGAGACCGCCTTTTCTTTCGTAAAGCTTCCAACCCGCGTCCGCTCCAGCGAGGCAAGATATCCTCCTATTTTCAGTTTTTCTCCGATATCCCGAGCAAGAGCACGGATATAAACCCCCGAACCCGTAAGAACCTTAAGCGTGAGATATGGCCACTCATACGCTAGAACTTCGATTTCTTTAATTTCGACGCTTCGTTTTCCCAAATTCATTTTCTTGCCCTCGCGCGCAAACTTATATGCCTCTTTCCCTCCAATTTTAATCGAACTATACATCGGAGCTTCTTGAAGGATGTTTCCCACAAACGTTCCCATTGCTTCCTCTACATCTGTTCTCGTCGGCGGGCGGTGAACTTCTATGCTTGTTTTCTCGCCCTCCTCGTCGTCGGTAGTACTTTTCATTCCCAGTCGAACTTTCGCAATATACTCTTTTTCTGATTCTACGACATAGTGAAGTTCTTTCGTCGCTTCGCGCCCGATCCCAACGACTAATATTCCTTGCGCGAGCGGATCTAATGTGCCAGCATGACCAACATGCCGTTCTCCGGTAATCTTCCTGATTTGATTCAAGACGTCGTTCGAGGTCGGACCGACGGGCTTATAGACAGCGAAAATTCCTTGTCGAATCACCTTAAAATTTCTCGAGGAGTTTTATTAATAGCCGCACCGGCGCGCCGGCGGCGCCCTTCGCCAAAAACTCTCCTTCAACTGCGGTCATCCGTGGGGCGATGTCGAGGTGAACCCACGGATAAGCTTGCCCTGAGCTAGTCGAAGGGTCTTTTACAAACTGGTAAAGAAACATAGCGCCATTAATCGCGCCCCCATAACTCCCCGGTTTCTGAGCGTTCGCCACGTCACCGAACGTTCCTTTTACATTCTCTTCGTACTCATCCCACAGGGGCAACGGCCAAACATAGTCGCCGCTCTCTTCTCCTACTTCACGCAGGAACTTTTCAAGTTTTTCATCTCTCGTAAAAAGCGCCGAGGCATATTGGCCAAGCGCAGACATCGAAGAACCAGTAAGTGTTGCAATGTCCACGACAAGCCTCGGATGATATCGCTCCGCATAAGTCAACGCGTCCGCAACGATTACTCTTCCTTCCGCATCGGTATTTGTAACCTCTATCGTTTTTCCGGACATGCTTCGCAGGATATCTCCCGGACGATAACTTGAACCGGAAACCATATTTTCCGCAGCGGGTACGAGACCAACAATGTTCTTTCTTATCTTCAGTTTTGCGGCGAGAGCCAGAGCATGGATAACAGCTGCACCTCCCGACATATCCATATGCATCTCCAAAATACCACTGCTGGGTTTTAGGTTTAGGCCGCCGGTGTCAAAGGTTACCCCTTTCCCAACCAGTACGATGGGCATCTCATTTTTCTGCCCCTTCAAGTGCTCCATCACGATAAATCGCGGTTCCTCTGCCGAACCCTGAGAAACGCCAAGTATCCCGCCCATCTTTAGTTTTCTGATTTCTTTAAGTCCAAAAATTTTGACTCGCATTCGCGTGCTTTTCACGACGCGTCGAGCGGCTTCCGCGAGTACTCGCGGCGTCATCTCGCCTCCCGGCGTATTTGATAACGCGCGGCATTCGTTCACTTCTTGTCCAATGATCTGCCCGACTATAAAAGCTTTTTTAACGTCTTGCGCAACATTTCCGGTCACGATTACTTCTTCAATAAAGTTCCATCCCTCGGGCGGCGGGGTTTTATACTTTACGAACTCGAAGTTCGCCATCTCAAAATTTGTTGCCAAAAGTTCCCCAAGATCGCTTTCGCGCATGTTGAGGTGCGAAAACGCAAAGTCCGAAAGATGTATGGCTATACGCTTGATCTTGTTTTGTTTTGCAAGAGCGATCGCCTGTCGCGCAAGAAGAATCAGTTTCCGTCGATTCATCTTTTCCGGTTCGGGTACGCTTAGTGAAATTGTTTTCTGCCCGCTCGCTGAAATATAAACGAGGGTGTCTTTCTCTTTCGTTATTGAAACAAAAGCTTTGTCCTTCTCTTTTGGCGGTTTGCCGCTGAATGTAAATTTGATTTTCATAATTCTTCTTATACTATCAGCCATTCTTGAAACGGGCAATTTTGGTGCGAGATATTTTTAGGTACTTCCGATACCGAAATCCTGCGGGTGTCCGGTAGGCGGGCATACCCTTGCGGTTGCCGACTTTGGAGTAGTTTTTCACGGCTTCAGTCTATCACAAAAAATAAATGAGCCCCGAGAGAAAAATCTCTCCCGGGGCTCTGTACGTTCCCACATATAGTAGTGGGGTTGGGGTGAAGGAATCTAGCCCACAGGCCTCGCCAACGAAACGGGCTGAGCGGGCTTTCCGGCAACAGCACGCTTCCGCTTGCGGGAAATCGCGAAAGTGACCACGATCGGCGCCATGGAATCGGCCGGGGGCTGAATGATCAGACGATTGCCGTCTGTCCGGACTCCAGTGCCAGCAGGGACTACGATTGCGTGCCCACCGACATTGAAAGTCGTCGAATTGGTGTCTGTCGGTGGTGCTTCGCCTGCCGCCGGATGGAACGCGGGCTGCTCATCTCTCCGGCGAATCGGCTCGGGACGCGGGGCGGTGTTGACCGCTTCCCCCTCCTCGAACCTTCCGCCACGGGTGAACATACGTTCTCCCATTCGCGCCGGATTGAAGCAGGCCTGCAAAGAGTAAAGCGTCTCCTCGTGCTCATCGGGGAACCGCACGCGAGCGCGGTACCCCGCTTCGCCGTTCATTCTCTTGAGCCGTGGAGATTGGCCGCGATAGCTAATCACCCACAGCCCGGAGAACCGACCAGTCGTGACCTCTTCGACCGAAAAGATCTCGAGCGAATGGCCGGTCACTCCAGTCTGGTCCGCAAAGTTCGCCGCCGCCATCCTTTGGAATTCTTGCCGAAGGCGATTGCCTTCATCTGGCCGAATGCCACCGGGGACGACCGCGGGACCCGACGTGATGGGATTACTCAATCTACGGCGGAAATACCAGTATACTGCGTTTGCAGCAAGCGCACCGAGAACCGCAATCACCCACCACGGCAGAGCAACTATTTTGCCAAGCACACTCTTTTCTACCGCCGTAGGAGGCGCAGCGACCTGCAATACCGACAGCGGTACCAAGGTCAACTTGATCCCAAGGCCGTCGGGGATAACTAATTCTTCGCCCGGCTTGATGAGTACGATGACCTTGCCGTCTTTTTCGAAAACCCTCCCTGGCTCATCCAGAAACGGATTGGCGCCGAGGATTTTTCCCCACTTGAGAGGATCGTCAAGCTGGTCACCGGCGAGCTGCCAGAGCGTGTCGCCCGGCTGGACCTTGTAGATGGAGCCGATCGGCTGCGGATCTTCGTGGCCGAAGGGCTTGCTTTGCGCGAAGAGCATGGTTGAAGCTGAGAAAACTGCCAACACAACCAAAACGAGAAGCAGGAGCTTCCCAGAAGTCTTCATTTCCTTCACCTCTTTTTTTCAGATTTTACACCAGGGTTACCCAATGTTGCTGTGTAGCATTTTACACTACTATAGCCATTTTGTCAATATCAAGAAAATTTAAAGCCGCGGGAGGGATAGAACCCTTCCCGCGGCCAAGTAACGATTAGGCAGCCTCTCGGGGCATGCCGAGTGAGAGGTACATTGTCCACTTATCCTCCACCCGGATCCCAAAGAACCAGGCGAGGAAGTGCGCAGTCCAGAACTCGGATTGTGCGCGTCGGATGACTTCATCGAGCAAGTACTGCTCGTTTTTCGCTTGTCTCACGCCGTCGGGAGCATCCATGGGATATTTGTCGATCGGCCGAAAGTTCTTTTTTGCATCGCATGCATCCCGGTACTTCCGCGCCAGATTGGTCAACACCGCCTGCACCCGAGCTCCATAAAGCCATACTTCGCTTTGGTGGAATGGCGGATCAACCCCATAGGTATGCACAAACCATATGCACCGGCGACGGATGTACTTATTAACTACCAGGTCTTTCACTGTCTTGAGCAACAGCGAGAAACCGCTCCATGCCAGGAAAATCACCCACCATGTAGCCTCCAGGCGCAAGATCTGACCGCTGAGTATGCCAGCGACAGATGCAAAAGTGACGCTCATGACAACGACCACCAGTGTGTTGTTCAGGTGCTTCTCGAAGTATTTCATCAACTGCGCGATCTTCCGTTGAGTTTTCCAACTCATTATCTTTCTCCTATTCCCACCGTTTTATAGTGGATTGAGTTTTCCGGTTGTTTTTGCAACCGTGAATGGAGGTTTATCCATCCTAGAGCTAATGAGATGGTACCATAAAATTTCTAGTTTGTCAATATCCTCGCTTTTCTTCCCATAACGGCTATAAACCCTTCTTTTTTAAGCTCTCTAAGCGCCCCAAGAACCTGCGAGCGCGGCCGCAATACCGTTTTGGCAATCTGCGCTACCGTCCCAGGTTTTCTCTGGACAAGCAGCTTCAAAATCTTTCCCCTTAGCTCCCGTTTCGAGCCGACAAACTTTGACTGTCTCACATAGTGCGCGCTTCTTCGGTTTGGATTCTCTCCCCGCTCGCCCAACATCGATCCATAATCCATAAGCGCCCAGTACCACTCGCGGGGATTTTTCCGATCAAGCGTTTTCTCGATAAGCGGCAGAATTTCTTTATCAGAAACTTTCCTGCGGTTCTTAAAAAAGAAATGTATAAAAACCCTCCGTATATTCGTTTCAATAAAAACAACTGGCTTGTTGAATGCGAACGCCGCAACCGCGCCTGCCGTCCCCTCTCCAATTCCAGGCAACGTGTTGAGAAGTTCAAAGTCTCTCGGCACTTTGTTATTATATTTTTTACAAATTACATCTGCGGTCTTTTTCAACGAAAGCGCGCGGCGATTGTATCCCAGTCCCTGCCATGCGCGGAGCACATCCTGAAGCGAAGCCCGCGCAAGCGCCTGAATGGTAGGAAACTTATTAAGAAAGAGTTTGTATTTCGGAATGACGCGCGGAACTTGCGTCTGCTGAAGCATAATTTCTGAAACGAGAATCCGATACGGATTTTTCGTCCGTCGCCACGGCAGGTCACGCTTATGCAAGAGGTAGTAGCCCCAGATTTTCTCTCTAAACCGCCCTCTATCCATTTTTACAGTTTCCCTCGTTTGATATCCTCGCGCAACTTTTCAACTAACGATTCAAACTCGATCATAGGAAGCGCTCACAAAAATTTGAGCGTTCCGGCAAGTTCTCGAATATGGATTTTGTCGGCATACAAAACGAAGAAATAATATGTATTTTTCCCGATAACAATAGAATGAGGATATCGCGCTATAAATACTGATTCGCCCTTGTTTTCCGGTGGCTGATCCGAAGACGGAAGGATATAACTTGCTTCCTGATTGTCTACTTTCGCCGAAAGAATATTCGGAGTTTTCCCGTATGGCTGCTGCTTTTGGAACGCGAGGTTTTCGGCTACTTCGTTCAGTAGTAGCGCAGGAGACCCTCCGATGGCATCAATTGAGAAAAATCCATCCGGGCCCTCGAATCCGCTCGGCACGTCGGGAAGCGTCGTAATACGCTTATTCGGAATCCACGATGACGGATACACGAGCGTAATTTTAAAATATGGATTCGTATAGGTAACCGGAATCGAGGTTGCAACAACGCGCACCTCGGAAGCGGAGAGTGAATTTTCTTTTGTGAAAACGCCTTTCGCCTGTATCGCAAATCCCCACTTCAGGTAAGAAAATTGTGCCGGGATGCTCTCTTCGTCAAATAATTTCGCTTCGGGAGCTAGCGCTATTTCGATTCTCTTGTCTTCTTCGTTTTGTACGATAACTGTTTTCTCATCCTGCTTGATCTCGAGAATAATGCCTTGAGCGACTTCTTGCGGTGCAGGAACGGTCGCCGCTTGCCGGTATTTGGAAACATAGACAAATATGCCGCCAACGGCGGCAAGTACACATAAGGTTGATACAATAACTACTTTTCTTTTCACCATATTATTGGTGTTTCCTCTCGTTCGATCGGAACGGCCCCCCTAGCGCACGGGAGGAACAGGAGGCGCTACCTTTTTGCTGAAAACAAAAATGTACAGTATGTCCAAAATTCCTAACGTGTTTACGACCAAGACAGTGATAAACCACCATTTGTGATTGTTCTTGGCCGCTTTCCACATCGCCCACCCCTTCCACGGCAGCGTCCACAAAACTACGAGAAGAATGGTGAGTTGCGTCTGGGTATCAAGCAATAGCTCCGTTGTAAATGCCTGGCTAATCATAATGAAACGAAAATCCTCTTACGACC
>Ga0265292_1002677_pt1 | contig 11963 bp, 10 predicted proteins | sample Munlanlewell296A_FD_189080 | JGI IMG/M metagenome (GOLD analysis project Ga0265292, IMG submission 189080) | Leachate microbial communities from a municipal landfill in Southern Ontario, Canada - Leachate well 296A | ecosystem: Engineered > Solid waste > Landfill > Unclassified | place: Canada...
AGTAGCAATAATTTCCAACGCAGGAGGTCCCGCGGTAGTGAGCGCCGACGCCGTGGCTTTGGAGGGTTTGGAGCTTGCCCAATTGGACGAGGAAACTAAAAAGAAACTGGCGGAAACTTTGCCAAGATCGGCCAGCCTTCTAAATCCGGTGGATGTTTTGGGCGATGCTTTGGCAGACAGGTACGCGCAGGCAATTGATGTGCTTTTGCAAAAAAGCGGTGGGGGATTTTCGGAGGTTGACACTTTGTTAATACTTTTGACTCCCCAAATTATGACGCAGATTGAAAAAACAGCTTGGGTTATTGGTGAGGCAAGTAAGAAGTACAACAAACCCATCTTTTGTTCGTTTATGGGCGGGGAATCAGTATCGTACGGAGAAGGAATCTTGAATAAGTACAAAATTCCGTCTTTTAGTTTTCCAGAGGAGGCAATTTCTGCCATTGGGGTAATGTATCGTTATAAGGTCCAGAAGGATAAGCTCAACAGGCTTGACGGTGCAACGCAGGTAAACACATCGCTTGATAGTATTACTCAGGCGCAAGTTTCCCCCGTCGTACAAAATATTATTAAAAAAGCACTGGAAAACAAACAGCAAGCGCTTGATAATTTAGACGCGGATACCTTAATAAAATCGGTGGGAATTCCCACGCCCCCAACCGCGTTACCAAAAACTTTGGAAGAAGCTCAACAGTTTGCGAAGCAAAATGGCTTTCCGATAGTCCTAAAGCTGTCATCACCAGGGCTTTTACACAAAAGGGAAGTGGGCGGAATAATTTTAGGCATTGGAAACGAGGAGGCATTAAACGACGCGTGGCACAAAATGGAAAGAAAAGTGGAGCAGCTTAAACCGTCGCTCAAACTGAACTTGGGTTTTCAAATTCAAAAAGATGTTTCTAACGGAGTGGAGGTAATTGTGGGATTAAAACAAGATCCTTCTTTTGGTTCGGTCATGCTTTTTGGAGCGGGGGGAATGTTTGCAGAACTTATAGCGGACAAAAATTTGCGCTTGCTACCTATTAATTTGGACGACGCTAAAGAGCTAGTACAAAAGTCAAAGGTCTATAAAGTTTTGAAAGGCAAAGATGAAGACCCGCCGTATGCGCTGGACAAGCTGTACAAATTAATTGTGGACATGGGCAAACTGGCAAGCGTAATACCGGAGGCTAAAGAAATAGAAATTAATCCCGTGATTGTAAACATCAACGATGTGTGGGCGGTGGACTCTAAAGTAGTTTTGAGGCAAAATGAATCGATGCAAAAAGAAGAAAAGCCCGCGCCAGCACCAACTGGCTTAAAATTTAATTTGGCAGGTACGATAAAAAAGCAGGTTTTGGCGAGCAAGTTTCACTATTTTGAGTTTGAAAGCGAAAAACCTTTTATTTTAAAACCTGGTCAATATATAAATGTAAAGGTTACTCCAAACACCATTAGAGCTTACTCAGTAGCCACAAGATCTGGCGCTAATCACTTTGGACTTTTGGTGGATACCCGCCCAGGAGGTCCGGGTTCACAGTTTTTTGAAAACTTGAAGGCCGGGGATGTGATAACTTACATTGGTCCTTTCGGTACCTTCACTTTTAATCAAAACGACGGGGCGGAAAATCTTTTGTTTTTGGCAACGGGTTCAGGCGCAAGTGCTATAAGGTGCATAGTTGACGCAGTTCTTGTCGAATATGGAATTAAAAAACCCGTAAAGCTGTATTTTGGTCTAACGCACGAGGGTGAGATTTTTTGGCAGGATTATTTTGACGACCTGACAAAGAAATATCCTAATTTTAGTTATCAGATTTGTCTTTTTAAACCTGGCGACTCGTGGAAAGGTCCCACGGGATTTATTACACAACTGGTGGAAAAAGATTTTCCCAACGCCGGCAAATGCAGCGCCTACTTGTGCGGCCACAAAAACATGATTACCGACGTTACGGAACTTTTATTAAAACTTGGTTGCCCTAAAGAAAGAATTTACAAGGAAAGGTTCGCTTAAACCCATGCCTGCCCCGGTTTTTTCCATTAAAATCGGCGGTGAAGCCGGCCAAGGAGTAAAATCCACCGGACTCACACTTGCCAGATTTGCAGTCCGCGCGGGCTTTAACATCTACAACTACATTGAATATCCGTCATTAATTAGAGGCGGCCACAACGTTATGCAAATTAACGTGTCGACCGACGTTGTAACCGGACCTTTTTTAAAATGCGATTTTTTAATTGCCCTTAATCAAGATACAATCGACAAACATTGCGGGGAATTGGTTGACGGAGCAGGAATTTTATTTGACGCCGATAAAGAATATAATACTTCAAAAATTAAATCGTCGATCGTTTTGTATCCTGTACCCTTGTCAAAAATTGCCAAGGAATCCGGCGGGAAGGATCTCCTAAGTAACACCGTAGCTTTGGGAGCAACTATCGGAATCCTGGGAGGAAATGTCGATGGATTAAAAACCCTGATAAAGCAGGAGTTTGGCGACAAAGAGTCAGAAACTATCCAAGCAAATATAAGTGCACTCCAGACCGGATATGACTATTCGATCAAGAACTTTGCTAAACAAACAAAGGATGTATTGAGAGAATCAAACACTTTAAGTTCCACCATCCCGCAAATAGTAGTAAACGGAAATGAAGCAATAGCTTTGGGAGCAATATCTGCTGGAATGCAATTTGCAACAATCTACCCCATGTCGCCAATTTCCGGCATTTTAGCAATCTTGGCTCAACATCAAGAAGAATATGGATACATCTACAAACAGCCGGAAGACGAGATTTCCGCCATTAATATGGCGATTGGAGCATCTTTTGCCGGCGCACGCTCTATGGTAGCAACATCCGGCGGAGGATTTTGTTTAATGACGGAGGGTTACGGGCTGGCTGGAATGACGGAAACGCCTTTAGTAATTGTTGAGGGAATGCGCGGAGGGCCTGCTACAGGTCTTCCCACCTGGAATGAACAGGGGGATTTGCGGATGATTCTCCATGCTCACCAGGGAGAATTTCCCAAAATAATTTTGGCGGCAGGAGATGCTAACGAGACCTTTGACCTAACCAGGCAAGCTTTTAACTTAGCGGAGATTTATCAAACACCGGTAGTTGTTTTGATCGACAGAAATATTTGCGACAATGACCAGAATTTCCAGATTTTTGGTACTTCAAATTACAAAATTGACCGGGGTAAAATTATCGACGGTGTGAACCCCAACTACTGCCGCTACAAACTGGAATCCGATGGAATTTCCCCTCGCGCCTTTGCCGGATCAGGAAACTTTTTTATTGCCAACTCAGATGAACACGATGAAGTGGGATATTCAACAGATGAATCGTCAACAAGAAACCTCCAAATGCAAAAAAGAATGCAGAAGCTACAAACCTGTATGAAAGATCATATGCAAGGTCCTAAGCTTTACGGTCCCAAAGACGCCGATCTAACCATAGTATCGTGGGGAAGTAACAAAGGCCCAATCTTAGAGTCGTTAAAAAATTTCCCCAATGTTAATTACTTACACCTAACTTGGATCAGCCCCTTTCCTACTCAAGAAATTGCGTCGAACCTAAAAAAATCTCGAAAGTTGCTTAACATCGAATGCAATTATTCCACGCAAATGGGTGGACTTATTAAAGAAAAAACAGGAATACAGATTAGCAACAATCTTTTAAAGTACGACGGACGACCCTTCTTCGTAGAAGAAATTACAGAAAAAATCAAGGCGACTTTGAAAGGAGATCCGGCATGACACTACAAGAACTCGCCACTCCCTGCTCCCCCACCTGGTGCCCCGGATGTGGAAACATGCCAATTTGGGCAGCTTTTAAAAACGCTGCGGTGGCAGAAGGCTGGGACAACACCAATACAACTTTAGTGGCAGGTATTGGATGCCACAGTCACATCGTAAGTTTTACGAAGGTAAACTCCTTCGAAGGACTTCACGGCCGAGCTTTACCAGTGGCCTGTGGACTTAAAATGTCCAATCATAACTTAAATGTTTTCGTATTCACTGGGGATGGCGACTGCTTTGGCGAGGGGGGAAACCACTTTATTCATTCCGCAAGGAGAAACCACAATTTAACCGTGATTTTGCACGACAATGGACTTTACGCCTTGACTACAGGGCAAGCCTCTCCCTTAACACCCCATGGAGCAATAACTAAATCCACCCCCCAAGGAAACTTGGATCAACCTATCAACCCAGTGGCCTTGGCAATCACAGCTGGTGCCACCTTTGTTGCTCGCGCTTACGCGGGAGATATCCCTAAACTTACACAAATCATCATTGAAGCTAATAAACATCAGGGTTTTTCATTTATCGATGTCCTGCAACCTTGCGTCACTTTTAATAAACAATTTACCCATCAGTTTTTTCAGGATAATACATACCAGTTAGACAAGTCGTACGATCCCACAAACAAAATGGCGGCCTACGAAAAAGCCCACGAGTTTGGGCTTAAACAAATCCCGCTGGGAATATTTTACCAAGTTGAAAAACCTTCTTATGAATCCCAAATCCCACAAATAAGAAAGAGTCCTTTAGTTAAAGTTTCTATCGACCGAAGTAACCTATCGAATCTTTTCAAATCCTACACTTAATCCGCCGATGTATTGTGTGAAACTAAAAACTCGTGTACATTAAATTGCATGAACGATCAAACAGAAGATAAAACAATTCAAATTGGTAAGTACAAAGTTAAAGTAGTCCGCAAGCTTTGCATTGGGGCAGCGTCCTGCGTAGCAGTGTCCCCCGACACCTTTTTGCTGGACAACGAAAAGAAAGCCGTTATAAAAGAAGGCTCCAAGGATGTACCGGAAGATATTTTAATGGCCGCACAATCTTGTCCAACTGCAGCAATTGTAATTACCAATGAGAAAACTGGCGAGCAAGTTTGGCCCAGCTAAAACACTACTATGCCCAACCGAAATAAAGGACTTTATCTAGCATTATTAACCGCGCTGATTTCCGGCATTTCTATTTTTATAAACAAGTTTGCCGTAGCGTCATTTGAAAACCCCATAATGCTACCCACCATAAAGAATAGTTTGGTGGGTTTTTTGTTATTATCGGTCTGTATATTATCGAGGAGCTGGCAAAAAACGCGATCTGAATTAAGGTCGCTTACCAAAAAACAAATTCTTCAGCTGGTTGGTGTAGCACTGGTTGGCGGCTCTGTCCCTTTTTATCTCTTCTTTACAGGACTTTCACAAATCCCCGCCGTTAACGCAGCAATCATCCAAAAATCCCTAGTGATCTGGGTAGCACTACTCGCAATTCCTCTACTTAAAGAAAAAATAACTAAAACCCAGGCCTTAGCAGTCCTCATACTTTTTGCCGGAAACTTAATGGTTGGAGGTTTTAAAGGCCTAACTCTCTCTAAAGGAGAATTTATGATCTTTTTAGCGACTCTTTCATGGGCAGCCGAAACAATCCTGGTTAAAAAAGTCCTCAGATCCCTAAGTGCTGATGTAGTAACTACCGCTAGAATGGGTTTAGGCTCAATGCTTTTGATATTTTTTTCACTGATTACTGCACCTTCTGATGTGTTACAGGTCATAAGTCTAAATTCATCGCAGTGGTTTTGGATTACCCTTACTTCTGTAACTCTTTTTGCCTATGTTTTCACATGGTTTCGGGCTCTAAAACTTGCTCCTGCCATAACAGTATCTGCTGTTCTTGTATCATCCACACTAGTCACTAACGTTCTCTCCGCCATCTTTATAACACATACATGGAACCTGATTTTAACTCAACAGGGTTCTTTAATAATAATCGGACTACTTCTACTGATAAGAATATCAAAACTCCAATCGCACCCAAACGAGCCCATAATGGTAAAATAGCCCCATGTCACAACAAAAGATCAGAAACTTTTGCGTAATTGCCCACGTTGATCATGGAAAATCCACTTTAGCGGACAGATTTTTGGAAATCACTAAAACCGTGGACAAACGTCATCTTATGGCTCAAACGCTGGATAGTATGGAGCTAGAGCGTGAAAAAGGCATTACGATCAAGTTAAAGGCGGTGCGCATGGAATACAACGGCTACCAGCTAAATCTTATCGACACTCCGGGTCATGTGGATTTTTCGTATGAAGTGTCCCGCTCTTTAGCAGCTTGCGAAGGCGCTGTTTTGGTGGTAGACGCTACGCAAGGGATACAAGCGCAAACAGTGTCCAATATCTATAAAGCTATGGAAGCGGGCTTAACAATAATTCCGGTTTTAAATAAGGTCGACTTGATAAATGCTGAGGTCGATAAAATCGCTGCTGATCTGGAAAAAACTTTTGGCTTTAAAAAAGAGGAAATCCTCGTAGTGTCTGCAAAAACAGGACAGGGTGTTGCAGAACTCTTAGAAAAAATTGTTCAAAAAGTTCCCGCCCCCAAAGGGTCAGCACAAAAAACTTCCAGAGCCCTTGTTTTTGACAATTACTATAACGAACATTTGGGAGTGGTAGCATTAATTAAAGTAGTGGATGGTTCGTTTGATTCAAAAGATCTAGCACAAAAAAGAAAAATTAAATTCTTAGCTACAGGAATGCAATCACAACCTGAAGAACTGGGAATCCTAAAACCACAAAGAGTAAAATGCTCGACTCTGCAAACCGGAGAAGTTGGTTATATTGCCACAGGGCTAAAGGATATTCATAAAGTAAAAGTGGGCGACACCTTGTGCTGGGCAAACGAGTCACCAGAGTTTTTACCCGGCTACAAAGAGGTAAAACCGTTTGTTTTTGTGTCTATCTTTCCTGTAGAAAACGACAAATTCCCGCAACTGCGCGACGCATTAGAAAAACTGTCCCTTTCCGACTCAGCTTTAACTTTTGAGCCCGAAAGCTCCTCCGCGCTTGGATTTGGTTTTAGATGTGGATTTTTAGGGCTTTTGCATGCCGACATTGTGCAAGAAAGATTAGAGCGAGAATATAACTTATCACTAATCTCCACCATTCCCACCGTGGAATACAAGGTCTTTATAAATTCCGGCGAAGTAATGTCCATTAAAGCCGCCAGCGACTTTCCGGAAATTACCAAAATAAATCGCGTGGAAGAGCCGTGGATCCTGATAACGATTGTGTCCCCAAGCACTTACACAGGAGGGATTATTACCCTCTGCCAAAACCGCAGGGCAATTCTTAGAAAAATGGACTATCCAACGGAAGTTAGAGTGGTTTTTGAATACGAGCTGCCTCTGGCAGAACTTATTCAAAACTTTTTTGACGAACTTAAGACGGTCTCTTCCGGTTTTGCCAGCGTGGACTATGAATTTTTGGACTATAAGCCTGTTGATGCAATAAAGATGGATATTTTGATTCATGGCACGCCCGTTTCTCCCTTGTCGCAAATTGTTTTAAAAGAGAAAGCTGTGGAAATTGGACAAAAAATGCTTTTGCGACTTAAAGAAGTTATTCCTCGCCAGCAGTTCGAAGTGGCTCTACAGGCTACACTTGGAGGTAAAATTATTGCCCGTGAAAATATTCCAGCTATGAGAAAAAATGTTTTGGCTAAAATGTCAGGCGGGCATAGAGAACGCAAAGACAAGCTTTTGGACATTCAGAAAAAGGGTAAAGCCCGCATGAAACGCATAGGCAAAGTTGACATCCCCCAAGAAGCTTTTAGACAGATTTTAACTTAGTTTGTCGTGATACAAATTTATTGCCGTCGATATAAAACCTCCAGAGCTTATCTTTATAAGTCCCAGCGTAGTCCACACCGATTCGTTTTGATCTGGCAATTTTAAAGTGCGAACAATTGTCTAAATCTTCAGCAATGTATAAATCGTATGATTTTATTAAGTCAACGTTGTTGTGTTTTTTATCAATTCTCAAGGTTTTAGTAAATCTCCCGGGGCCGTTAGTAGCACCAACAATATTTTCAACCGGCTCAAGTGCTCTAATTAAAACCGCGCAGGGTCTTCCCTCTTTTTCCGCCACCACATTAAACATATGGTGCATTCCGTAAGTAAAATAAACATAAGAAAATCCCCCCACACCCCACATAGGAAAACATGTTTCCTTTTTTCTCCAGCTGGCGTGGCTGGCTTTATCCCTTGTTCCTATGTAAGCTTCGGTCTCCACAATCCTGCCGATCATATTTCCCTTAACAAGATACTTACCCAACAATTCTTTTGCCACCCTTAAAGTGGTTCTACAATAAAACCCCCTTTCTAGCCTTTTCAACTTCATGTGTCTATTTTAGCAATTCTCCCAACTCTTGACATCGTTATCACTCATGTGCTAAAAGTGATAATATGCCGTTTGATCTAACAGAGCGACAAATAAAATTGCTTGAGGCTGTGATTAACGAATACCTGGAAAGCTCAGAACCAGTGGGTTCGCAAACCATTGTAGAACGGTACAAAATCCCCTGTTCGGCGGCCACCATCCGCAATGAAATGGCCGACCTTATGGAGCGGGGCTTCCTTTTAATGTCGCACACTTCTTCCGGCAGAAAGCCCACTCCCCTAGCCTACCGATTTTTCATTCAGGAACTTTTGGAAGAGGATACTATTCCTGTGCTTCAAGAAGTCGCCATAAAACAGCGCATGTGGCCGGTGCGTTTTGAAACGGAAAAACTTTTAAAACAAGCCTCTTTAGCACTTTCCGACACCACACACGAGTTAGCTTTTGCTACCACTAACGATGGCTTTTCCTTGTATACAGGTGTAGCTAACATCTTGGACTACGCCGAATTTTGGGATATAAACATTGCTAAAAACGCTCTTTCTATTTTAGACCGCTTTGAAATTATGAATGAAATTTTAACTAAAGCTTCGTACGGGGGGAAAGAAGTAAGCATTCTAATGGGCGATGAGATGGAGGTAGAAGGGTTAGAAGAGTCCTCGTTTGTATTTAGTAAGTACGACACAAGGGGAAAAAGTGGTTTTGTGGGAATTTTAGGACCGTCTCGTATGAAATACGGGAGTGTAATTCCCAATGTGCGCTACGTTAAAAATTTGGTGGAGGAGCTCACCTCTGGTTGGTAATCCTATGGATGATAATAAAGATCAGGTTCAAGTAAATACATCAACCGACGATAGTATTGACCAAGTAAAAAAGCTTGAGGAAAGGATTGTGGAATTAGAAAATAACTGGAAGCGCGCACTGGCGGATTATAAGAATCTGGAACGTAGGACTGCAGAGGAAAAACAAGAATTTGCGGAATTTGCCAACATGGTTTTAATTCAGCGCCTGCTGCCTATTGTCGACAACCTACACATGCTGGAAAAACACATTAGCGACACAGGGTTAAAGATGATAATTAAAGAGTTTAAGCAGGTTCTAGAAGATAGCGGTGCAATATCCCTAAAGTCGCTTAAAAAAGATTTTGATGCCGACACCATGGAGTGTGTGGAAACATTGGACTGTGAGGTAAGTGACGACGGAAAAGTGCTAGAAGTGATTACAGAAGGCTATAAATTTAGAAATAAAATTTTACGCCCCGCAAAAGTTCGGGTGGGAAAGGCGAAAAATGGCTAAAATACTAGGAATTGATCTAGGTACAACCAATAGTTGCATGGCGGTCATGGAGGCCGGCACTGCAAAAGTTATTCCAAACGCAGAAGGCATGAATACTACACCCTCCATTGTAGCGTTTACCGGCTCGCAGGAGCTGGTGGGTGTTACAGCAAAGCGGCAACAGGTGGTAAATCCAAAAAATACGGTTTTTTCCATAAAGCGACTTATGGGTCGACGGTTTACGGATCCCGAAGTACAAAAACTAAAAAAGGACTACTCATACAATATTGTAGAAGGTAAAAACGGTTTGGCTTGCGTGGAAATTGATGGAAAAACTTACACCCCACAGGAAATTTCCGCCAAAATTTTGCTCAAGCTTAAAATTGACGCAGAAAAGTTTCTGGGTCAACCAATCAAAGACGCTGTTATAACGGTTCCGGCGTATTTTGATGATTCTCAACGAAACGCTACTAAAGAGGCGGGGCAGATAGCGGGCTTTGATGTTAAGAGAATTATTAATGAACCCACGGCGGCATCTTTGGCTTACGGACTTGATAAACAAAAGAATGAAAAAATTGCCGTGTACGACTTGGGGGGCGGAACTTACGATGTCTCAATTCTTGAGATAGGCGATGGGGTTTTTGAGGTTAAAGCTACCAACGGTGATACTCACCTGGGCGGCGACGACTTTGATTTGGTGTTAATTCACTGGCTCATTGACGAATTTAAAAAGGAGCAGGGTGTTGATTTAAGCAATGATAGACAAGCCATGCAAAGACTTAAGGATGCCGCAGAAAAAGCAAAAATAGAACTTTCCAGTGCCACAGATACGGAAATTAGCATTCCCTTTGTTACGGCCGATGCTAGTGGTCCAAAGCACTTAAGCATAAAACTCTCGCGGTCAAAAATGGAGCAGTTATTTGATGGGCTTTTGCAAAGAACTAATAAACCTATGGAAAATGCTTTGAGCGACGCAAAGCTTACTAAAGGCGATATAAACGAGGTGGTTATGGTAGGCGGAATGACCAGAATGCCTAAGGTTAATGAAATCGTAAAGAATTTTTTTGGCAAGGAGCCTCATAAAGGCGTAAACCCCGATGAAGTTGTGGCCGTTGGCGCTGCAATTCAAGGTGGCGTTTTGGGTGGAGATGTTAAGGATGTTTTGCTTCTTGACGTTACTCCTCTAACTTTGGGGATAGAGACTTTGGGCGGGGTAAGTACTCCGATAATTAAGCGCAACACCACCATCCCAACTTCCGCGTCGCAAACATTTTCTACCGCGGGGGACAACCAAACGCAGGTTGAAATAAATATATTGCAAGGTGAGCGCGAAATGGCCGGTGATAACAAGTCATTAGGAAGATTTGTCTTAGACGGAATTCCCCCCGCTCCTAGAGGTGTACCACAAGTAGAAGTCAAATTTGATATTGATGCAAACGGACTCTTAAACGTTACGGCAAAGGATAAGACCAGTAATAAAGAACAGAAAATTACCATTCAGGGCGGAACGGGCTTGGCTAAGGACGAGGTAGAAAAGATGGTAAAAGAAGCGGCCGCCCACGCAGAAGAAGATAAAAAGAAAAAGGAGCTAATCGACGCTAAAAATCTGGCCGACTCTATGATCTACACGGCAGAAAAGAGCTTGCGTGATGCCGGTGATAAAGTTTCTGCTGAGTTAAAAAGCTCGGTGGAAGCCAAGATCAAGACAGTTAAGGACGTTTTGCCAAACGGAACTTTGGATGAGGTAAAAAGCAAAACGCAGGAGCTTTCCTTGGAAATTCAAAAGATTGGTCAGACTATGTACGGACAAGGTCAACAGCCAACTGGACAACCGGAAGGCCCACAGGATAATAATCCACAAGGCGGACCACAAAACCCTGGCAGCGATAATAATCAAGGTGGCAGCGGTAACACATCCGGCCAAGGGCCTGTTGAGGGTGAAGTTGTGAACTAAAAGTCAATTGCATTTATCACGTGACGTATTAAATCCCCGCTTCTTTAAGCGGGGACTTTAATAATACTCAACAACAAGGGTTGACATTTATTTAACCCTATAGTCTAATTCACCTAGCGGCCATAAGGAGGTTGTCGTGCAAGCCGAAGAGATATACACGGTAGCCGAAAAAATATCGGTTGGTAGTGGTGACAGAACTGTAGAAATTGATCCCAGAGAGGAACTGATGTACGTAGTCACCTACAATGGGCTCGCTTTCTTCAGGAGACTAAAAGACGGTACCATAGTTTACCGCCCAATAACAAGCGCCGAAGAAGGTCTGCGACGGTGCTAGTATTCAGCTCTTTGCGAAATCCAAAGGCCGTAACGCAAAGAGCTGTTTCTTTTCTTATTTAGGCCAAGATGAAACAACCAAGGGAGTGGTATCCTCTTTAGGCAGGTTCGACCAAATTTCTTCCGTTATAAAAGGCATAAAGGGGTGAAGCAGCTTTAGACAGTTAAGAAAAATGTGCCGAAATACCGCGAGCGCGGCGTCTTTATCTTCACGGGACTTTAGATTCTCTAAATATCGGCT
>Ga0265292_1002678_pt1 | contig 11963 bp, 13 predicted proteins | sample Munlanlewell296A_FD_189080 | JGI IMG/M metagenome (GOLD analysis project Ga0265292, IMG submission 189080) | Leachate microbial communities from a municipal landfill in Southern Ontario, Canada - Leachate well 296A | ecosystem: Engineered > Solid waste > Landfill > Unclassified | place: Canada...
AGGCGCCTACTGCATCAAAACCAGAAATTTTCAACTTATCAATTAAAACTGTTCTTAGGTTGTCATCATCATCAACAACCAATATTCTTTTTTTATTTGTTTCTTCCATATAATTTAAAATAGCTTTTAAAATTTAATTGTGAAAGCGCTACCCTCATTTTCCTTCGATATAAAACCTATTGATCCACCTATTGCTTCTATTATTGATTTTACCAAATATAGGCCCAAACCGGTACCTTGAGTACCAGCTAAATTATGAGTGTTATCTGCTCGAAACATTTTGGTAAATACCTTATTTTGTTGATTTTCTGGAATACCAATACCGGAATCAGAAACAATAATAGTTTTTTCTCCAAAAGATTCTTTGAACATAATATTAACGGTGCCCTTCTCTGGAGTATATTTAACAGCGTTGGAGATTAAATTTTGGATCACAATGCGCAATAATTTTGGATCACTTTCTATATCTTTCAAATTATCATCATACTGTTTTTCTATATTAATATTTTTTGCTTCAATTTGAGGAGAAAGTTCCATTAATATCCCCTCTGTTAATTCGATAACATTGGTCGATTTGGATTCAATCCTAATCGATCCGATCTCAATCCTTGAAACATTAAGTAGAGTCTCCACCAGATCAATCATTTCTTCATTTACTTTAAACACTGTTTTGAGATAATCGTTTTGTTTAGGAGAAAAATCACCCATATCACCGGAAAGCAGCATCTCTACATACCATTTGATCGTGGCCACCGGAGTTCTCAATTGATGAGAGGCCAAAGAAACAAATTCGGTTTTCGCTTGATCTAACTTTTTTTGTTCGGTTATGTCAAAAATAGTAACAAGCCCAGTGCGAGCCGAGGTCTCAGGATCTCTTGTTTCAAAAATAGACAGGAGGGCCCACTTGATAACACCCCCTTTGGTGGCCATTCGTACTTCTTCCCTATTGATAGGAACATTCCCTTTAAAATATCTGGTTAATTTTTCTATTTTATCCTTATCTTCTTCTGGTTGATAATGAAAAAGATTTTTATCTTTAATCTCCTCCAAAACTACTCCGAAAAAACGCAAAGCGGCCTTATTTGGATTTTTTATATTTCCTGATTTATCAATAATAATATAGGGCACGGGCGCATTTTCATAAAATTTTATAAATTGCTCTAATGAGGCGCCTAGTGATTTGGTGGTGTTGAAAACGGCGATTTCAGTGCGAGTATGAAGTGAGAATAATAAATAAATAATATAAGAAACAAGGACACTGATTACAACAAATGTTATATGAACAAGAACAAACTGTATTTGTTCTCCCGATAAGTCAGTACTAAAATATCTTTGAGGTCTTGTTAAAATATCTTCAATTAAAGAAAAAGACGCAAAAACTGCGCCAAGCAAAATAACGAGGACGACCAATGAGATGGTTAGATGTTCTGCCAAAAGGAGCTTCTTTCTCATAATAATTTTATTATAATGGTTGACCAACCAAAAGAGTAAAAAAGAAATTTATAATTGGACTCATCACTGGCCAAAATAAAAAAATAAAGACGAAGACTAAAATAAGGCCAAATTTTTCTAGATTTTGCATAAAACCATGCCATCTATAAGGCAAAAAGGCCAAAAGTATTTTAGAACCATCAAGAGGTGGAATAGGAATTAAATTAAATATAGCCAAAACGATATTTATCATCACCACAAAACCCGCCAAACTTAAAAAAGCCGGGTTCATAAATCCATAACTGGAAGCCAGCCGAATAAATAGCCCAAATATAATAGCTAAAGAAATATTTGACAAAGGTCCGGCTACTGCAACCAATGCTTCGCCCCATTTTTGATTTTTTAAATTATAAGGATTGAAAGGCACTGGCTTGGCCCAGCCAATTATAAAACCCCCGGCAAAATATCCAATCAAAGGCACTATGATAGAGCCGACTGGGTCAAGATGAGAAATCGGGTTTAAAGTCAGACGACCTTGATATTTGGCAGTTGAATCACCCAAAGCCAAAGCGGCATAACCATGTGATACTTCGTGCACCACTACAGACATTATTAAAATGATTATTATAAACAAAAAATCCATTATAAATTGACCTAATTTCTAATTAACCTAATTATTTTAAACAATTTCTAAAAACCAAATCCTAAAAATCTAAATTTGATTTTGTATAAAGTATATGATAGCATGACGACTGTTATTTATGAATTAGGTATTGGTCATTTTTTAGGTCAATTAGAGCAATTAGAATAATTAGAAATTTATGAAATCATGTGCAATCAACGGCAAATCATCCCAAATGGGCGGATCCTATTCAAACCGGACCCGTGCCACTCAATTTAACCATTGTGGCAATACAAGGAAATTTGCTAATTTGCAAAAAAAGAAAATATTTGTACCTGAGCTAAACAAATCCATCACTCTCACCCTCTCTGCTCGAGGCATTAAAACAATCCAAAAAAACGGCGCCTACGCTACTTTGAAAAAAGCCGGGATTATTTAATTTCAGACCTCACCCCATTTTCCTTACGGAAAATTACCCCTCTCCTTGTCTAATGCGAGGAGCGAAATAAAAACCTAAAAACGAAAAAGCCCCGCAACTGCAAGCGCGGAGCTTTTGTTGCGGGGCTAGAGTTGGACGCTGTTCTCCAGAGCGTTATTTCTCGTACAAGGAGCAGAAAGGAAACATGTTACCTTCATTATCTTGGACATTCAGCCATCCAAACGCCGGTCTGAGCTTCTCCTCGAGATCCTTCATTGCTCCGGTCTCCTGATAGGGGTCGACAAGCTTCAAACCATCAACGTTCTGCTTCATGGCGCTGTGCCAGCAGTGGAAGATAAGGATTTTGATCCCCTTCTCCACACATGCAGCTCGAATCGCCTTAACTGCACCGTCTCGAACTTCTGCTTCCTGTTCTCTTGAGCCACTGAACTGGCCTGCCCAGTTGCAGCAACCGCATGGAGCACGGAATGACTCGATGCCGTTTTTCTCATGCAGTGCGAGTCGAAGTCCTTTACCGCAGGTATTGTGACGATTCGAGACTAGGATTCCCAAATCGGGATGCTCCTTTCTCCACATGATCCGGAGGTCCGAACCCGGGAAAATCTCGATGAGATCAACTTGATTTGACAGTCCGATTTTTTTCAAAAACTCGGACATGGTAGGGTTGATCTTGGTGAGCCGCTGCTTGAGCTCATCCGGCTTTTCAATGAAATACTGCATTTGGGCAGCCGAGAGGTTGGGAAGGTTGTTTAAGACGGCCCCGATGAACGCAGACGTCTGTTTGTCAAGAGTTTTCTGTGTAGTCACAGCTTTTTCTCCTTTTGAAGTTGTTTAGAGGATCTGAAGCCTAGAACCCGCTCTATTGCGGTCCCCAAGCTTTCTATCTATATTATACACCCAAACACATTTCTTGTCAAGCATTTTTAAGGTTCTAAAAAACCCTTATTTTTAGGCATTTTAAACTAATCAACACGTTGAGTCGTTTCCTTAGCCCCTCACCTTCGCAAGGTGAGGGGTGATCCGACGCAAGTCGGATGGGGTGGGGTCGTTTTTATGGCGTTATTTCCAAATTCACTCCATCACTTTGGAAAATAATACGGCCCAATTGGTCGGTACGAAGAATTTTGGCGCTAAAATTGGTCAGAGCGTCTAGGGTTTCTTGGTTGGGGTGGCCATAGCGGTTATCTTTGCCGACTGAAATCACGGCAAATTCAGGAGAAACGGCAGAAACAAACTCCGCGCTTGTTGAGGTTTTGGAGCCGTGATGGCCAGCTTTTAAGACATCACTTTGGAGTGTCAAGGGCAACCCTTTGGGACCGGGACAGTTCAAGGGTTGCCCTTGACACTCTTGAAGGTGCCCTTCTTTAAGATTTTTCTCCAAAGAGACCAAATATTCCTCTATGGCCTTAGGCGAATCGCCAGTAAACAAAAATTCGTTTTTGCCATAAACTAATCTCGCAACAATGGAAGAAGTGTTGGTCTCCATTCCCGACGGATCTCTATCAGGAAAAAGGATTTGTAAAACTGCCCCACCCCCCAAATCAACCTTCATCCCCCTTCTCGCCAATATCTTTTTGATCTTGCCTATACTTTCTTTCTCTACAATCATTTTTTCTAATTCTTCATATGAAGAAGACTCCCCAGCAACTTCCGTTTCCATAAAAATATTCACATTGTATTTATTTAAAACGTCAGGGAGTCCTCCAACATGATCTTGATCAGCGTGAGTAGCGACAACTACATCAATACTTCGGTCATAAAAAGGCATCACCGCCGAAAGCTCTCTTAAAATGCTTCGCCCGGGACCACCGTCTATAAGTATTTGATTGCCATTTGGCCCTTCAATAAAAGTGGCATCTCCTTGACCAATGTTTAAAAAGGATACTGTTAAAATTCCCCCACCCTCTTCTAGCCAAACAGTATAAAGAGAAAAAATTGCCCCCAGTAACAAAATAGCTAAAATTATTATTCTTAATTTGAAATTTCTCATTATTTAAATGATATAATAGCTTAATACTATTAACCAACCACAAATATGCAAAAATTTGAAGAAAAAAAGTTTAACTTGCCAAAATTAAAAGGTATTTCAGAAAAAAATATTGAAGAGCATTTAAAACTTTATGCCGGATATGTTAAAAATGCCAATTTGGTTTTAGAAAAAATTGAAGAGATGGGCGCTAATTTAGAAGCTAACTCTTATGCTATTTCTGAAACTCAAAGAAGATTTGGTTTTGAATACAATGGTGTGCGAAATCATGAAATTTATTTTGCTAGTTTAGAAAATGGTTCAAATGTTATTTCTGAAAATGGTGGACTGAAAAATAAAATTGCAGAAGAATTTGGTTCGTTTAACAAATGGCTTTCGTATTTCAAATCTTTGGCTACTACCCGTGGCATAGGTTGGGCTATTTTATATTGGGATAAAAAAGACCAAAGACTTCTAAACGCTTGGGTTGACGAACAACACATTGGTCAACTTCAAGATTGCTCTCCCATTTTAGCTCTTGATATGTGGGAGCACGCCTTCGTTGCCGACTACCAGCCATCTGGCAAAAAGCAATATATTGAAGACTTTTTTGAAAATCTAAATTGGGAAGTGGTCGAGAAAAATTTTGAAAAAGCTCAATAATTTTCTATTTCTCCCCTCACTTTCGCAAGGTGAGGGGCAGTTCCGCTATGCGGAATGGGGTGGGGTCGTTTTTAACTTCCAATACAAAATCCCATAACCGACATACCAAACAAAAATAAACCAAAGCGAAATAGCACCGGTTTGCAATGTGGCGAAAGGAATTTTGGCGGAAAGTTCGGTGATATAAACAATTATTTGAGAAATAAAATATGCAATAACACCAAACGGCCAAGACAGCGCATCGCCAATAAAAGGAATGATCCCCGCCACACCAGTTAAAGCACCAAAAGCCATGGCCCAAGGCACAAGTGGTAAAACAATCGGATTAACTAAAAATGAAATTACTGAAACAAAACCAGATATCTTGATAAGAAGCGGTAGAACAAAAAATTGAACAGAAAGCGTAGCAGAAACAATTTCTCTTAAACCAAATTTCTCTGATATAAATTTTCCAAACCAATGATTGGAAATATAAGAATAAATATATGACGAAAATAATATGAGGCCCAATGTTGCCATAAAAGAAAGTTGAAATGATGGATCGTAAAAAAGAATTAGAGGATTCCAAAGAAGCATCAAAAATCCTGCAATAAAAAGCCACCGCAAAGCATCAGCTGGCCGACCCAGAAATCTGGCCAGTATGGCAATCATGGCCATAATGCATGCCCTCAAAACAGTTGCCCCCAAGCCCACCATTACCGCAAATAATAAAATAAAAATAATGCTCAACAAAAAACTAATATTTCTCCTTTTCAAAAATGAAGTAGCAAAAAATACACCGGCGGCAATAATGGTAATGTTGTAGCCCGAGAGAACAATAATGTGAATTAGCCCAACTTTTCTAAAATCATCCAAAAGATCAGCTCCCAATGATTGTTTAGCTCCAAAAATAACACCGCCAAGTAGTGAGGCGCTCGGCTCTGGTACAACTGTCGAAATTTTTTGTATAAAAATATTTTTTAATGAATAAAGAGCAGAAACTATTTTTCTTGTTCCACGAAGTTCCGTTGAGCTGGACAAAGTGGGATCAATTTGAGGACGATAAATTAAAAAGTGAATTTTATCTTTTGCTAAATATGAAATGTAGTCAAACTCCATGCCATTATCACTTTCAAAATTTTTTGGCAAATCTAATTTACCAGAAACTTCTATTTTATCGCCATACTTAAATTCTGGATACCTATCAGCTACAAGTAAAACAAAACTTTTTGAATCGTTTGGTTTGACTATGTAACGCGCCGAAGACTCTCTTGTGTCGGGCTCATCGGAGATAGTGGCTTCAAAAGATATTTTTTGTCCAACCTGTTTATAAAGATTTGTGTCGGGAGAAATATCTAAAAAACTCATTCTCAAAATTCCAAAAGCAAAAGCTAATCCAATTATTAAGAAAACTAAAGTCGGACTTTGAACTGCCCCCGCCCCAAAAGTCCGACTTTGGTTTTCAGAACGAAAAGATAATAAATAAACCGCAGATGAAACTAAAAAGACTAGCAAAGCAACATTCCAACCAATATCAAAAATAAACTCAAATAAGATTCCAATAATAAATGAAACGACAAATTGATATATCATCAATGAAACAAATTGTAACCTGATTCTGGGCCATTATATAGATCAACGCTCAAACCATCAGCAAAACTTGTGGCGATTTCATCGCAACGATCATTAAAATTATGGCCTGAATGACCCAAAACTTTTTTCCATTCAACATTTCTTTTTTCAGTTTCTACCAAAAGTTCCTGCCATAAATCTTTGTTCATTACTTCCCTCTTATCCTTAGTCTGCCAATTATTTTTCTGCCAATTCTTGATCCAAATTGTAATGCCTTTGATTAAGTACTCTGAGTCAGAGTGTATTTCTATTTTTATATTTTCAGGAATATTTTTCAACGCTTCAATCGCCGCTTTCATTTCCATCCTATTATTTGTCGTTTTTTCTTCTTTCCCCCCTATTTCCTTAATGCTAACTACTGGTTGCTGGCTGCTTATTATCGCCCCCCATCCCCCCGACCCCGGATTACCCCTAGATGACCCATCTGTGTAAATAATAATTTTATTCATAATTTATTTTTTATTTCTATCTCTAAAACCTATTGGTTCTTTATTTTTATCGGTCGGAAGGTTGAGCATTTAGAAGTCACAATTTGTGACCTCCAATTTTCAAATTCTTTCTTTGACAGCTGAAACATAAAATCTGTCGGGAATCTATTTTTCTTTCAATAATTTCTACTGGCACTAAGACCGAATCCTTTTTCATGAAACTCATTTTAGCATAAACAAAAGAGGGTGGCCGAAACCACCCCCCCCAACAAGAGACTTGTTAAATGTGAACACAGGTACTTGTGCGTGTCGGCACACCTTCACAAGAAGGGCAGTACGGCAAAGGCAGTTGCTTGACTTTACCGCTTCCGGCACACATATTACCAAACTGGTTGTTGTGGACAGAAACGAAGCAGGTGGTTTGCTGAATTTGGGCACCACACTCTTTGCATTTGAATCCGTTCTGGCCATCAGGCTCATAATGAGCCACTGTGTGTCGTTTGATATCTTCCATGAGATCATCAGGGGATTTCATTCCTGTTGGTGCATTCATCTTCACACTCCTTTTCTGATATACTTTATACTCTTACCTAAACTTATTGTCAATTAAAAAAGTCAACAATCCGTAAACGGATTTCGGATGAGCCATTGTAAAATGATTTTTCTATATTGGCCACCAAATTTGTTTTGATGCCTTCTTTGAGAGAATCACCAAATTGATCTGGCGAAGTAAAAAATGAAATGGCTCTAATAGTGTGTGAGCCATCACGAAAATTTATAGAAAGATGTTCTTTGGCTTTACCAAAACGGTTTATTTTTTCTGGAATAACATCGCGAAATATAAAAACTGGTTTTTCATTCCCTACCCCAAACGGTGCTAGTCTTAAAATTTGATCTACAAAATTTTCCGAAATATTTCCTAAATTTAATTCGGCATCAACTGGAAATTCGATGTCATTATTTACAATGTGAGTGGAAGCATCTATCAGAGATTCTTCTAAAGAATGAATCTTTTCAAATAAAACAGAAAATCCTCCAGACAATTTGTGACCGCCAAATTCAATAAATACATCTTTAGCCCCCTCCATTATTGCCACCAAATCAGTCGTGCCATCTGAGCGACAAGACCCTTTCAACACACCTTCAGTTTCATCTGAAGCGCGTCCCCACAAAAAAACCGGCCTATTAAATTCTTCAGCAATTGAATTGGCCACTAGTCCCAAAAGAGCGGGTCGCCAATCTGGATTACCCAAAACAATCACTGGCTTTTCTCCTTCGTTTTCAAATTTTTCTCTGACTCTTTTTTTTACTTCTTTAACAATGTTAGCCACGACCCCCTTCCTTTCATTATTTATATTATCTAAATGTTTAGCATAAATATCTGCTTCAGCTTCATTCTCGGCAACCAAAAGTTTAAAAGCGTCACGAGGGTGTCCCATTCTTGAGGCGGCATTAATTCTTGGAGTAATCATAAAAGCAATATCATCTTCTGAAATATTATTTTTGTTTATTTTGAGCATTGAGAAAAGTTTTAAAAGTCCCGGTCTTCTACTTTTTCTTAAAACACTCAAACCAAAATATGCTAACGCTCTATTTTCTCCAACCAGTGGCACCATATCAGAAAGAGTCGCCATTCCTACTAAATCGAGTAGCCACTTTTCATGCCCCTCTTTAAGCAATTCTCTTTTAGTTTTTAAAATACCCTCTATAAGTTTCCAGATAACTCCCGCTCCACAAAGAATTTTTTCTGGATATTTTGAATCTTCTCTTTTTGGATTAACTATTGCATATGCCTTTGGTAAATCATCGGAAGGCTCGTGGTGGTCGGTTATAATCACATCCATTTTTAATTTTTTGGCATGTTCTATTTCTTTGTGGTCTCTAATACCACAATCAATAGTGATCAAAAGTTTAACTTTATCTTTAGATAGCTCTTCTATCCCCTCACTATTTAAACCGTAGCCTTCAATGTGGCGATCAGGAATATAATTTATAAAATTATTAAAACCAACCAGTTTAAAAAAATCATAGAGAAGCGCGCCCCCGGGGATACCATCAGCATCATAATCACTCCAAATACCCACTCTTTCATTTTTCTCTATGGCGACTAAAATTCTTTTGACGACCTTTTCCATATCCGGCATAAGAAAGGGGTCGTGTAAATGTTTTATAAAATCCGGTTCAAGAAAAACCTCCTTTTCTTCTTTGGTCTTAATTCCTCTATTATGCAGAAGTTGTTCTACTAGATCCTCTGACACCTTGTCCCTAGTTTTGTATTTTCTGGTCATAAAAATGATGATATCATATTAAATATGGAAAATTGCATTTTTTGTAAAATAGTAAATAAGGAAATTCCTGCTCATATCATCTACGAAGATGATGACTTTTTGGCTTTTCTTGATATCAATCCTCAATCCCCCGGCCACTGTCAGGTCATTCCAAAAAAACATTGCCGTTGGGTTTGGGATGTAGAAAATTTTGGAGAATATTTTGAGGTTGTTAAGAAAGTGGCAATGGCACAACAAAAAGCTTTTGATACAAATTGGATACTTTCAAAAATAGTTGGTGACGAAGTAGAACACGCTCATGTTTGGATTTACCCAGCTAAAGCCGGCTTAGATTCCGAAAACAAAGAAGATCCAAAAAACTTCGTCCAAAACGCTCAAAAAATAAAAGATAATTTATAAAAACAAAATAGTACTGTTCCAAGAGCCTTATCCTTTTGACCTAACGCAGGAACAGTATCTATTTTGTTTTTGGCTATAAGTTTGGGCCCTGATCTTTTGGATCAGGGCCCTGCGGGAGCCGGCTCATCTGATTCTTCCTCGTCATCAGTCGGCAAGGACGACGGCAATTGACCACTGAATTCAGCGGATACGACTGTTTGACCGGGATCAGGTCGCATTCTGACCTGAAAGACATCCGGCAAAGAATTTGAAGAACTGGAACTGGTGTGTGACATACAAGATCTCCTCTATTATAAAAATACACCCAAACACTAACTACTGCAACTATGGATTACTTCGTCCCCCTCTTAATGTAAGAGGGGGGTTAGGGGGGTGTTATTTTAAAGCCTCAATCCCCGGTAAAGTGCTGTTGGCTAGAAAATCTAACATCGCCCCGCCGGCAGTGGATATAAAACCATGAAAAGAAATGGCTTCCTTTATTTCTGGTTTGAGAATGGCCAAAGTATCTCCCCCACCCACTATAACTTTGGCGCTAGATTCTGAAAGCATTCTAGCTAAAGCCACTGTCCCAGCCACAAAACCTTTTTCATAATTACCAAGAGGCCCATTCCAGAGAATAAATTTGGCCTCTTTTATTTTTTCGCCCAACATTTCTAATGTTTCGGTATTAGCATCTAAAGCAGCAATATCTCCTATTGGAAAAATTATTTTAGAATTTTCATCAAGTGTTTCTGCTGCTTTAACAGCCAGAGCTCCACCAATAAATATCTCATCGGCAATATTTAAAAATTTATCGACAAGTGGAAGTTTGGTCTCAAATTTGAGACCTCCCAAAATAAAAAGAAATGGATGCTCTGGATTTAAAGCTTCTGATAACTTTTGGTATTCCTCTAAAAAACGGAACCCGGCAAAATGAGACAAAAGTTCTGGCAACCTAATAATCGAAGTATGCTCTCGATGAGAAACAGAGAAAGCTTCATTTACATAAATATCACCAAATTCAGCAAGTTGTTTGGCAAAACCTTTGTTGTTTTCTTTTTCCATCCAAAATCTTAAGTTCTCAAAAACAGCTACTTCACCATTTTTTAAATTTTCCAATACAATCTTCCCATCTGGTGATGAAGCATTCCAGGGGTCTCGCACAAATGTGACTTTATTTTCAGGGAAAAACTTTTCTGCCTCCTTGGCCACTGCCTCCAACGAATCAGCGCCATCTCCGAGGTGGCTTAAAACTATTACCTTAGCCCCTTTATCTAAAGCAAAATTTATGGTCTTTAAACTGGATTCAATTCTAGATGTGTCTAAAATTACTCCATCTTTTACTGGAACATTCCAATCTGTTCTTACCAAAACAATGGTTCCTCTCTCTATCTTTGCCTCTTCAATTGATTTAATGCTCATAAATTATAGTTATTCTTTTGGATAAAAACCTATTCTTTTCTTTTTCTTTTCTTTAGGAGGAACTAATAATTTATTTATAATATCAATTATGGCTACAATCTGTTTTCCGTGTTTTTCTTGTTCTCGTCTAATATTTTCAATTGCGACAATAACATCTTTATGAGTTGCCAAAATTTCTCTTATTTTTATAAATGCCCTAACCACAGCAATGTTTACTTGGATTGCTTTCTTACTTCTTAATACAGAAGAAAGCATTGTTACCCCATGTTCTGTAAATACGTATGGTAAATGTCTTCTGCCACCATAACTTGATGTCGCAATTTGCGATGTCAAGTTTTTAAATTCTTCTTTATTTAGTTGAAACATAAAATCTTCTGGAAACCTTTCCCTATTTCTTTTAATAGCCTCATTTAAACGAAAAGTTGGTACTCCGTAAAGCTTTGCTAAATCACTATCTAGCATTACTCTGTGGCTTCTGATTAAATAGATTTTGTTTTCAACCAAATTAACCGGTATTATTCTTTTCATGTGTTTATATTATCAGATTCTTCAATTTTTGCCGACTCGGCCTTTGCCCCAATCCACGCCAATTCATAAATTTTTTTCATAGCATCGGCTATCTCGGCGCTTTCAATAATAATGCCCAATTTTTCTCTCCATGAAGCAATCATCACTTTATTATCATAAATGTTTATTTCCGGAGAAAAATTATATT
>Ga0265292_1002679_pt1 | contig 11961 bp, 14 predicted proteins | sample Munlanlewell296A_FD_189080 | JGI IMG/M metagenome (GOLD analysis project Ga0265292, IMG submission 189080) | Leachate microbial communities from a municipal landfill in Southern Ontario, Canada - Leachate well 296A | ecosystem: Engineered > Solid waste > Landfill > Unclassified | place: Canada...
CAAAAGGTCATGGTCCCACCGTGACACTCCTCACTTGCCGCAATTCCGACCTGCGGAGTAGACTATTGGTTGAAGTTGACAAGTCTTGTCTATTAGGCCAAGGATGCTGGCCAGTCCGGGAGGACCCATGCAGATCACGCGTCAGGCTGACTATGCCGTCCGAGCTGTCCTCTACCTGGCCGAGCAGGGCGCGAATGGTCGGGCCCCCACCAGCCGGATCGCGCAGGAAATGCGCATCCCGCCGTCGTTCCTGGCCAAGATCGTCTCGCAACTCTCGGTGGCGGGTGTGGTTCAGACTTCGCGTGGCGCGCGCGGTGGCGTGTCGCTGGCGCGCGAGCCGAAGGGCATCAGCCTGCTCGAGGTCATCGAAGCCATCGACGGCCCGATCACGCTGAACGAGTGCGTCCCCGATCGCAGCGCATGCGTCTTCGGCGACGATTGCCCGGTACACGACATCTGGTGCGAGACCCAATCCAAGTTGGTGGAGCAACTCAGCAAGGCCGACTTCGGCGCCCTGCTCAAGAAGAACGGCCGCTCCTCCTGACCCTGAGACGCCTGCGATGGCGGGCGCCGGCCTCCATCCCCGACTTCGGCGGGATTGCCCGCCTTCCCTTTCTCTGTCACACTACAGGGACAGCGGAGGTGCCATGACCAGCGGGATCCCCGTTACCCGGGGCTGGGTATTCGTCCTGAAGACCGGCGAGGTGGTCATCGACTGGGCTGACGGCCGTGTCCAGGACATCATGAGCGGCGACTTCCGGATGTATGACGAGAAGGACTACGGCCGGCCAGTGCAGGATACCGACCTGGAGAACCTGCGCAACAACGGGCGAGTCGAATCCTATGACGCCCGCACGGTCTACCTTCGCCCGCTCCCCGAACCCCCGCGTGCCACCATCGATTGAACCGCCCGCACCACCGACAGGCGTGTACGGTCCCCTCCCGGGGACCGTTTCATTCAGGCCAGCGCTCGACGCGCGCTCCGCAGGCGACTTGGACGGGAGTCCCCGCCGAGCCTATAATCCTGCCATTCTCCAGGGAGGGGTGCATGAACGTCGCCGATGCCATCCGGAACAAGCGGGCCATCCGCCGCTTTGCGGCCACACCGGTGCCGGATGAAGTCCTGCTCTCGATCCTGCGCGCCGGCCGCCGGGCGCAGTCGTCCAAGAATACGCAGCCCTGGCAGTTCATTGTCGTTCGCGATCCCGAGCGTCTGCGGGCGTTGGCCCGCCTCGGGCCGTATGCCGACCACATGGCCGGCGCGCCGGTGGGCGTGGTCATCATCACCCCCGATCCGAAGCAGCGCTGGTCGATTCTGTTCGACGCCGGACAGGCCGCCGCCTACATGCAGCTGGCGGCCTGGGAGCTGGGCGTCGGCTCCTGCCTGGCTACGATCTACGCCACGGAGGAGGCGCGCGATCTGCTGAACTTCCCGCCGGACTGGGAGGCCCACGTGGGGCTCTCGCTCGGCTATCCGGCCGAGCCGACTGAGATGTCGCGTACACCGCGCTCCGGCGGGCGCAAACCGCCGGATGAGTTGTTCCATCACGAGGAGTGGGGGCGCCGGGCGTAGCCCCGCGCGGCGCGAGCTCCTCCCCCGCCGCTGATCGGCGCGGGACGAACACAGACTGGCCGGCGATCCGCGGCGATCTCGAACCACCCGTCCGTGCCTGCCGCGGCGCAGGCTCGCCGGCCCCCCCGCTCCGACCTCGGCCTCAGGAGGCAAGCATGGCCACACCCCGAACCATCCGCGCCCCGCGCGGTCCCCAGCTCACATGCAAGAACTGGTTGATCGAGGCCGCCTATCGGATGATCCAGAACAACCTGGATCCGGAGGTCGCCGAGCGGCCGGAGGACTTGATCGTCTACGGCGGTCGCGGCCAGGCGGCGCGCAACTGGGACTGCTTCGAGGCCATTCTGGAATCGCTCCGGAAGCTGGAGGCTGATGAGACGCTGCTCGTCCAGTCCGGCAAGCCGGTGGCGGTGTTCCGCAGCCACTTGGATGCGCCCCGTGTCCTGATCGCCAACTCGAACCTGGTCCCACACTGGGCAACGCAATCGCACTTCGATGAGTTGGCGGCGCGCGGCCTGATGATGTTCGGCCAGATGACCGCCGGCTCATGGATCTACATCGGCACGCAGGGGATCCTGCAGGGAACCTACGAAACACTTAGCTCGCTTGCCCGGCAGAAGGGCTGGCCGTCGCTGGAGGGCAAGTTCGTCCTGACGGCCGGCCTGGGAGGCATGGGCGGCGCCCAGCCTCTTGCGGTCACCATGAACGGCGGGGTGGGCTTGATCGTCGAGGTCGATCCGGCGCGCGCTCGCCGCCGCCTGGAGACAGGCTACGTCGATCGCGTCGTCGACACGCTGGAGGAGGCGATGACGCTGGTCGATGAGGCGCGCCTGGCCCGCCGCCCGCTCTCGGTTGGATTGATCGCCAACGCCGCCGACGTCTACCCGGAGTTGATCGGGCGTGGCGTGATCCCAGACGTGGTCACCGATCAGACGCCGGCGCACGATATCCAGATGTACGTGCCACACGGCCTGAGCCCGGCGCAGGCGGACGAGCTGAGGCGGCGCGATCCGGCGGAGTACGGCCGCCGTTCGATGCAGTCCATGGCCCGCCATGTGAAGGCGATGCTCGACTTCCGCCGGGCGGGGGCCGAGGTGTTCGACTACGGCAACAATCTTCGCCAGCGCGCCTTCGACGCCGGCGTCTCCGACGCCTTCGAGTTCCCGGGCTTCGTCCCGGCCTACATCCGCCCGCTGTTCTGCGAGGGGAAGGGCCCGTTCCGCTGGGTGGCATTGTCGGGCGATCCGGAAGATATCTACCGGACCGACGCCGCAGTCCTCGATCTCTTCCCGCATGACGATCCCCTGCGGCGCTGGTTGACGATGGCGCGCCAGACGGTTCACTTCCAGGGGCTTCCGGCGCGGATCTGCTGGTTGGGCTACGGCGAACGGGTGCGGGCCGGGCTGCGATTCAATGAGATGGTCGCCCGCGGCGAGGTGCAGGCACCTATCGTCATCGGCAGAGACCATCTGGATGCCGGTTCGGTCGCCTCGCCCAACCGCGAGACGGAGGGCATGCTGGACGGCACGGACGCCGTCAGCGACTGGCCGATTCTGAACGCACTGATCAACGCCGTCGGCGGGGCCACGTGGGTCTCATTCCATCACGGCGGAGGCGTGGGGATCGGGTTCTCGCAGCATGCCGGCCAGGTGATCGTGGCGGATGGGACGCCGGAAGCCGCGCTCCGCCTGGAGCGGGTGCTGACGACCGACCCGGGCATGGGCGTGGTGCGCCACGCCGACGCCGGCTACCCGCAAGCGATCGAGGCCGCACGCCGCCATGGGATCAAGATGCCGATGCTCGCCGCGGCTCCAGCCCCGTCGCCGTAGGGCCTGCGGCGGGGCCACGGGGAACAGGGAGGGGAAGGAATGGACGCACGCTGATTTCCCAGGTTCGGAATTCGGATCGCGCTGCTGTGCGCGCTGGCGCTGGCCGTCGCAAGTTGCGGCGGCGGCGAGCGATCGCTTGGCCAGGTGCAGCAGCAGCTGGAAGGCGGTGGGGGATCATCGGGAGGCGAAGGGAACAGCCTGGGCTCGGAAGGGGAGGAAGTCGGTGAGGGCACGGAGGGCGATGAGGGATCCAGGAATGGGATCGGGAACGTGCCCCTTGCCTGCCCGAAGGGGCCCGTTCCAGTCAAGCTGGCCATCGCCCACGAGTACAACTACAGCCCGAATCGCCAGACCGACGTCTACTTGGTCAATGCCACCACCGATCCGAACGCCTGGTGCATGATCACTATCGCCGGCTCCAAGGTCAGCGCCGAGCCGTGCAAATTCAGCTACCACTACGAGGGCTTCGTCCACGGCGACGGGCAGGACGTGTGCCAGATCGCCGGCGACGGAAAGGCTGCGCTTGAGAGCAAAGGACGGTGCCAGGGGGGCATAGTGACCTTGACGCTCTCCGAACACGGCAACGACGCCGGCCTGACGGGAAAGCTGAGCTGCCCCGGCGTCGCCACCATCGAATACGGCACCGCTTACCCGCAGTCGCGGACCGAGGCGCAGTTCCCCATCTCGTCTGACGGCACGACGGTGACCGATTTCGCGGAGCGCGACGTAAGCGGCCAGTTCAGCTACAACAAGACCTGGACGCTGACCGTCCCGCCGGACGTGATCAGCGGACCGTGAGGCGAGGCCACCACGTGTCACGTCCCTTCTAGGGACGTGGCACGTGGTGGCGCTTCTCCTTCTGATACAATCCGCCGCATGCTCCGCCGGGTGCATCCCCTGATCCTGTCCGGCATCCTCCTTGTGGCCGCCCTCCTCCTCGCAGGGATCGGCCCGCGCGAGCGGTCTCTCGGCTTGAATGTCCGGCTGGTGTATCTGCATGGCGCCTGGGTGTGGACGGCGCTGCTCGGCTTCGCCGCCGCAGCGTTGGCCGGCCTGGCCGGCCTGCTCTTCCGTCGCGTCGGCTGGCAGCGCGCCTCCATCGCCCTCGGTCAGGCGGCCACGCTGTTTTGGATCACCTATCTGCCGATGAGTCTGCTGGTGATGCAGGCCAACTGGAACGGCCTGTACCTGGACGAGCCGCGCTTCCGAATCGGCCTGGACTTCGCCCTGGTTGCCCTCCTGCTCCAGGCAGGCATCTTGCTCCTCGGCCGGCCGGCTTGGGCCAGCGCGGTCAACATCGTCTTCCTGGCAGGCCTGGCTATCTCGCTCGCAACTTCGCGGGAAGTCATGCATCCCCCGTCGCCGATCGCTTCCTCCGGGTGGCTGGCCCTTCAGGCGTACTTCGCCGGGCTGACTTTGACGTGCGCCGCGGCCGGCTCGCAGATCGCGCGCTGGCTTCTTCGGCGGCTCGTCGCCTAGGCGATGCAGGCGCGGCGGAGCCCCTCGCTTCCCGTCCTACTGCTCGGTCTCACCCTCGCGCGCACTGTGGTCAACAGCGGGTACCGCATGGTGTATCCGTTCCTGCCTGTCATCGCGCGCGGTCTCGGGGTAGAGCTCTCGGACCTGGCCCTGGCGATCACGGCCCGATCCAGCCTCGGATTGGCGTCGCCTTTCCTGGGTTCGTTCGCCGATGTCGTCGGCAGACGTCGGACGATGGTCTTCGGCCTGACGATCTACGGCAGTAGCCTGCTGGTCGTTGGGCTGTGGCCGACGCTTCCGGCGTTGTTCTTCAGCTTGATCCTGGCGGCGGCCGGCAGGCTGATCCTGGACCCGGCGGTTGGCGCCTACCTGGGCGATCGCGTGCCCTATTCGCGTCGCGGCCTCGCCATGGCACTCTCCGAGGTGAGTTGGTCGGGCGCCTTCCTGCTTGGCGTGCCGCTGGCGGGGTGGCTGATCGCCCGCGCCGGCTGGAACAAGCCCTTCCTGTTGTTTGCCATCCTGGGTCTGGCCAGCGCTGTGTTGGTACGTTTCATCGTTCCGGCCGAAGACGGCCCGGTGCATGCCAGGACCTCGCTGCGCGCCAGTTTCGGCGCAGTGCTCGCCAGTCGGGCGGCGCTCGCCGGGCTGGCGGTCGGGCTGCTGATCACCCTCTCGAACGAAGTCGTCAACATCGTCTTTGGGGCGTGGCTGGAGCACGGTTTTGGGCTGCAAGTGGCCGCCTTGGGCGCGGCGTCGGCGGTCATCGGAGCTTCCGAGCTGAGTGGCGAAGGGCTGGTGGCGGGGCTTGCCGATCGGATCGGAAAGCGGCGCGCCGTAGCCCTTGGCATTGTTGCCAACGCGGCGGCGTGCCTGGCGCTCGAACCGCTGGGCCGCTCCCTGCCTGGCGCGCTGCTGGGGCTGTTCCTGTTTTACATCACCTTCGAGTTTGCCCTGGTGAGCGGCATCCCGTTGATGTCCGAACTGGTCCCCGGCGCGCGCGCCACGGTGCTGGCGGGCAATATGGGCTCGCATTCCGCCGGGCGCGCGCTGGGCGCGCTGCTCGGCCCGGCGCTGTATGCCGGGGGGTTGCTCGGCGGCGGGCTGTTCCCCAACGCCCTCGCGGCCGCCGGGCTCGATGTCCTCGCCCTGATGATCCTGCTGGCCTTCGTCCGCGAGTAGAATCCGACTTCGGAAGTCGTCAAGCGACTTCCGAAGTCGGGTTTCCAGGGGGACTGGTATGCCGCGACGAGCCCATCCCTTCCGGACTGGAGGGACCTATCACCTGTACAACCGGGGCCATAACCGACAGACGGTCTTCCGCTGCGACTCTGACTACCTGACTTTCCTGCAGGCCATGCGCACCTATCTGGATGTAGTCCCGGCAGATGCAGCTCAGGCTTCCGGTGCGACGCTGCTAGCGTACTGTCTTATGCCCAACCACTTCCACCTGGTCGTGCAGCCGGAGGACGAGACTCTCTCCGCCCGCATGCAGCGCCTGCTGATCTCGTTCACCAAGACGCAGAACGCCAAGTACGAGCGCGTCGGAGCCCTCTTCCAGGGACAGTTCCAGGCGGTGCGGGTCGAGGCCGACGGGCAACTGATCCAGCTTACTGCCTACGTGCATCGCAACCCGGTCGAAGCGGGGCTGGTGCGCCGCTCTCAGGACTGGGAGTACTCGAGCTGCCGCGAGTACCTTGGGACAAGACCGGGCACGCTGCCGGACCCCAGCCTGGTGCTCGACCTGTGCGGCGGGCGCCGCGCCTACCGACGGCTGATCGACACGAAGATTGAGCGGGGATCAGAGTGCCTCGAGCACCTTGTCCTGGAGGGGTAGCCGGATGACTTCGACACACATGACACCCTCCTCAAAGCCGACTTCCGATGTCTTTCGGACTTCGGAAGTCGATCTGCTCGTCCACTCGGCCGGCCAGCTGTTGACTCTGGCCGGTGGCCCGCAGCGCGGGCGAGAGCTCGGCCGGCTCGCGATCATCGACGACGGCGGCGTCGCCGTGACCGGGCCACGGATCGTGGCCGTCGGCCCGTCCTCCGAGTTGAAGCGCCGCTATCGCCCCCTCCAGGAGATCGACGCCGGAGGGAGGGTAGTGCTGCCCGGTTTCATCGATCCGCACACGCACGTCGTTTGGAGCGGCGACCGCGCCGCCGAGTTCGAACTCCGCCTGCAGGGCGCAACGTACATGCAGATCATGGCTGCCGGGGGCGGGATCGCGTCCACCGTCAGGCAGACGCGTCAGGCCTCGGTTGAAGCGTTGATGGAGACCACCCGGCCGCGCCTCGCTTGCATGCTGGCTCACGGAACGACGACCGCCGAAGCCAAGAGCGGCTACGGGCTGGAGACCGGCGCCGAGATCCGCATGTTGGATGCCATCCTGCGCCTCGACGCGGAGGGGCCGCTCGACCTGGCGCCCACTTTCCTCGGCGCGCATGCCGTCCCGCCCGAGTACGCCGGTCGAACCGAGGCGTACGTCGACCTGGTCTGCAGCGAGATGCTGCCCGCCGTACGGGCCCACATGGCGACCGACTGGCCCGGCAAGCCGCTGCCGTTTGTCGATGTCTTCTGTGAGCAGGGAGCGTTCGACCTCGCCCAGAGCCGCCGCCTGCTCAAGACAGCGGCTGCCCTTGGATTCCCGCTGAAGATCCATGCCGATGAATTCGTCGGGCTGGGTGGCACCGGCCTGGCCATCGAGCTGGGCGCCGTCTCGGCCGACCACCTCGTGCGCACCCCGCCCTCGGACATTCAGGCGCTCGGCCGGTCGCAGACCGTCGCCGTGGCGCTGCCCTGCACGCCGTTCGGGCTCGGGGAGCGCGAGTACACGCCGGCTGACGCGCTGCTCGATGCCGGTGCGACGCTGGCCCTGGCCAGCGACCTCAACCCCGGAACGGCTTGGTGCGAGTCGATGCAGTTCGTGATCGCCCTGGCGTGTCGGGCGATGAAGCTTACCCCGGCCCAAGCGATCGCCGCAGCCACGATCAACGCCGCCGCCGCCATCGGCCGGCAGGCGTACGTCGGGAGCCTGGAAGTAGGGAAGCAGGCCGATCTGCTCGTGCTCGATGCTCCCGACTACCGGCACCTCGGGTACCGGTTTGGCACCAATCTTGTATCCCTCGTGGTCAAGGACGGGAGGCTTGCCCACCCGATCTGGCCCGAGGGATGATATGGCCCTTCTGAACAGCCACACGGTCATCAACACACTGCTGATCGCCGGAGCCGCCTTTCTGGCGCTGATGCTCCTGCGTCTGGTGCTGCGCGCCACGCTGCGCATCTTCAGCGTCGGGTGCCTGGCGCTGATGGCGGTGGCGGTGATCGTCGGCGTGGCTCGCTGGGCGGCCTAACCGCCGGCCCTCCCCAATCGCCCCCTGCTCGACACCGCTCGCATATCCGCCGCGGCATCGCCCGCCGGGCGCGGGGGCTGGATTCTCCCGGACACCACCTGAACGAGGAGGACGACGATGGTGCTCACCCGACCGGTCGTCTGGATCCTCGGGGCGTGCGCCCTGATTTCCCTGGGTTGCCTGCTGGGGCAGTTTGGCGCGCTGACCGACCTCTGGCACACGCTTGGACGGCCGGAGATCTGGTCTGGCGCCGAGGCCGGGAACGCCGAGTGGCGTTTCCTCGCGCTCGGTTTCTGGCCGATGCTGGGCTTCCACCTTCTAGGGTTGGTTGTCACGCTGCGTGGCTTTGCCCGGTCGCGTCCGGCCCGGGGTTGATCGTCCAAGAGTTCCGGAACACCCCTCCCATGGCCGGATGGCACCTTGCCGTCGCCGCGCGTTCGCGTTCGGCCCACCTGCTCGCGCGTGTTCTACTCCGACAGCATGCGAGGGTGGCCAGGGCACCCTCGCATGCGTCACGGCGCCCAGCAAGCGGGCGCCGTCTATGCAGTACTCGCCGTCAGGATGCTCTTAGCCTCCGCCGGGGATGATGATCCAGCACAGCAGATAGGCCAGGATGCCGGGGACGCCTCCCGGGATCAGGGCGATCAGAAAGGCGATCCGGAACCACCACGGGTTCAAGCCGAAGAACTCACCCAGCCCGCCGCACACGCCGGCGACCATGCCACGCGATCGGCGGAGCTTCTTCTCATTCGGGGTCATGATGTCCCTCCATCCGTAGTCTACGCAGGAGCGCTCCGAAAGTCGCGAGGCGATCCGACACCACCTGACAGGTGCCGAGGGCACCTCTCAAGGTGGTGTCTCTCCCCCAGAACGGCTCAGCCCTTCCGAAGAAGGGCTGAGATAGTCCCTGGAACGCGGGTGCCGGTTTAGTAGTCCGGCATCTGCGGCGCGGCGGGCCCCCTGTCCTTCTCGGGCACGTCGGTCACCAGCGCCTCGGTGGTCAGGATCATGGCGGCGATGGAGGCGGCGTTCTCCAGGGCGCCCTTGGTCACCTTGGCCGGGTCGATGATGCCGGCCTTGACCATGTCCACGTACTCGCCCTTGATAACGTCGAAGCCGATGTTCTTGTTCTTCTTGTCGGCCTGCATGCGGCGCACGGTGTCGATCACCACGGCCCCGTCCTGGCCGGCGTTCTCGGTGATCCTCATCATCGGGACCTCGAGCGCCTTGCGGACGACGTTGATCCCGATGGTCGAGTCTTCATCGTCCATCTTGAGATCCTTGATCGCCTCGCGAGCGTTGATCAGCGCCACGCCGCCGCCGGGCACGATGCCCTCTTCTACGGCCGCACGCGTGGCCGACAGCGCGTCCTCGACGCGGTGCTTCTTTTCCTTGAGCTCGGTCTCGGTCGCCGCGCCGACGCGGATCACGGCCACGCCGCCGGAGAGCTTCGCCAGGCGCTCCTGGAGCTTCTCCTTGTCGTAGTCGCTGGTCGACTTATCAATCTCGACCTTGATCTCTTCGATGCGGCCCTTGATCTTGGCGGGATCGCCCTGGCCCTCGATGACGGTCGTGTCATCCTTGGTGGCGACCACCTTGCCGGCGCGCCCCAGGTCCTGGATGGCGACCGACTCGAGCTTGCGCCCGAGTTCCTCGGTGATGACGGTGCCGCCGGTCAGGATGGCGAGGTCCTGCAGCATGGCCTTGCGGCGGTCGCCGAAGCCGGGCGCCTTGACGGCGATGACGTTGAGCATGCCCCGCAGCTTGTTGAGCACCAGCGTGGCCAGCGCCTCGCCGTCGATGTCCTCGGCGATGACCAGCAGCTCACGCTTGCCGATCTGAACCAGCTTCTCGAGGATCGGGACGATGTCGGTGGCGGCCGAGATCTTCTTGTCGTGGATCAGGATGTAGGGCTCTTCGATCTTGGCTTCCATGTGCTCGGGATCGGTGACGAAGTAGGCCGAGATGTAGCCGCGGTCGAACTGCATGCCCTCGACGTACTCGGTCTCGAACAGGAGGGTCTTGGACTCCTCGACGGTGATGACTCCGTCTTTGCCGACCTTGTCCATCACCTCGGCGATCAGGTCGCCGATCTCCTTGTCCTGGGCCGAAATGGCGGCCACGGACGAGATCTCTTCCTTGGTCTTGATGGCGATGGCCTGCTTGGTGATGGCCTCGGCGATGGCCTTGGCGGCGGCTTCGATGCCGCGCTTGAGCATCATCGGGTTGGCGCCGGCGGCCAGATTCTTCAGCCCGTCGGTCACCATGGCGTGGGCCAGAACGGTCGACGTGGTCGTGCCGTCGCCGGCGATGTCGTTGGTCTTGGTGGCAGCTTCCTTGAGGAGCTGCGCACCCATGTTCTCAAACGGGTCCGCCAGCTCGATTTCCTTGGCCACCGTCACGCCGTCGTGGGTGATGGTGGGCGAACCGAACTTGCGATCGAGGCCGACGTTGCGGCCTTTGGGCCCCAGGGTCGTTGCCACTGCGGCGGCCAGGATGTCGACCCCGGCCTTGAGGCGCCGGCGGGCGTCCTCAGAGAAGGCGAGTTGCTTGGCAGCCATTGTGTTCGATCTCCTATTCGATCAGCTTGATCTAGTCTTCGAGGATGGCAAGGATGTCGCTCTCCCGCAGGATGAGCACCTTCTCGCCATCGATCTTGAATTCGGTCCCGGCGTACTTGGCAAAGAGCACCTTGTCCTTCGCCTTGACATCCATGGCAATGCGCTTGCCATCCTCGTCCCGGGCGCCCGGGCCCACCGAGAGCACCTCGCCCTTCTGCGGTTTCTCCTTGGCCGTCTCCGGCAAGACGAGACCGCTAGGCGTCACATCTTCCCCCTCCAGGGGCTTGATGACGAGACGGTCGCCGAGCGGCTTCAGCTTGAGTGCCATGCGAAACCCTCCTGATTGTGATGAACTTGGATGCTCTGAGTAAGATTTGCCCTAAGGGGCTCTGGCACTCAGAGCTACAGAGTGCCAATCCATAGTTTAGTCAAACCTGAGGGGCTTGTCAAGGGTTGGGGCTTGGGGTGATCTCCGCTTGGGAGCCGGGCGCAGGGGAGGCGGCGCACAGGAGCCGGTTGTCGGCCACAATCCCGGAGACGATGGGGTCGCCGCCGTAGGAGGCCAGCAGGGAGCCGAAGATGCGCTCGGCCTCGCCGCACTTGCCGTTGAACGCCAGCACCGACCCGTACGTGTAGTAGGCCTCGAGCGAGCCGTCGGCCAGAGGCTGGGGGGCGATCACCTGGCCGTGCAGCAGGCCGACGGGGTCGTTCGGGTCGTGCGGGTCACAAGCGGCGATGTTCAGCTCGCAGATCAGCCCCCGGGTCTCTTCGGCGCTGCACCCGTCGACGGCGCAGCGCAGGACTTGCTCGGAGCTCTCGTAGTTGCGCGCCTTGTAGTAGATCACCCCCAGGAAGCCCCAGAATCCGGCGTTGCCTTCGTCGATCAGCAGCGCCCGCTCCATGTTCCGCGCGGCGACGAAGAACTCGCCGTCCTGCAGATACGTGCGGGCGATCGCCTGGTAAGGTCCGGGGTCCTGAATGCCCAACTGCTGATTGATCCTCACCGCCCGGTCGAAGTACTCGAGCGAGCGATCGGGGTCCAACAACCGCCGGTAGTTGGCGCCGATCTGGATATACAGGAAGGTCAGGTTGGGGTTGATCTCGGCGGCTCGAAGGTACTCGTCGATCGACTGCCTGTACAGGGCCGTGCTCTGCAGCACCGTGCCGA
>Ga0265292_1002680_pt1 | contig 11960 bp, 14 predicted proteins | sample Munlanlewell296A_FD_189080 | JGI IMG/M metagenome (GOLD analysis project Ga0265292, IMG submission 189080) | Leachate microbial communities from a municipal landfill in Southern Ontario, Canada - Leachate well 296A | ecosystem: Engineered > Solid waste > Landfill > Unclassified | place: Canada...
ACACCAGTGTCCTCAACTATTTTCGACGTCACTAAAGTAAAAGTCGGCGACAAAATTGGCGACTGGACAATCATTACCATTGAAGCTCCAGATAATAAGTACGCAGGATGGACACCAAAAAATGACGAAGTGTCAGTCGAATTTGTTGGCAATGTTGCAGTTAGCGGAAAGTTTAAATGGGATTCAAAGATTACTGGAATAAAGTTCTATCCTGACAGTGAATCCCAAAACAAACTTCCAAAAATAGTTTCAGACAACAATTCACCATATTTAGTTACCACCAGTGACTCTGAATTAATAAATGGTGATCAAGGAGACATTGAAATGTCTCTAACAGGATTTCGAATATGGAGCACTCCCGATTTAGGCGTGAGCAATCAAATTTTTAATATGGAAAAAGTGGTTACAAGTAATGTCTCCGAAGTCGCAGAAGAACTCTCCGCCACAAACAACGTCTTTACTTTCGACACTATCAAAGTCGGCGATCAAATCGGCACAATGATTGTGCAATTCATTCAACCGGCCTCAAACGGTCCAGTCACAAACAACAGCAATGAAATCCTTTTCACTGGCGAAACCGAAATCAGCGGCACCTACACGAACATTCCGGAAGGAGACGGCATGCAAACCGGGGTCTGTTTCAACCTTGATGAAAATTCCACGAAAAAAATCCCGACAATCGATTGGAGAAAAAAAATCAGCAATTTCTGCTTCACGAACCAGGGCAAAGCCGCGACAGAATTAGGTCCATCGGGAAGCACGGGCACGGCCACAATCATAATCGACAACTACCAGTCCAGAAATCTCGATGGCGGCGTTTGGGACATAGCCAACCTCGTTGAAGTAATCTCCAAAGACTAAAATGGACCTCATTTTTTTCGGCATGCAGGGCTCCGGCAAAGGCACTCTCGGCAAATCCGTTGCCATCCGTTACGGCATGCGGATTTTTGAAACCGGTGGTGAGCTCCGCAAACTTTCGACCGAAGACTCCGATCTCGGCAAAAAAGTAAAATCCATTATCGAAGCCGGCCATCTGGTTTCCAACGAAGTGGTTATGGAGATCGTGGAAAATTTTATCAAGCACCTCCCGCCAAACACATCGGTTCTTTTCGACGGCATCCCACGCCAGATCGAGCAGGCAAATTCTTTGAATGCTCTTCTTCAAAAAAACAATCGCACTTACAAAGCCGTTTTATTGAATATAAAAAAAGAAACCGCCCTTTTTCGTCTCACTACGCGCCGCGTCTGCAAAGTCTGCAAAAGCGTATTTCCGGCGGACTACAAAGCTGAAAAATGCACCTGCGGCGGCGAACTCGTCACCCGCTCCGATGACAATCCCGAAGCCATAAAAACCCGCCTCGAAGCTTTTGAAAAAGAAACTCTCCCCGCCATGGAGCTTTACAGGGATGGAATGATCACTATCGACGGCGAACCACGCATAGAAGAAGTGCAACGCCTTGCTTTTCAGGCTCTAGACCCGATAATGAAGCCATGAAATCATCTGAAATTTCCATCAAGACTCCAGCCGAAATCGAAATCATGCGCTTCGGCGGAAAGATTTTGGCCGATGTCTTGGCCGAAACTTCCAAATTGGCCAAACCGGGCATCTCCACAAAAGAACTCGATGACTTCGCCGAAAAATTCATCCGCGACCGCGGAGCCGAACCGGCATTCAAAGGTTATCGCGGCTTTCCGGCCGCGCTCTGTACCGCCATCAACGAAGTCGTGGTTCACGGCATTCCCAAAAAAGATGAAATTCTCAAAGAAGGCGACCTGCTCACTCTCGACTGCGGGGTTTTATACAAAGGTTTTTACACCGATGCCGCAAGAACTATCCCCATCGGGCAGGTGGACAATCAAAAACAACGCCTGATCAAAACCGCAGACATGGCTTTGGAAAAAGCTATCTCCATGATCCGTGAAGGTATCCATGTCGGCGCCCTCGGCCGCGCCATTCAGGACATCATCGAACGCGCCGGCTTCAAAGTCATTTACGACCTCACCGGCCACGGCCTCGGCCGCACCCTCCACGAAGAACCAACTATTCTAAATTATTACGACGGAAAACCCGGCCCCATGCTCAAGGCAGGCATGACCATCGCCATCGAACCGATTTTTTCGGTCTCCAGCTCAAAGATAAAAACCCTTTCCGACCACTGGACCATAGTCACCACCGACGGTTCCTGCGCCATCCAAGTCGAAAACACGGTTTTGGTTACCCAAAATGGTTGCGAAGTATTGACCTAGGTGGTATTAACATAAAATATTGTTTGTGTAGAAGAGGCAGGGCGACCATGTCCTTGTTTCCCGATTTGTAAAATAGTAAAAAAATCGGAAAATTTTGAATTTTTACTATTTTACGTTTTGAAGGAAAAGGGGTGACGGGGATGGCTCGTAAAAACTGAAATGGCTTGGAAGCACGGCGAAAGGGTCAGTCCTTAGTCACTCTCCACCTTTTTTGTATTTCCCCGAATTTTCCCTTGCATACACAGAACTTCTCATGTAAAATCCACTCGCTTTTCACACGGCTAACCATTAAAAACAGGCATATACATGGGAAAAGAAGAGCCTATCGTAGTCCAAGGAATTGTGATCGAGCCTCTGCCCAACACAGAGTTTAAAGTTGAACTGGAAGACAAAAGAACCATTATTGCCCATTTGGCCGGCAAGATGCGCATGAATCACATTCGCATTCTACCCGGTGATAAGGTGACCGTAGAATTAAGCCTATACGACCTTACAAAAGGCCGTATCACCTATCGCCATCTGGATAAACCAAGACGACCATGAAAGTCCGATCATCCGTAAAAAAAATCTGTCAGAAATGTCAATTGATCCGCCGCAAAGGGGTCGTTCGAGTGATCTGTTCCACAAAAAAGCACAAACAGCGCCAAGGTTAGTTGGATTCTAAGCAGTCATTATTCGCCCCCCAAGAATACTGACTGCTTAAAACTTAATTAGCATTATGACGCGTATCGCGGGCGTAAACCTGCCCAATGAAAAGAGGATCGAAGCCGCTCTGACAGCTATCTACGGAATTGGCCGCAGCATGAGCGCCAAAATCATCGACGAGGCTCAACTGGACAAGAATAAGAAGGTCAAAGACCTGACTCCGAACGAGGAAACTCTCCTTCGCGACATCATCGGGAAAATTCCGGCCGAAGGTGATCTCCGCAGACGTGTAGCCATGGACATCAAACGCTTACAGGAAATCGGTTCGTATCGCGGCATCCGTCACAAAAAAGGCCTGCCGGTTCGTGGCCAGCGCACACGCAAAAACGCACGCACACGCAAAGGAAAGAAAAAGACGGTTGCAAACAAGAAAGTAGTTACCAAATAATTAATTCAATGCCCGCAGAAAAAGCCAAAAAGAAGAATGCCAAACCAGCCAAAGCTGACAAACCGGCTGATAAGGCGGAAGCCGCAAAGACTGAAGCTACGGACAAAAAGCCGGCATCAAAGCCTGCCAAAAAAGGCAAGCGCCGTCATGTTCCCCTCGGAAATGCTCATATTCAAGCTTCTTACAACAATACGATCGTCACCCTCACCGAGCCAAACGGAAATGTGATTGCATGGTCCAGCTGCGGTTCCAGCGGCTTTAAAGGCACACGTAAATCCACGCCTTATGCCGCGCAGGTCACCGCCGAAAAAGCGGCCGAGAAAGGCAAAGTTTTCGGACTCGAAAAGGTAAAAATTTTCATCTGCGGTGTGGGCAACGGCCGCGAACAGGCCATCCGCGGACTTACTTCCGGAGGCTTGGACATTATTTCTATCACCGATGTCACCCCTATCCCCCACAATGGCTGTCGTCAGCGCAAAGCCCGCCGAATATAAACCAATAAACTATGTCCAGATACACAGGATCAGCTTGTAAATTATGCCGCCGCGAAGGAGTCTCCATCTGCGGCTCAAAAAAATGCGCCCTGCTTCGCCGAAATTACAAACCCGGCATTCATGGCAACTCTTCTTCCATGGGCAAACTTTCCGAATTCGGCAAACAGCTCCGTGAAAAGCAAAAGGCAAAACGTATTTTTGGTATCACCGAACGCCAATTCCACAAATATTACAAGATTTCAGAAAAGACAAAGGGTGTCACAGGTTTGATGATGCTTCAATTACTTGAATCCAGATTGGACAATGTTGTTTACCGCGCAGGCTTCGCCGAAACACGCCGTCAGGCCCGCCAAATGGTCGGCCATGGACATTTCAAGATCGCCGGCCGTCGCATCACTGTCCCATCTTTGGCAGTTAAAATTGGACTCAAAATCGAAGTCAGGGATCGTTCTCAAAAAAGCCCTCTCTTCACAGCTTTGGCCGAAAAGAAATACAATCCGCCAAAGTGGCTTAAAGTTGACTACAAGAACCCTTCCATCGAAGTTGTCGCCGACCCCGACGAAACTGATGTCGAGCAAGGCATTGACAGCAAAATGATCGTAGAGTTCTATTCAAAATAAAACCACTCTTACTACATAAACCGCATCAAAATGCATCAAATCCAGGAAGAAATCGGTATTCCGAAAATCAAAACTGATAAAATCGCGGACAACCACGTGATTTTCACGATCAGTCCATTGCCTACAGGCTACGGAGTCACCCTTGGAAATGCTTCCCGCAGGGTTCTGCTTTCTTCACTGCCGGGCGCCTGTATCACCGCCATCAAAGTTCCGGGCACAAGCCACGAGTATTCGACCATCAAAGGCGTCAAGGAAAGCGTCCTCGACATCTGTCTCAATCTCAAATTGGTCAATATCAGGAAAACCACCAAAGAAGTTTCCACTATCACTCTCGAGACTTCCAAGGGCGGCAACATCACGGCCAAAGACATTTCCTGCCCGTCCGATGTGGAAATTTTGAATCCTGAACAACACATTTTGACCGCTGAAAAAGGCACAAAGATCAAGATCGAGATGCGCGTCGAAAAAGGCGTCGGTTATATTCCGGTCAACGTCCGCGAAAGAGACGAAACCGAGGTCAATGTTATTTTGCTTGATGCTATTTACACTCCGGTGGAAAAAGTCCGTTTTGATGTGGAGGCCACACGTGTCGGCCAGATGACAAACCTCGATAAACTCACTCTCGAAATCAAAACCAACGGTGCGATTTCCCCTGAAGACGCCCTCAAGTTTTCCTCCAATGTTCTTCAGTCTTACTTCAACCTCTTCAACATGGAAAATATCATGGTTGAAAAGGAATTTATGTCCGACATCAAAACCATTATGGAAAAGGAACAGGCCGCCGAGTCCAGCCGTCCAAATCAGGAATCCTACACTCCGATTGAAATTCTTGGCTTCTCTCCACGCACTTTAAACGCTCTGATCAACGGCGGTATCGGCTCCATCGAACAACTTTCCAAATGCACAGAGAGCAAACTTGCAAACCTTCGTGGCTTCGGCAAAAAGGCTTTGACCGAAGTGGCGGCCGCTTTGGAAAAGAAGGGACTTTCCCTCTCTGAAGAATAAATTAATTATATGAGACATCGCGTTAAAAAAGTTAGGATCGGTATAGACAAAGATCATCGCACATCCCTGATGCGCAATCTGGCTATGGCCGTAATTATTTACGACAAGATCAAGACCACGGAGGCCAAGGCGAAAGCCGTTCAACCCTTTGTAGAGCGGCTTATAAACATCGCCAAAAGCAAAAAGGACAAACGTTCGGCGATCCGCGAATTGGAAAAACTGCTTCAACATAAAAACAGTTCAAAGAAAATTTTGGAAGTTTTGGTGGACAAATACAAGGATAAGAACTCAGGATACACACGTATTACCAGACTTGGCTACCGCAGCGGCGACAACGCGCCGGTGGTCCAGCTCGAACTTATTTAATATTCAAATGAAAACTACTATTGCCAAAAAAACAGACGAAAAGAAATGGTATTTGATAGACGCCAAAGACAAAGTTTTGGGTCGTATCGCCCCAACAATCGCAAACAAACTGCGTGGCAAAGACAAACCGATTTTCACGCCGCACATTGACTGCGGTGACTTTATTATTGTCATCAATGCCGACAAAATCCGCGTCACCGGCAAAAAAGATTTGGACAAAAAATACTACACCCACACCGGATTTTTAGGACACATCAGTGAAGCTTCTTATAGAGAATTAAAAGCCAAGACTCCGGATAAGCCGCTCAAATTAGCCGTTTACGGCATGTTGCCGAAAAACAAGCTTCGCCCGCGCTTCATGGAAAAACTTTACATCTATGCCGGCGAATCCCACCCTCATGAATCACAAAAACCTGTAAAATTGGAAATTTAACTTTAAAAAATGCCTACTAAAAAAAGTGTCACGAAAAAAAAACCGTCAAAAGCCAAAGTCGAAATTCAAGCCGAAACTCCGACCAGAATCAGCGGCAAATATTTTTACGCAAAGGGCAAACGAAAGACATCAATCGCCAAAGTTTATCTTTCCAAGGGAACAGGTGAAATCAAAGTCAACGGCCGTGCCGTAAATGAATATTTTCCGATTAAAACGTTGGTTGGTGTGATCAGATCCCCTCTCAAACTGACCGGCGCCGAAAACAAATACGATATCAGCGCAAAAGTGATTGGCGGTGGCATCAGCTCACAAGCCGACGCGATCTGCCATGGCGTGTCCAAAGCGTTGATGGAAGCCGATCCGCTTTCAAAACCTACTCTCAAGCGTGCCGGCATGCTTACACGTGACTCCCGCATCAAGGAGCGAAAAAAGTATGGTTTGCATCGTGCACGCCGTGCTCCACAATTCAGCAAGCGCTAAAAATCTGGTAGAATCCCACTTGATGAATAGTTCTTCATATTTAGAAAAGGGTCTTTCAACTGCGGAAGTAAAAAGCCGTTTGGCCAAATTTGGCTACAATGAAGTCATCGTCAAAAAACATTTTGAATGGCTAAAAATCCTATTCCGCCAATTCCGCTCATTGTTGATTTTAGTCCTTATAGTTACCGGCGCCATCGCCATCGCTCTCCACGAATACACTGACGGACTGGCGATTTTGAGCATAGTGGTTATCAACTCCATGATCGGTTTTTTGCAGGAATACAAAGCCGAAAATGCCGTTGCCAGTCTCAAAAAAATGATTGTTTCCAAAATCATCGTTCTCCGTAACGGCAAGAAAATGGAAATCCCTTCACGGGAATTGGTGCCGGACGACATAGTCCTCCTTTCCGAAGGAGACAAAATTCCGGCGGATATGAAAATTATTGAAGCCTTCTCCCTCCAAACCGACGAATCCGCTCTCACAGGCGAATCCGCTACGGTTCAAAAATCAGCAAAAGAAAAAGAGAATTTACTTTTTAAAGGAACAGTGATCACCTCCGGTCGCGCCACCGCACAAGTCATCGCCACAGGAAAAAACACTTCTTTTGACAAAATCGTCCGTCTCGTCTCCAAACAGGAGAAATCCATTTCCCCTCTTGATCTTCAGCTAAACAGTTTAGGCAAAAAACTGGCTCTGGTCATTTTACTTACAATCATAGTTTTATTTACGATTGGTTTTATCAGAGAGGTTTCATTGATTGAAATGTTTATGACCTCGGTTGCCCTCGGTGTCTCGGCAATTCCGGAAGGCATGCCAATCATCGTCACACTCACTTTAGCCATGGGCGTTCAGATTTTATCTGCAAAAAAAGCCATCGTCCGCAAAATGAATGCCATCGAAACACTCGGCGCCACAACCGTTATCTGTAGCGACAAAACAGGCACACTCACTCTCAATGAAATGACCGTTACCAAGATCTATACTGACTATATCGATCGGGAAATTTACGGAATCGGCTATACCGCAAAAAATAAATTTATCATTAAGAATTTAAGTGAAAAGAAGCTGATTGAGATCGCCGAGAACTGCAACAATGCCTTCGTCGAAAAAAATCCGCTCGGCGATCCAACCGAAATCGCCCTCAAGATTTTGGCTCTCAAAAGCGGAAAAGTCCGCCAGCACAAAAAACTCGACGAACAAACCTTCAGCTCCGAACGAAAAATGATGAGCACTCTTCATCGCATTGAAAACAAGAAAGAGATCTTTGCCAAAGGCGCCTTCGAAGAAATTATCAAACGCTGCGATCGCATTCTCATCGACGGAAAAATCCGCAAAATCACCTCCTCCGACAAAAGCAAATTAACCGTCCAAAATAACAAATACGCCATCGAAGCTTTGCGCGTTTTGGCCTTCGCATACAAAGATTGGCAAGGCAAATTTAACGAAGAAAATCTTATTTTTGTTGGACTTGTAGGCATGTTTGACCCTCCACGCGACACAGTCGCCGAATCCATCAGGATAGCGCAGAAAGCCGGCATCAAAATCAAGATCATCACCGGAGACAACCCTCTCACAGCCCGCGCCATCGCAGAAAAAATCGGCCTTAAAACATCCAAAGTCGTCACCGGAGCGGAAATCGACAAGCTGACCGACCAAGAACTGAAAAAACTCATCTACGAAGCGGATATTTTCGCCCGCACCTCACCGCTCCATAAATACCGGATTGTAAATTTATTGAAAAGAAACCACGAAGTCGTGGCCGTTACCGGCGATGGTATCAACGATGCACCCGCACTAAAACATGCCGATGTCGGCATCGCTATGGGCATCAAAGGCACCGAAGCCACTAAAGAAGTTGCCGACATCGTCCTCAAGGACGACAATTTTTCCACCATCATCAGTACCATCGAAGAAGGCCGCCGCATTTACAAAAACATTCTGGCCTTCATTAAATACATGATCTCGGTCAATTTTGACACCATCACAATCGTCGGACTGCTGACCATTCTTGGCCATCCCCTGCCGCTCCTCCCACTTCAGATTCTCTGGATCAATATCGCCACCGACGCCCTCCCTGCTTTGGCGCTGGGCAGCTCCGCGGCCGATCCGGACAGCATGCGGGAAAAACCGCGCCCAAAAGAGGAAAATATCGTTCGCAAATTTTCCGGCTTTATCATTGCCACAGTCATCGTCACCACTATTGCCACCTTGATCAGCTATTTTTATGGCCTCAAATTACACAACCTCGACCACGCCCGCACCATGGTTTTTACCGAAATCGTGCTCTTTGAATTGATCTTTGCTTTCGTTTGCCAGAGTGACAAAAAGCTGGGCATAAAGGCTCTTTTCGCAAATCGCGCTCTCATCATCGCCACATTTATTTCTCTGATCTTTCAGCTGATAATGGTGTACACTCCCTTCATGCAGCAAATTTTCAAAACCACAGCCCTTGACCTCAAGGAGTGGCTTGTTTTACTCTTACTAGCCTCGACAGCCACACTTGTTCCATCCTTAAAAAGAATCATTCACAAATTGATCAAAATCTAATGCGCTTCGACATCCTCACTATCTTCCCGGAAATTTTCGACTCTTATCTCAAAGAGAGCATTATCAAACGCGCCATCGCAAAAAAATTAATCAAAATCAGAGTCCACGACATCCGCAAATATTCAAAAAATAAACATCGCAAAGTTGACGATATCCCTTTCGGAGGCGGCGCCGGTATGGTCATGACACCTCAACCCCTCCACGACGCTATAAAGGCCGTCAAAAAGCTAAATAAAGGCCCCGTGATCTATCTGACTCCACAAGGCGAAACCCTCACACAGATCAAAGTGGAAAAATTGAGCAAAAAAAAGTCAGGTCTGATCTTAATCTGCGGACGTTATGAAGGGATTGACCAACGCATCCGCGACCTCCTCGTAGATGAAGAAATTTCTATCGGCGAATATGTTTTAACCGGCGGAGAAATTCCGGCCATCGTCCTCTTGGACAGCGTTTCACGTCTGATTCCGGGCGTCCTCGGAAAAGCCGCATCTCATCTAGAAGATTCCTTTTCCAAATCTTTGGACCGAAAAAAGGAATACCCTCATTACACGCGCCCGGCTATATTTAAAGGAAAATCCGTCCCAGCCGTCCTCCTTTCCGGCAATCATAAAGAGATCGAAAAATGGCGTCGTGCACATCTAAAATAAAACCATGGTTTTGAACTCACTATTGATCACACTTCTCGCCGCCACACCATTAAGCTTGATCGTAATCCGTTACATCAGCCGCTTTTTCAGTTCCCACGATCCACATCTCGCCGACACAACTGTCATTTGCAGCGACCTTACAGGCACTCTCACCCATGATGAATTAAAAGTCAAAAGCATTGAATTGATCAGCGAACACATCAAAATCGATCTCACCAAAAATTTGCTCGAATTTGAAAATCGCGACACAAAAGAAAACATCTTTCTCGAGAAAACCGAATTGAAAACACGCAAAAACGCTGATCTGATGGCCATTTGCGCTAACCTCTGCGGCTATCTGAAAGTGTCCGAATTGGAAAAAATAATCAATAAATTTTTTCTGGAATGCGGTTTCGGCAAACACAAAATTGAAGCCGACTATGAAGTGATCCAAAAAATCCCATCCGATCCGGATAAAAAAATCTCCACCGTCGTCGCCATCAAAAACGGAACAAAAGAAATTTTTGCCTTTTCCAAAGGCAATCCGATAAGTCTCCTTGAAAAATGTTCCCGCTTCTCCGTCGGCGGAAAAAAGATGGAAATGGATACGGTCGAGAAAGCCCGCATCCGCAAGTTGATCAAGAATATGGAACGCGACGGCCAAAAGTTAATCGGCTTTGCCTACAAAGGTCTGCCACTAAAACGCTTCGACAACTATTCGGAAAATTTCACGGAAAACGATCTGATCTTCCTCGGCGTCGTCGGCTTGAACAATCCGGTAAACATCGAACTCAAACCAAGCATCGAATTGGCCAAAGAAATCGGCGTAAAAATATACATCACCAGCGAAGGCAAAGAACGTCCCGCCGTTTCGGCGGGACTCGAACTCGGGATCATCAATCCCAATTACTTTGAGAGCATCATCGGCGCGGAACTCGAGCAAAGCCACGAAAAACGTCTCCACAAAGTCATCGATAACAAAGAAAAAGATTTCATTTTCGCTGAAATCTCGCCGCAGGACAAAATCAAAATCATGGAAGCCTTTCGTCAAAATGGCGAGACTGTCGCAGTCGCAAATAAAGAAATCGGCAACGGCTTGAAACGGGTCCTCCAAGGCATCATAAAAGAACGCGCCAACAAACTAAACGCAAAAAAATACATCTCCCATGCCTTCGTCTGCAAAATTATCGAGCTGATGGCCATCTTCGCCGCACTCATCGCAGGCGCACCTCTCCCATTCACTATCGTCAGTATTCTCATCCTCGATCTGATCATCAACCTCATCCTCGAATTGGCCCTAAAATCAGACAAAGTCGGCCAAAAAGTGGTTCATCAGGTCTACGAAAAAATCGACACCAAAATCGAAACAGACCGTATCCTACGCTACGGAATTTTTTATGGACTCCTCTTTACCACCATTTATTTTTTTAATCTCTACCGCTACGGTTGGAACTTCGGCAACGAAACACCAATCGCCACCGGCGTCATGGAGAAAATCGCCACAATCAATTTACTTTTGCTCGCCTTGATCGAAATCGTTAGCGCCTACAATATTCGCAGTCACAAAAAATCCATCTTCCGCAAAAAGATATCTTCAAATCCATACCTTCCGCTCACCGCCATTATTGTCTTACTGATCATTTATCTGCTCACAGGCTTTGCTTTGATCAGCGACTACATCGGCTTAAGCCAACTCTCACCAATCGACTGGCAAATTAGCTTTTTCGTCATTTTATTGATCATTATCGCCACAGAAACCCGTCGTTACCTCAAACGCAAAAATGAACATCCAAATCCCGCGAAATAATTATCTGCGCGTCAAAGTTATTCCCAAATCCGCAACCAACGAAGTCAGCGAAATTCTCGCCGACGGCACGATCAAAATCCGTCTCAAAGCCGTTCCCGAGCGCGGCAAAGCAAACGCCGAACTCATCAAATTCCTAAGTAAAGAATTAAAAATCGCCACAGAGCAAATCAGCATCATCTCCGGCAAAAGCGAGCGTATCAAATTGATTAAAATCAAAAATGAACCTGACCGATAAAAAATC